>ERZ791826.1171-NODE-1171-length-16643-cov-3.765312_pt1 | contig 16643 bp, 9 predicted proteins | sample MGYA00510297_ERZ791826 | MGnify/ENA primary metagenome ERZ791826 (study PRJEB30046, sample SAMN00792004) | human gut metagenome | study: EMG produced TPA metagenomics assembly of the A metagenome-wide association study of gut microbiota in type 2... | reverse complement strand
TGGGCATTAATGTGAGTGATTATGCGAGTATTAGATTTTATGAAAAGTCCGATTCAAATGATTTTTTTAATCCTGATATAAAGAAATGATTTTATTCATGCGCTTGTTATAATTTTTCTCACCCTTCTGGGATGGAATATTTTACCGCAGACAAGTTTAATTTATAGAAGTAATCTCACACCCTCCATTAAAACATTTTTTTATATTCGCTTGGCGTACAGCCAACTGCTTTTTTGAATACATTTATAAAATGCTCATAACTATCAAAGCCACAATCTAAGGCTATTGATTTAATACTTGTCTTTTCATATTTTAATCTATGGCAAGCATTATTAATCCTAAGTTTATTTATATACTGTTTCGGTGTCATAGAATAGTTTTTTCGGAATATCTGAAAAACATAGTTTTCAGATAGATTAAAAATATCTGTAATGTCACTTATTTTTTTTATATAAACATAATTTTCATTGACATACTCAATTACTCTCTGCGACTTTTTAATCTTTTTTTCACTGCCTGCAGATACTCCTAAATCCACTGAATTAACGGAACGGTTTAGAATATCCAAAATAAACGCAAGAATTAAGAAATTGTTTGATGCGTTTTCTTTAAAGTTGTCGGAAATTCTTTGTATTGTTTCAAAATCAGTATCACTTAAACTTATTACTTTGTGCTTAAAACATTTCATAAGCTGTTTTTTCGCTGCGGTGGTGAAATACAAATCAATATACCTCTCTGAAAAATGGATACAAATTCCTGAAAACGGAGTATCTCCTCTGCTTTTATGAGAAGTATTAGAAGAAAACAGTGTTGCGTCCATAGCTTTTGCAGTATATTCCATATCTTCTATTGTAACCGTTCTTTCTCCACTTTTTAATATGTATATTTCATATGCTACATGGCAATGCGAATATGGCATAGTCCAACCGTAGTTTATGCTTTCTTGCGATATTCTAAAATCGTCAAATATAAATCTCTTTTTTGTGTTCATGATAATACCCCCAAAGATATTATATATACTTTTGGCTAAAAAATCAATAAATTGTTTAGTTTACATCAATAAAAATCGTGAAAAGATTAGAATAGTTAATTGTATATAATTAAAATATAACTAAATTAAGATGTTCCTCGCCTCTATAGGTGGTGAGTTCTGCTTGATTTTTTTCAGCGAGAGTATAATCTCTCACTGAAAATGTTGAATGACGCGGCTATGCCGCTTATTGAAAATATTTCTGAAAGGCTGATAGATTATGCGTATAAACATGGATAATGATTGGAAATTCTTTTTGGGTGACGTATTCCCTAAAAACAGCACAGACGGTTGGGGTGGGGCAAAAGCGAGAGCATACAGCTTTGGAGCGGTGTCAGAAACATTTGATGACAGTATGTGGAGAAGTGTGGATATTCCACATGATTTTGTGGTGGAAGGTGACTATACACAAAAGAAAGTGCAGGGTTCTGATATGCAAAAAATCCCCGAAATGGAGAGCATGGACAGCCGTCATTTTGCCGGCGGTTCGTTGGAGGGCGGTACTGCATGGTACAGAAAACACTTTGATATTCCACAGGATTGCGAGAATAAGCGAATATATATACATTTTGACGGAGTGTACCGCAACTGTACAATATATCTCAATGAATATTATATAGGAAAATATGAAAGCGGATATACGAGTTTCTATTATGACATTACCGACTTTGTAAATATCGGCGGTGAAAATCTGCTTGCGGTTAGGGTTGATGCGACAGGTCGTGAAGGCTGGTGGTATGAAGGCGGCGGTATTTATCGAAATGTATGGCTTGAAATAAAAGAGAATATATCAGCTGCATATAACGGTGTATTTATATATTCAGATGTTGCTTTAGAAGAAAAATCGGCAGTTTTGAATGTACAAACCGAAATTGAAAACAAGCAGCTGAATGACTGTGATGTCACAGTTGAACAGATTATATATAATGCAGATAAAAAGAAAATCGTCCAAACCGAAAATACAGTGTTGTCATATGCTTGGGATAATACTTTTTGCAAACAAAACATTGTACTTAATAATGTTACGCTATGGGATATAGAAAATCCGTATTTGTACAGCCTTAAAACTAATATTTATGCTAACGGAAAATTAACATATACAGTTACAACAAATTTTGGAGTACGAGATATTTATTTTGATGCAAATAAAGGCTTTTTCCTAAATGGAAAAAATGTAAAAATAAAAGGCTTGTGTTGTCACCATGACCATGCGGGCTTAGGTATTGCACAGAATAAGAATGTGTTTGAATATAGAATAGCACAAATGAAAAGTATGGGTGCAAATGCATATAGAAGTGCACATCATATGCCGACAGATGAGTTATTAGATATATGTGACAGGATTGGTATGCTTGTATTTGACGAAACACGCAGAATGTCAAGCGCGCCGCAGGATTTGAAATGTCTTAAAACAATGGTAAAACACGCGAGAAATCACCCGTCTGTATTTTTATATGGTATCGGAAACGAGGAGATATTTTCACAGCACAGAAAAGAAACTGCAAGAACAACCGTTACTATGAAAACAGAAATCAGAAAGCTTGACCCGTCAAGACCCATAACCTCTGCTGTCGTATGCTGGAACGGAAAGGAGCGCTTTGACAATGCGGCGGAATATGTAGACGTTACAAAGCACCTTGATGTTATGGGATTTAATTACTGCAAGACCGCGTGGGACGATTATCACGAGCGTATGCCAAATCAGCCGATTATAATAACTGAAGCAAGCTCAAACAGCGGCACGCGCGGCTGTTACAGTACAAATGAAACAATAGGTCAGTATTATGTGCTTGACAGCGGCAACGGAATTAAGTGCAAGAACTCACAAAAGGCACAGAGAAAAGATATGGGAGAAAGCGAATGGAAATATTTTGCCGAACGTGATTATCTTGCAGGCATTTTCTTATGGACAGGAATGGATTATCGCGGCGAGCCTACTCCGCTTGCGTATCCTGCTGTATATACGCAGTTTGGAATATTCGATTACTGCGGTTTTCCAAAGGACAATTTCTATTATTATAAAAGCTGGTGGACTGACGAACCAACGCTGCACATATTCCCGCATTGGAACTTTGAAAACGGCGAAAAGATAAATGTGCATTGTTACAGCAATCTTGATGAGGTTGAATTGTTCGTAAACGGTCAAAGCTGCGGCAGACAGAAAATGGAGCGTAATTGGTATCTGACGTGGGAAAATGTTGTTTATGAAATAGGCGAAGCAACGGCAAAGGGCTATAAAGACGGAAAAGAGGTAATGACAACAACGGTTAAGACAACCGACGCGCAGTATAAAATTGAAGTTATACCATACAAAAATAAAATCGCGGTCGGAGAAACGGCAATTATAAATGTAAGGATTGCGGATAAAAACGGAATAACCGTCCCGACAGCGGATAATCAAATATTCTTTACAGTTGAGGGCGGACAATTCTTAGGATACGGCAACGGTAATCCGGGTAGCCACGAAAGTGATAAAATCCCCGTAAGACGTGCGTTTAACGGATTGTGTCAGCTTTTGGTTAAGGCAACAGATACAGGATTTATCAAAATAACGGCAAAATCAAACGGATTAAAACAAGATATATGTGAGATTAAAGTAAAGGAGAGATAAGGAAATGGTAACAATGATTGGAAGCAAAATAAAAAAAGCAGTTTGCGCAGTTTTATCGGCAGCTATGTTCTTAACAGTAATTCCGATAATAGGCGCGGAAACAAAAGACACAAAGTATATGCACATATCATTTGATGACGTATATTCTTGTATGGCAGATATAACACAAAATGCCGATACCTACGCGTCTGTTTTTGATAACAGTTTTTTCGGTGATTTAAAGCAATTTCACGAGCAGTATGGCGCGGTATTTACACTGAACTGTTTTATGGAAGCATACGGATATGATATTTCAAATGTTACGGACAAATATAAAACAGAATTAAGTGAAAATTCAGATTGGCTTAAATTTGCTTTTCACGCAAAGGACAGCAAAACAAAATATACAAGCGACAGCGTGGATACACTCAAAACGCAGTACAAAAAATTCACTGACGCAATTATAAGAATTGCAGATACACAGTCCATTGACACTGTTACAAGGCTCGGCTTTTTCACAGGCTCAATAAATAATATGAAGGCATTGAAGTCGTGTGAATACGGAATAACAGGCTTTTTAACGGCGGACGATGACAGAACCGATAATTATTATCTTAACGCGTCTGACAGGTCATATGTTGCAGAAAATAATTTTTGGTATGATGAGGAAAATGATTTTCTTGCGATACATACACAGAAACGATTGGAAAATGTAACGGATATTGATGCTGAATTAACCTCAATCGGAACTATTGATAACGGTGCGGTTACAATGGTTGAGATATTTACGCACGAAAGTGAGTATGAACACGATAAAACAGATAAGTATCTCAAATGGGCAAAAGATAATGGATACAGTTTTGATTTTGCCCAAAATCATATCGACGAATTAAAAGTGCGGCAATCCGAAAATCCGCGCCCGACGGAGGAACCTTTGCCTGATATTCCCGACAATGCTGATTTAGAGTGGGACTTTTCAAAATATACTACAAAGGTTTCGGGAACAGCAGAGGGATTTGTAGAGGACTATAACGGACTCAAGATTTATCTTGCAAGCACTCAGGACTATATTGAAGCAAAGAATGATATATCACAGAATGGTCTATATTGGAGAACAACAGATTCGCGTTATGCAAGCTACACTCCGACAGCAGATGGAATTATCGTGGCACAGATTAAAAACGCTTCTGAAAGCGGCTCAATGAAAATCACAAATTCATCAGGCGCGATACTTGCATCAGGCAATAGTGAAAAAGACGGATATATAATATACCGCGAATGTAAAGCAAATGAAACATATTCTATTATTCCGACAGGAAATTATCAGAGAATACGCAATGTTAAATACTACAAAACAGGAGATGACACAGACCCCAAACCATCGCAAACACCCGAAGCAGATAACAGGAAAGGTTATATAACTGCTGACGCAGAGGGGAACTCTACTGTTATTGACACAAGTGGTATTTATACAGACGGTTACACAAAAGAATTTCAGGTGACAACTGCTGATGATGACGGAAACAAGATAAAACAGATAAGAACGGCGGTATCAGACAGCGTAACGGTTGATACAATGGGCGCATCAAAAATTGAAATTGCCCCTGTATATAGCTATCAGAGAGCAGACAACACAGCGTCAAATTACCTTGATATGAACGATTTGAGAAATGGCACAAAGCTGTCGGGTAAATTTGAAAGCGGTTTATATGATTTTACATTTGCGAAGAACAACGGCAGAAGTCTTGACATTTATGTTAATGATGCAATGATTGGAAACAATATATACTATGCGGGTTATCTTCGCAAGGTAAGCGGTACTGTTCCGTATTCCGCTCACGACATTATAGTATAGGCGACAGCGGAATAACAGTCAAAATTCAAGACGTAACATCTTCAACGGGTATGGATACTATCGAGGTTGTAAAATCTCCGTCAATCGTAAACAGAGTAAAAAAGATATGGGTTATAGGTGATTCTCTTGTACAGGAGTATTACGGAGGTCTGTCGGCTGCTCAAAGCACAACAAAATCTATAAATCGTCAATGCGGATGGGGACAATTCCTTGCGGATTATTTGACAGATGATATTGAGGTTGTAAATCTTGCAAACGCAGGAAATTATGCTAAAAATCTTTATTCATCAGCATTTACAGGCGTAAAAGCAAACGGCAGACAGGACGATATTGTTTTGATTGAGGGCGGTTACAATGATTTGAAGCGTTCAAATAAAAATGATTTTGAAACAGCGACAAAGAATATGTACAACGAAGCAAAGAATTTAGGTATGATTCCCGTTCTTGTTTCACCAAACTGTTCAATGACTGTTGAGGAAGTAAATGGGCAGACTGTTGATGATTACAGCACTGATGTACGCTTTGCATCATATGTACGCACCCTTGCAAGCGATAATTCTTGGAATTTTATTGACCTTGCAAAATTAAGCTATGATTTTTATTCTAAAACATACGGCACAGATACAGAAGCGAGAGAAGTTATTGCAAAGACATATCTTTTTCCTGCGGCGCTCGGAGAAAAATTTAACAATGCAGACCTTAACGATGTTCTTCACCATAACGAATATGGCGCACAGAAGTGGGCTTCAATGGTTGTGCAGGAGTTATTTGATAAAAGTATAATAGCAAGCAGCGAGGTTGATTTTGATAATGTTTATCGTTATACAGATGAAGCCGAAAACAATTTTGAGTTAAAGATAAAAAATAACGAAATCTCAGCTATGATTACAAAAATAACAGCAGACTATAATAATGATGGTTCTCTTAAAGATGTAAAAATCGAACGAGTGAATATATCGGAAATTACGGACACTGTAAATACACAGACGCACAAGGTTTTTTATTGGGACAGTTTACAAGGTATGAAACCTATTGTCGTAACGGGAAAACGCAATAAGTAGTTATTGATAAAAGTAAAGGAGAACTAATATGTTGAAAAAATTTTTAAAAGTAAAAACAACTATCACAATTATGCTGATTTCCCTATTATGCGGCTTTGCGGTAAGCGCGGCGGATAACAACGAAAGAAGCATTGATTTTAATGATTCGTGGAAATTTATACAAAGTGATGTAAACAGTGCGGAGAGCAAGAATTATAATGATTCCTCGTGGAAAACACTGAATCTTCCGCACGATTGGTCAATAGGACTTAATTTTAATACAAATTCGAGAGCAGGACAGACGGCTGGATTTCTTGACGGAGGTACAGGTTGGTACAGAAAAACCTTTACACTGACAGACGATATGAAAAATAAACATATAACTGTTGACTTTGACGGAGTAATGGCAGTTGCAACGGTTTATATAAACGGTACAGAGGTTGGACATAATTATTACGGCTATACAGCGTTCAGTGTTGACATTACCGACTATCTCACTGATGGTGAAAATGTAATCGCTGTAAAGGTTACAAACCGTCAGCCGTCGTCAAGATGGTACACAGGCAGCGGAATATATAGAAATGTTAAGCTGACCGTAACTGATATGATATATGTTGATACAAACGGAACATACATAACTACTCCTACCTTAGAAGAGGACTTAAAAGAAAATAAGGCGCAGATAAACATTACAACCGATATTGTAAATGAAAGCGGAGCGGAAAAAGATATAACGCTCAATACCAAAATTTTAGACGCGGACGGAAACACTGTCGCCGAAAATACTGATGCTGTATTTAATCAGATAATTACTATAAACAATCCTAAGCTGTGGTCTGTTGACAGTCCCTATTTATATACGGCAGAAAGTAATGTAATCGTTGACGGAAATATTGTTGATACATATAAAACAACCTTTGGTCTTAGATATACAAAGTTTGACGCTAATGAGGGATTTTCATTAAACGGAGAATATATGAAATTAAAAGGCGTATGTCTGCATCACGACCTCGGCGCACTCGGTGCGGCTGAAAATACGCGCGCGATAGAGCGTCAGCTTGATATGATGAAAGATATGGGAGTAAATGCAATTCGTTCTTCACATAATCCTGCGTCAAAAACTATGGTGGAGTTATGCAATCAAAAAGGACTTATGCTTATAGAAGAAGCGTTTGATATGTGGTCAATGAGAAAGACAAATTACGACTACGCAGGAGCAGGATATTTTAAGCTATACGCTGAAGCTGATGCAAAAAAGATGGTTGAGCGCGATAAAAACGACCCTTGTGTTATTATGTGGTCAATCGGTAATGAAATAACTTGGGCAGAGGATAACTTAGAATCGGCAGAAAAACTGATTAATGCAGTTAAATCAGTTGATACAACTCGCCCTGTTACTATGAATGAAAATCACTACACGACAGAACAAGGACAACAACTCATGGATATGGTTGATGTAGTCGGATACAGTTATGCTCCTGACAGTCAGTATGTAAAGGACCATAAGAATCATCCGGATTGGGTTTTATTCGGCTTGGAAATCGGTTCACATATGGAAAGTAGAGGCGTATATTATGACCCGACACAGAAAAAGCAAGTTGACTATGACGAGTTACAATGTACGGCATACGACATACAACAACCTGATGTAAGGTGGGGCGAAACAGTTGCTGAAGGTTGGAAATTTGACAGAGATAATAAATTTGTTCTTGGAGAATTTGTATGGACAGGTTTTGACTATATAGGAGAACCTACACCTTATATGAATTACAGTATGACAGATATTGACGGAAATACAATAATACCTAAAAGCTCATATTTCGGTATAGTTGACACAGCGGGTATCCCAAAAGATTCGTATTATTTGTATCAAAGTCAATGGACGGATAAGCCTATGGTACACATTCTTCCGCATTGGAATTGGGATAATGGAGAAAAAGTACAGGTATGGGCATATACTAATGCTGATGAAGTTGAATTGTTTTTAAACGGCAAATCGCTTGGAACGAAGAAGTTTGAGAAAAAAACAACTGATTATGGTATGGAATACAAAGAAACGTCTGACGGCGATATATATTTATCATGGGAAGTACCGTTTGAAGAGGGCGAATTAAAAGCTGTTGCATATATTGACGGAAAGGTTGTTGCAGAAGATTTTGTAAAAACGGCTGGCTCGGCACAGAGTGTTAAGCTGACACCGGACAGACGTGTTATAGACGGTGACGGTAAGGACTTGTCTTTTGTTACGGTAGATATTGTTGATAATCAAGGTGTTGTAGTGCCTAATGCAGATAATCTTGTTAATTTTGAAGTGGAAAATGGAGAAATAGCGGGAGTTGATAACGGTAATGCCGCTACATTTGAACGCTATCAAGATAATAAACGAAAAGCGTTTAACGGAAAAGCTATGCTTATTGTAAAATCTGACGGAAGCGGTAAGCCTATAAAAATAACAGCGTCATCGAGCGGATTGAATGACGGTAAAGCAACAGTATATTTAAGTGATGAAAATGTACAGGATAAAACATTGCTTGAAATATTACCGACAAGTGTAACAACTAAAAAAGGAACAGAACCATCTCTTCCAAAGAAAGTAACAGCAGTTTATTCTGACGGAACAGAAAGTGAACTTGATGTTACATGGGACAGTATCGCCAAAGAAAAATATAATACAGCCGGTAATTTCACAGTAGAGGGTGCTTTAATTGGCACAGAACAAAAAGCACAAGCGGTAATATATGTTATAGATATTGTTGCAACAGAACCGTTTACAGATGTGACAGAGGTAGGGAAAACATATACATTACCCGACACTGTCAATCTTGTTTACAGTGATTCAAGTAAAGTAAAAGCAAATGTTGTGTGGGAACAAGTCAATTCTTCTGCATATGATACAGAAGGTATTGTTACAGTAAACGGAACTGTAAGTGAAACTGATATTCCGGCTAAGGCATACATAAGAGTAGCATCACTTTCGCAAGGATATACGGAAACCAATATTGCACGAGAAGGAAAAGCGGGTGCATCATATACGGGTGACGGAAGTGCAGAGCCTATTAATGATGGAGTTATTTCATATGCAAATTCACCTAAAAACAGATGGTCGAATTGGGTTAGCAAAACAGAAACAAGAACAGAAGATTATGTCAGCATATCATGGGACGAGAAAAAGACAATGAACAGTGCGAAGATATATTTTGCGACAAGCTCACAAGCGTCCGGAGTTGTTCCTGATAGTATAAGTGTTACATATAAAGATTCAGACGGCAAGTATCAAAATGTACCTAATGTAACCGAAAATAGCGAAACTGTAAGTGGTGGTACAATAACTACATTTGCATTTGATGATATAACAACAGACGAAATACGAGTTAATATGACAAATAATAGTGGTTCAAAATGTATATGTGTTACGGAAATTGAAATAAACGGTAAGACTATAAAACCGAATGACAGTGCAAAATTATCGGACATAAAAGTAAATAGTATATCTGTTGACGGATTTAAAGAAAATCAATATAACTATAATATAACACTTCCTTTTGATACATCAACACCCGAAGTTATTGCATACAGTAAAGATAATGCAAGAATTGTTGTTGTACCTTCTACAACAAAGTCGGGAATATATAAAATAATGGTTACTTCTGAAAGCGGACTTATAAGCACGGTATATAATGTTTCAGTACAAATAGAAAATGCGCCGATAAAAAGTGCGGAAATATCGGTTGATTCAGAAAACATAACAGAAGATGAAACATATGATATTTCAATGACCGTTTTAGATGAGCTTAATAATAATATTTCAAAAAGTGCTTATAGTACGGAATATGATATAAGCAATAATAAGGTTGTATATATTAAGGACGGCAAATTATATGCACTGTCTGAGGGAAGCACTAAAATAACTGCAAAGGTAACATATATGGGTAAAACCGTAACATCTAATACATTAAATATCAATGTAGCAAAAGCTGATTATGATAAAGTGATTATCGGTTTTGAAAATGTTAAGGTATCGACAGATGTAGGTAATGCCCCAATACTCCCTGATACGGTAACTGCAAAATATGACAGAGGATTTTCTAACGAGGTGGATGTTGTATGGGACAACATAGACAAAGAACAGTACAGTAAATACGGCAAATTTACCATTAGCGGTACTGTTAAGGGTACAGATATAAAACCTAAAGCAGAGGTAGAAGTAGTAGGAGTGATTGCGGTACAGAATGCATCGACAGGCACTATAATTCACGAAAAGCCTGAACTCCCTGAAAACGTAACCGTTTATTACTCGAACGGCGAACAGGTCGAAAAAAAGGTTGAATGGGAAGATATAAGTGAGGATATGTATTCTCAAACGGGCGAATTTACAGTAAAAGGTGATATAGAGGGAGTAAAGCTTAATTCGACCGCTACTGTGAGGGTTACAGATGAGTATATACGAGGACTTGATTTATCTGCACGAAAGAATGGCTATCATTATCCGGAAATAACGGCTTCAAACACATATTCGGGAGATGATATTGAATATGCAATAAATGAGATTATTTCTTACACAAACAGTCCGAAGGACAGATGGAGTGATTATAAGGATTCATCGGAAAATGTGTGGATTGAATTTGTCTTGGGCTATGAAGAAGAAACAGAATTTTATTTAGATGATGTAACAATTCATTATTTCAAGGATAAATACGGTTCAGGTGCACCGAATACAATGCAAATTCAGTATTGGGACAGTGCAAGCGAAGAATGGATTGATGTTAATAATCAAAGTGAAACAAGTGAAAATGTTGACGGTGACAGCAACACAAGCGGCATTGTAACCACATATGAATTTGACAAGGTAAAAACATCAAGACTTCGTTTTAATATGACAAAAGACACTGATAAATGCGTAGCAATAACTGAAATAAAGTTTTATTCAGATTATATGGAAAAGTATGATACAGATACTCTTGACGATATAAAAATAAACGGTGAAAGTATTGCGGACTTTAATTCAGATATTTTTAACTATGAATTTGAATACGAGGGCGACAAAATTCCTGAAATTACCGCATCGGCAACTGATAATGCGGCTGTTACTGTCGTACCCGCAACGGAGGATAATCCAACAGCAAAAATATTTGTAGTGTCGGAAAGCGGCGTAAATACAAGAACATATACAATACGAATGAATAACGGCAAAGAAAGATTAAAGCAAATAGAATCTTTGGACGATAATCTCGAAATTTATCTCGTTGAAAATGAAAGCACAGAGAACGCTCCAAAATTTAAGATAATAAACCATTCGGATAACGCACAGACAATAAGGCTGTATGTCGCAGGCTATAATAGCGGCAGACTAATGGATATTAGTGCGGATACGGTTCAAATAGAGCCGAGCGGCACACAGTATGTCAGCACGGAAATAGACAATAATGACAGAATACAGGAATATAAGTTTTTCATATGGGATAACAATAATGTGCCCAAAACACAAAGCACAACATTGAGATAATCAAAAAAGTCGGGAGCGCGTTTCAAGTTTTGTGTAAGCATAAAACAGGTGTATATTGGTGAGGATAGAATGTTAAATCATCTATCCTCATTTTTTATTAAAGATATATTTTCACAATGTGTGAATGACTATAGAGTTATACTCAATTCTTATCCAAAGGATTTTTCTTATAATTATACTTATGTCTATATTCCAGCATAGTCATTCCTGTTTCACGTTTAAATACTTTTTTCAAATAGTCGATATTGCAGTTGAACATTTCAGGAATTGCTTTAATTGGTTTATTGGTATTTTTTAAAATATCCTTTATTTTATTTACACGCAAAAAATTGATAAATTGAGAAGTTGTCATTCCTGTAAATTGTTTGAAACGACGGCAAACAAATGATGGAGAAATATGCAGATGTTCAGCAATTTCCTCTAATGAAATTTTGGCATACATATGATTATTGATATATCGTATTGCTTCGTCAACTGTTCTGTCCTGACTATAAATACGTTTAAAATCACGGGTTTTTGCATTTCTTAATATTTTAGCAATTAAAATCGGAAGATAGCCGATAAGCACATCATAGCCGCACGGCAAGGCTGACAGTTGTTCGTCAATCATTCGTATGCAAATATCCCTGATTTCCTTATTGTCAGTATCAATGGAATGGATATACGAACATGTGCCGTTGTCAAGGTTTGCAAATTCAGAAAATTGTTCTTTAAAACTGTTATAGGCGTTTTTTATAATATCAAAGCTAAAATAACAGAAATATACATCAATTCGCCTTAATCCTTGTTCGGGAATAAAACGGTAGGTTATATTGGGGCGCAGTAAAAAAATATCGTTTTCCGATATTAAAACGTTATTATTATTTATTTTTAATAAGCCGTTGCCGTGAGCAATGTAAGCAGCCATATAACAGTCATTGCAGCTTGTAGGATGGCTTCTGTGTTTGCCACCGTGGACAACATATATACCGTTACCCTGACCATATTGTGAAAGAGTGATATTTTCTGTTTTCATTATAATTCCCTCCATTTTTATTTTATCATAAGTCGAAAAAAAGTCAAGTGTAAACGGTCTATTATGAACTTTTACACACTTTTTTTGAACAATGCCTTTTGCTGTATTAAAATAAGAAACAACAGGATGTAGAATATAAATATAAAAATAATTACAGAAAGGACAATCAATTATGAAGAACAAAAAAATTGTATCGATGATTGTAATGTTTAGTATTTTTATAAATATTATAAGCGGACTTCATATCGATGCTCAAGCGGAGAACACTGAAAATTCAGAAACATATTTGTGGGATTTTTCAAAGTATACAGACAAGATAACGACAACTAAAACAGGCTTTACTGAAAAATATGACGGTCTTACTATTGCTATTGCAGATAACGGTGATGATAGCATTTCAACAGGCGGTGTATATTGGCGAGGCGGCACGTCAAGCGGTGAAAGCACCACACGTTATATTTCATATACACCAACAAAGAATGGAACGCTGTCTGCAACAGGAAAATTAAATGCAACAGGTGGACGTTGGGGTATTTCCACATCTCTTAATGTAGGAACTTTTGTTGCGGCCAGTAGCACAACAAGTACTTCTTCATCTACTGTATCAATGGACTGTACAGCAGGAACTACATATTATATTTTCACAAAAGCAAAATCAGCAACGGTAGCTTCTGTGAAATATACAGAAACAGCAGAGTCCCCAACGACAGCTCCGACAGATGAACCTGACACTACCGACCCGCCGAGAGAGAATATATTTGAAAACGGCAAAGCTGTATTCAGTTTTGGCAGTGGAAATGTGGAGGGTAGTATTTCAGTTAAAGGTGGTCAATACAGTGAAACTGCAAAATATGGTTTTACTGATGGCAGCGGATTAAGCATAAGTGATAATAGCATTTCATCAGCAAGTGATTATACTTTTAATGTGCTTGTTGAAAACGGCAATTATAATGTTACAATAGATACCACAGCAGATAAAATTTCATACGAAAAAGTACCGAATATTTCGGCAGATGTAAAAAGGACAACAAACGAAAAAACATTTACCGCTGCTGTATGCGACGGCGTTTTGGATATAACGATTCCGGGCGGTGCGTCAATAAGCGGATTGACGGTTGAAAAAGCAGAAGCAAAAGCGGCAAACGCACAGCCTGCACTTTATGCCATAGGAGATTCAACAGTAAATACTGACGAAAATAACTCATACACTTGGGGTAAATGCATAGATGCCAAATATGTAACCTTGCCTGATAATATAGGCAGTTTTGTAAATTGCGGATACGCAGGTACAGACTCGGCAAAATATTATAACGATGGCTATCTTGACAGGGTACTTTTAAATATTTGTCCGGGCGATTATGTAACGGTTAATATGGGTATCAATAAGAACAAAGTGTCAAATGAGTCGGGAGCATATAAAACACTCATAAAAGATTATTTTTGTAAAGGCATTATTGAACGAGGCGGTATTCCAATAATACTTACTGCAACAGCTCGAGGCCCGGTTGATACTGCTGACGGCAGAGAATATTCCAAAGCGTATTCAAACGGTGTATTCCATTGTGACAGGTCATATAAATATGATAATTCGTTATATGACGATGCGCATAACAGCGATTTGCGTGCAGTTGCATCAGAACTTAACTTAGAGGTTATTGAGGTTGGTGCGTGGTGTGATAATTACTTTAATTCATTGACTCAAGCAGATGCGGAAGCGGCACGATTTAAAAATGTTTTAGAGCTTGTGCAGAGTTGGTATCCTGACCATAATCATTACAAGCAGGCATTAGGTGAAAAAATTGCGTCATATATCACAAGTGAGGTTGCAACTCGTATAAGTGCATCAAAAAATTCTATAAGAACAGGTACGGGAAAAAATATTGTTGCTGATGTGTCAGGCATATGGCAGCAATAGATACAAGTACATTGCCTTCAGGCGGCAATGTATCCGAATATGAAATTACACTTTCAAAAGGCGGAAAATTATTGAGAAAAAATCGTGTGCCTTGCAGTGAAAAAGTTTATACAGAAACAATCGGTGCAGATAAGGTGGAGATTGTACCTGTTTACAGATATGAAAATGTACAGAATGTCAATAACGGCATAACATTAGGTGAATTTGAAGAAGGACTCTATAACATCACTTTTAAGAAAAACGGCAAAGCGAGATGTGATATTTATGTCAATGGTGCAATGGTAGGTAATAATATTGACCAATCAGGCGAAGGCAGAAAGCCATCATCAGGTTCCGTTTATACTCAATTTCATTAAGTCCAAATTTGCAACAAATTAGAGAAATGCTTGATGGTTTATTCAAAAAGCTGCCCGCTAATGCGAAACCATTATTCCATTCTGACCAAGGTTGGCAATACCAACATTCGGAATATCAACGTTTACTGTCAGAACACAATATTGTACAAAGTATGTCTAGAAAAGGAAACTGTATGGACAACGGTACGATGGAAAACTTCTTCGGAAGATTAAAAGTTGAAATGTTTTATGGTGAAAAATTTGAAAGTGTCAAAGCTTTCATAGATGAATTAAAAAGATATATTGATTATTACAACAATGAAAGAATTTCTTTAAAGCTAAAAGGAATGAGCCCGGTACAATACCGAACTCATTCACAAGCAAGTTAATATTTAATTTTGTCTAAATTTTGGGGTTCACTTCATAATGCTTTGGCATATCAATCCGCCTCTTTTGTTAATCTGTCAAATAATCAATCACCCAACATAACCGACACCGATAGTTACTACTGTGTGCACGGTAGATTTACTTATATTGAAAATTTTTGCAGTTTTGCGGACTGTGGCGTTATTTTCTACAATATACTGTGCCAATTCGACAGCCCGTTTTTCGATATAATCTTTCATTCTCCCACCGACCTTTCTGTATAGCATATATATGAAAAATAGGTGTAATTTATGAGATGAAACCATCACCAACAATCTTATTTTTCTTGACAAAATATTTAACATTACTTATAATAGTATTATTGGCTATTTATAAAGTATTAAGGAGAAAGAAATGAAACTTTAAATAACGTTATGCAAGGTTTTTCGGACGCTATCGGTGCATGAGGTTCATCGGGTGAACGGCTGTTGACGACTGCGTGGAACAACGCAAACAAGGCAAGAAAATTGAATTTTCATATGACAAAAACGCATAATGTGTAAAGGCTGTATTTGTGTACAGCCTTTTACAATTTTAGAAGGAGTTTTGAATTGTGAAATCAAAACAAGATTTGACGGTAGGAAACATAAATAAAAAACTTTGGGCATTTGCGATACCGCTTATGCTCGGTAACGTAATGCAGCAGTTTTACAACTTAGTCGATACATGGGTAGTAGGAAAATACATAGGCGACAATGCTTTGGCGGCGGTCGGTTCGTCATATTCACTGATGACATTTTTAACATCGGTGATTTTGGGATTGTGTCTTGGAAGCAGTGCATTTTTTTCAATAACATTCGGCGAAAAAAATATAAAACGACTGAAAAACGGAATGTTTATTTCGTTTGTTATGATAGGAATATTTTCACTTATACTGACGTTTGCGTCATTTTACCTTTGCGGCCGGATTATGAAAATACTTCAAGTGCCGTAT
>ERZ791826.1165-NODE-1165-length-16722-cov-2.865303_pt1 | contig 16722 bp, 17 predicted proteins | sample MGYA00510297_ERZ791826 | MGnify/ENA primary metagenome ERZ791826 (study PRJEB30046, sample SAMN00792004) | human gut metagenome | study: EMG produced TPA metagenomics assembly of the A metagenome-wide association study of gut microbiota in type 2... | reverse complement strand
TCAGTTCCTCTTGCATGGCAGTTTCCTGTAAGAAACAGAATAATCAGTGGACTTGCAGATGTGGTAATTATAATAGAAGCAGGGAAAAAGAGTGGTTCTCTTATAACTGCTGATCAGGCATTAGAACAAAACAGAGACATTATGGTAGTTCCGGGAAGAATAAATGACATATTAAGTGAGGGATGTAATAATCTTATAAAGCAGGGGGCACAGATGATAACGACACCGGAAGATGTGTTTGAGAATAATTTAATAAAAAACTTAAAAAATAATATAATTTGTTGTGAAAATAGGCATAAATCAAGGAAAACAGGCAGAATGTCAGACAATAATAATGTTATTTACGACAAAAATATAAAAAAACAACTTGCAACCCCAAAAGATATGTTGTATAGTTGTTTCGATTTGTATCCAAAGAGCGTTGATACAATACTTAAAGAAACAGGATATGATATTATGAAAGTTAATCAGCTTATTGCAGAGCTGATGCTTGAGGGAGATATCAGTGAGGTTTCTAAAAACTGTTATGTAAGAGTGCTTAATGATATGCACGATTGACGATGCGTCATTATATAATGCTGTGCATCGTTTAAATAATACGCATTTATGCGAGGAAGATGTGGAGGATTTGTTGGATGGCTAAGTATCTTGTTATTGTTGAATCACCAGCCAAGGTTAAGACAATTAAAAAGTTTTTGGGAAGTAATTATGAGGTTATGGCTTCGCAGGGACATATCAGGGATTTGCCAAAGAGCCAGATGGGCGTTGATATAGAACATGATTTTGAACCTAAGTATATTACCATAAGAGGGAAAGGTGATATTCTTGCAGCGTTGAGAAAAGAAGTTAAAAAAGCTGATAAAGTATATCTTGCAACCGATCCCGATAGAGAGGGAGAGGCAATTTCATGGCATCTTGCAAAGGCTTTAAAATTAGAAGATAAAGATGTTTATAGAATTACATTTAATGAAATTACTAAAAATGCAGTAAAAGAATCTATAAAACATCCAAGAAAGATTGATATGAATCTCGTTGATGCACAGCAGTCAAGACGTGTGCTTGATAGAATGGTTGGTTACAGTATAAGTCCTATTTTATGGGCTAAGATAAAAAGAGGATTGAGTGCGGGACGTGTGCAGTCTGTTGCATTAAGGCTTATATGTGACCGTGAGGATGAAATTAATTCATTTATTCAGGAAGAATACTGGTCAATAGAAGCGGCATTTAATGTTAAGGGAGAGAGAAAGCCTTTAACAGCCAGATTTTATGGTAATGCTGATGGAAAAATAGATATCCATAATAAAAAAGAAGCGGAATGTATTATAGAAGAAGTAAAAAACAGTTCTTATAGCATTGAGAGCATTAAAGTGGGAGAAAAAGTAAAAAAAGTTCCACTTCCATTTACTACAAGCACACTGCAGCAGGAGGCGGCAAAACAGCTTAATTTCTCAACACAAAAGACAATGAGACTGGCACAGCAGCTGTATGAAGGCGTTGAGGTTGCTGGACGTGGTACAATTGGTATAATTACATATTTAAGAACTGATTCGACAAGAGTAGCAGATGAAGCACAACAGGTGGCCGCGGAATATATTAAGGAAGCGTATGGTGAGAAGTATCTTAGTGAAAATAATAAATCCAAATCAAAGGATGATAAAAAGATTCAGGATGCACACGAGGCTATACGGCCAACTGACATAACACTATCCCCATCTGTTATAAAAGATTCACTTTCAAGGGATCAGTTCAGATTATATCAGCTTGTATGGAAAAGATTTGCAGCAAGCCAGATGAGCAGTGCTGTATATGAGACTACATCAGTGAAGATTGCGGCAGGAAAATATAGGTTTCATGTGAATGCCTCAAGAATTAAATTTGATGGATTTATGTCGGTATATAAGGACTCCTCTGAAAAGGAAGTTCTTAATACACTTGCTAAGGGAATTGATGAAAATTCAGAACTTAGTATTAAAGACATTGAAGGAATACAGCATTTTACACAGCCACCTGCACATTATACAGAAGCATCGTTAGTTAAGACTCTTGAAGAGCTTGGAATAGGCCGTCCAAGCACATATGCACCTACAATTACTACAATAATTGCCAGACATTATGTTGTAAAGGAAAATAAGAATTTGTACGTTTCTGAATTAGGTGAAGCAGTAAATAATATGATGAAAAAAGCTTTTCCTGTAATTGTTGATGTTAATTTTACTGCTAATATGGAATCATTGCTTGATGGTGTTGGTGAGGGAAAAGTAAAATGGAAAGATGTAATAAGAAATTTTTACCCTGACCTTGAGGAATCCATTAAAGCAGCGGAAAAAGATCTTGAAAGTGTTAAGATTGAAGATGAAGTTACTGATGTTGTATGTGAAAAGTGCGGCAGAAATATGGTTGTTAAATATGGTCCACATGGAAAATTCTTAGGATGTCCGGGATTTCCAGAGTGCAGAAATACGAAGCCATATCTTGAAAAGATTGGAGTTGCCTGTCCTAAGTGTGGAAAGGATGTAGTCCTTAGAAAGACAAAGAAAGGCAGAAGATATTATGGCTGTGAGGATAATCCTGAATGTGATTTTATGACATGGCAGAAACCATCATCAAAGAAATGCCCTGAATGTGGCGGATACATGGTTGAAAAGGGGAATAAACTTGTATGCGGTGATGAAAAATGTGGACATATTGAAATGATAAAAAAAGAAGATGAAAGCAATGAATAGACAGTTAATTGTATGTAAATAATATTATTTATTAGAAATTGTTTTAAAATGCATAACAAATGTTGAAAAAAGTTTTAAAGTGTGCTAAAATTTCTAAAGTGGTTTATGTGTTGTGTTTAATAATGTATTCTTTGAGTAGTTATTATTGTTACAAATAATTTTAAATATGTTAAGGATATGTCAATGGGGTAATGTTATCATAGTCTTAACATGAGATATTTTATGATTAAGCATATAAGCTTTAAGGAGGTACACAATGAGCGTTCAATTACTTGATAAAACAAGAAAAATTAATAAGTTGTTACACAATAATCATTCACACAGAGTTGAATTTATTGATATATGTGATGTGCTGAGTGGTATACTTGAATCTAATATTCTCGTAATAAGTAAAAAGGGTAAAGTGCTTGGAACAGGTTTTTATAACAATACAGAGATTATTAATGAGCTAATCTATGACAGGGTTGGAGGTTTTGTAGATAAGATGCTTAACGAAAGGCTGTTAAGCGTTTTATCTACAAAGGAGAATGTTAATTTATCAACACTTGGATTTAATCCTGATATGGTAAGTTTCAGGCGCTTCTTGCACCTATTGAGATAGGCGGTGAACGTCTTGGAACATTATTTATGTACAAGCAGGATAAGAGCTACGAGATAGATGATATCATACTTTGTGAATATGGCACTACTGTTGTGGGGCTTGAGATGATGCGTTCGGTTAATGAAGAGAATGCGGAAGAGGTGAGAAAACAGCAGATTGTAAAATCAGCCATCAGTACATTATCTGCATCAGAGTTAGAGGCCATAAAGCATATTTTTGAAGTTCTTGATGGAAATGAAGGAATACTTGTTGCAAGTAAAATTGCTGACAGGGTTGGTATTACTCGTTCTGTAATAGTTAACGCATTGAGAAAGTTTGAAAGTGCCGGCGTAATAGAATCCCGTTCATCAGGAATGAAGGGAACTTATATTAAAGTTATCAATGATGTTGTATTCGATGAGCTTAAAAAACTTGAAGATAAATAAGTGGTTAATACTGTGATTATGGAACTGACGTCTGGTGATTAAGTATCACTCTTTTGTGACGTCGGTTCTTTTTTTATTTTTTTGAAATGGAACAATATGGATAAAATAGTAAAAAAAAGTCAAAAACACTTGTAATTTTTGAGCTATACTTTATAATATAATTTAGGTTGATTTTGATTATATGTAATAATGTAATCAATAAAGGAGGAAGAATTATGAACTTAGGTGCGTTTGGTTATGTTAATGTTTTAAAGACGGCTGCAGATGCAAGCTGGTTAAGAGAGGAAGTATTGACTAATAATATTGCAAATGTTGATACGCCTAATTATAAAAGACAGGACGTTGAATTTAGTACATATCTTAATTCAGCCATTGAGCAGGCTGCAAGTCCTGCATCTACGCTTACACAGAAGGTTAATAATATAGATTTGGATAATATAACAACAAGAACCTATACAGATAACGCATCTCTTTCATATAGACTTGATGGTAATAATGTTGATTTGTCAACGGAAAATGCAGAACTTGCATCAGAACAGCTTAACTATACAGCACTTATTGACAGTATTAACAACGAGTTTTCAAGGATGAAAGCAGTTATAAAATAAAGGGTTTCATAATTTGCTACATTGGAGATGAAAGGGGAATATAATATGTCTATGTTTACAGCATTTAACATTAGTGCTACAGGAATGACTGCACAGCAGTTAAGAACTGATGTTATATCAGAGAATATTGCTAATGTTAATACTACAAGGACATCGGATGGCACACCGTATGTAAGAAAAGCTGTTGTTTTTACAGAAAAGACTCTTACTGCAGATACAGCAGTAACAGGAGCTAATTCTAATGGTTCTTCATTTGCAAGTGTACTAAAGAGCGCATGCAATGGAAGATTAGGAGATGGCGTTAAAGTAACGTCGGTATATGAAGATACATCAACAGATATGAATATGGTGTATGATCCGTCACATCCGGATGCTGACGAGAATGGATATGTAACGTATCCTAATGTCAATGTTGTACAGGAGATGACAGATCTTATAGATGCATCAAGATCATATGAAGCGAATGTATCAGCTTTTAATGCCAGTAAATCTATGGCATCTAAAGGTCTTACAATAGGACAGGCTAATTAATGGGTTTTATAATATTTGCATATAAATGATATGCAGAAATGAGGAGAATATGGATTTGACATCAGCAGTTACTAATCTTGGTAACGATTATGTATCTAAAGTAACACAGGCAATGAAGAATTCTGTAGCAACAGATGATGCTAATATATCTGCAACGGATTCGTTTGACAGTATATATAATTCAGTTGCAGGATTATTGAACAATACTAATACATATGTACAGCAGGCACAACAGGCTGAGATTGATTATGCGCTTGGTAAAATGACTAATGCACATGAGCTTGGGGTATACCAGCAGCAGGCTAACGTGGCATTGCAATATACTGTTGCAGTCAGGGATAAAGTTCTTGAAGCATATAATCAGATAATGAATATGTCAATTTAATTGATTGGAGTTACAGGTAGATGGTCGAAAGATTGAAGCAGTTTCCAAAGAGAATAGCCGAGATTTGGAACAATTGGACAAGAAAACAAAAAACAATAATTATTAGTTCGGCAGCGGTTTTATTAATTGCAGTGATTATATTAATTATTGCTCTTAATAAACCTAATTATCAGGTTCTTACAACATGTAAGGATTACAATGAAATGAGTCAGGTTACTAAGATTCTTAGTGATGCCGGTTATTCATATGAAGTAGCAGATAATACACTTGTTGTAAAAGTCAAAAAAGCTGATTTGACAGCAGCAAAGATGGCTATAGCATCAGGTGATATTAAGTCGGACGGATATTCTTTTGAAGATGCTATGACTAGCAGCTTCTCTACAACGGAATCTGACAAAACAAAACAGTATGAACATTATCTTGAATATAAGTTTGCAGATGACCTCAAGTCAATGGATGGAATTAAGTCAGCATCAGTTACAGTAGATATAGCAGATGATACTAATTCATTTTATACTAATACATCGGAATCATCTGTTGCAGCTGTTTTACAGCTTACAGATACATTATCAGGAGACCGTGCGGAAAGCATAGCCAACTTCCTTGCAACAGCAGTAGGTAATAGCACAACCAATGCGATTACTATCATAAGTTCAGATGGTACAACACTATTTTCGGGCAATAGTAATTCTTCAAGCACATCAGGAGTCAGCTATAACAGCCAGTTAAAATATAAGGATCAGATTGAATCAACGACTAAGTCTTCATTAAAACAGGGCTTGTTAGCTACAGGGCTTTACGATGATGCATATTTTACTTTGAATTATGTGCTTAACTGGGATAAGGTTAATAAGATAGCTAAAGAATATACGGCTCCTGATGGTATGGATCAGGGCCTTTTCTCAGAATCCTATGAAGAGAAGTCAACAGGAAGTAATGGTGCAAGCGGTACGCCGGGTACAAAATCTAATAATACAGATAGTACAACATATGATTTGACAAATGGTACATCTGAGTCATCATATGAGGTTAAAAAGTATTCATACCTTCCTAATGAACTTGTTACTACAACTAATACAGAGCCGGGGGCTATTGTATATGATACATCTACATTGGCTGTTACATTTATTAAAAACAGAGTATACAATGAAGATGAATGTAAGAAACTTGGATATCTTGATAATACAACATGGGAAGAATTTAAGGCACAGAATGCTGATTCGGTTGTACTTAACGTAGATAATACATGGACAAATTTAATATCAAACGGTACTGGTATCAACAATATATCAGTTATGGCATATGAAAGACATTATTTCCAGGATTCAACTCAGCCGGGAGTTATGTCAACAGTTACATTCTGGGTACAGATTGCACTTGCAGTTGTGATCTTAGGATTACTTGTATTTATAGTGCTTAGAAGTGCAAGACCGTTAACGGTAGAAGAAACAGAACCAGAGCTTTCAGTTGAAGAAATGCTTGCTACAACTAAGGAGAACCAGCCGGCAGTGGATGATATTGATATTCAGGAGAAATCAGAAACAAGAAAAGCTATCGAGAAATTCGTGGATGAGAATCCGGAAGCAGTGGCGTTACTGTTGCGTAACTGGTTGAACGAAGATTGGGATTAGTTAAATATATACAATAATTATAAAGCTATGAAATGGAGTGAAAAAGATGCCAAAGGGAGCAGGAACGTCATCGGGCGATAAGGGAATTGATGGTGTAAAAAAAGCAGCGATATTATTGATTGCTTTAGGACCTGAAAAGTCATCACAGGTGTTTAAGCATTTAAAGGAAGAGGAAATTGAACAGCTTACACTTGAAATTGCCAATACAAGCAGTGTGTCACCTCAGACAAAGGAGCAGGTATTGAATGAATTTTATGAAGTATGCCTTGCGCAGCAGTATATTGCAGAAGGTGGTATTACATATGCCAAGGAACTTCTTGAAAAAGCTCTTGGAGAAGACAAGGCAAGGGATGTTATTGGAAAACTTACAGCGAGCTTACAGGTTCGTCCTTTTGAATTTATCAGAAAGACAGATCCAAGTCAGCTGCTTAACTTTATACAGGATGAACATCCTCAGACTATAGCATTGATTTTATCATATCTTCCTGCGTCACAGGCATCAATGGTTATATCGTCATTACCACCTGAAAAACAGGCAGATGTTGCCAAGAGAATAGCACAGATGGATAGAACTTCTCCTGATGTGATAAAGCAGGTGGAAAAGGTTCTTGAACGTAAGCTTTCATCACTTGTCAATCAGGATTATACAATTGTCGGTGGTGTTGATGCCATTGTTGATATTCTTAATTCTGTTGACAGAGGTACAGAAAAACATATTATGGAAACTCTTGAAATCGAAGAGCCTGAACTTGCTGATGATATCCGTAAGAAGATGTTCGTATTTGAAGATATTCTTTCACTTGACGACAGAGCTATACAGAGAGTTCTTAGGGATGTTGATAATTCGGATCTTGCACTTGCACTCAAGGGAGCAAATGAGGATGTACAGAATGTTATTCTTAATAACCTTTCAAAGCGTCTGGCTGTAATGATTAAGGAAGATATGGAATTCATGGGACCTGTACGAATGAAGGATGTTGAGGAAGCACAGCAGAAGATTGTTAATGTTATAAGAAAGCTTGAAGATTCAGCAGAAATTGTTATCGCCAGAGGTGGAGGTGACGAGATAATTGTCTAATATTCTGAAAAAAGGCAGTGCTGTATATAAAGAAGAGCGAATAATTGATTACAATGAAATCTTAAAAGAAAAAATTAAAAGTTTTACAGAACTGAGTGAAAAAAATAAAAAAAGAATGGATTCTGATGGCTTTGTTAATGGACTTGATGCTCCCGTTATCGAAGTTGATGATGATATGAGTGATACCGGACTTTCACAGGCAGCAACACTAGAGAGTGAAAGTGCTGATGACATTATAAATAACGCCAGACAGGAAGCGGACGATATTATAGATGAAGCTAACAAACAGGCAGAAATTATTTTAAGTGAAGCTAAAGAACAAGCGGAAGAAGTTCAGAGTGAAGCTCATGAAAATGGTTATAATGAAGGGCTTTTATCAGCACAGAATGAATACAATGATAAAGCTATGCAGTTGGAGAATGAATATAATGCCAAAGTATCTGAACTGGAAGAACAGTATAGCAAAATGAGAGAAGAGATAGAGCCGGATCTTGTTAATACATTGATGGATGTGTTTGAAAAAGTTACTCATACAATTGCAGAGGATAATAAAGAGATTGTATTACATCTGATTAATAATGTTATGAAAAATGTAGATAACAGCCATGAATTTGTTATAAAGGTATCACCAGAGGATTATCAGTTTGTAGCTGATAACCAGGGTAAGATATATTGTGCCATGTCTAGTGAAGTTAATCTTGAAGTTGTACAGGAAGCTTCGTTAAAAAGCTCAGAATGTATAATAGAAACGGATACAGGAGTATTTAATTGCAGCCTTGATATTGAATTAAATAATCTTATTAAAGAGATAAAGCTTTTAAGCTGTATATAGCTATATAGTAAGTATATAGGAGGAATTGTTTTGCCGGCATTTAATAAAGCAAAATATTATAATTTAATAGACAGATCCTTTTATGAAAAATTGGGAAAGGTTACTAAGATTGTAGGTCTTACAATTGAATCAGTTGGTCCGGATGCAAAACTTAATGATTTGTGTATCATACATTCTGCTGATGGAACACAACAATTATATGCAGAAGTAGTAGGCTTTAGAGATTCGAGAGTGTTACTTATGCCATTTGATAATGTTGGAGGAATAGGACCTGGCTGTATAGTTGAGAATACAGAACATCCATTACAGGTGAAGGTTGGAGATAATATACTAGGTCATACACTCGATGGTCTTGGTAATCCTACGGATTGTGACAGTCTTGAGCTTACAAGTGAGTATTCGGTTGAGGCACAGCCGCCAGATCCTATGGACAGGGTTATTATAAGTGAAGTGCTGCCGTTAGGAGTTAAAGCAGTTGATGGCCTTATGACAGTGGGAAAAGGTCAGCGTATTGGGATATTTGCAGGAAGTGGTGTAGGAAAAAGTACATTGCTTGGTATGTTTGCAAGAAATACAAAGGCTGATATTAATGTTATTGCACTTATAGGAGAACGAGGACGAGAAGTAAGAGAGTTTGTTGAAAGGGATTTGGGACCTGAAGGAATGAAAAGAAGTGTGCTTGTTGTTGCAACATCTGACAAGCCGGCTCTTATTAGAAATAAGGCGGCTAAGACAGCAACAGCTATTGCAGAGTATTTCAGAGATCAGGGGAAAGATGTTCTTCTTATGATGGATTCCCTTACGCGTTTTTCAATGGCACAAAGAGAAATCGGGCTTGCTTCTGGAGAACCACCGGTTACGAGAGGATATCCACCAAGTGTATATAGTGAGATGCCTAAGCTGTTAGAAAGAGCCGGTATGTCTGATAAGGGTTCAATAACAGGACTGTATACGGTTCTTGTTGATGGTGATGATTTTAATGAACCGATAACAGATACTGCAAGAAGTATTCTCGATGGTCATATAATGCTTTCAAGGAAGTTGGGACATAAGAATCATTATCCTGCTATTGATGTCTTGCAGAGTATATCAAGATGCATGAGTCAGATAGTTGATAAAGAACATAAAAAGATGGCAGGCAGACTTAAAAATGTACTGGCTACATATAATGAAGCAGAAGATTTGATTAATATTGGAGCATATAAAAAAGGATCTAATAAAAATATTGATTATGCAGTTTCAAAAATAGATGCTGTGAATGAATTTCTTACGCAGGCTACTGATGAAAAATTTAATTTTGATGAAGAAATTAATATGCTTGAGAATATATTTACGGATTATGATCAGCTGCTTAATTCAGATGATTTAAAAAAATAGTAAATTCATGTATTATTGAAATGAGTGGTAAATATGGCTAAGTTTGTTTATCGTATGCAGAATGTTCTTGACATAAAAATGAGACTTGAAACACAGGCAAAGACTAATTATGCTGAGAAAAATGCAGCTCTTCAGTTAGAAGAAGATAAGATGAGAAAGCTTTTAATCAGAATGAGGGAATATGAAACACAGGCGAAAGAAAATTCCATCGGTGTAGTTAATATTTCTGAAATCAGAAGATGCAGCGAAGCGGCAAAGATAATAAAAGAATATGTCAGACAACAGGCGATACAGATCAGGGTTGCACAGAAGAACCTTGAGAAAGCCAGAGATGAGCTGAGTGAGGCGATGAAAGACAGGAAGATTCATGAAAAACTAAAAGAAAAGGCATTTGATGAATTTAAACTGGAACTTAACGATCAGGACAAAAAAGAAATAGATGAATTAGTCAGCTTTAATTATAATGACAATAATCAATAATTTAACAACGTAACTATTGATCATTACAAACTAAGAAATAGGTGGGTGAACATGGCTAGAAAGAAATCAAAAGACGAGATTAATACGGATGATATTGAACTTGATGAAAATGGAGAACCAATAGGTCAGGAAAAGGGTGGAAAGCTGATGGGCTTTCTTGTTGCAATTATTATTATTGCGATATGGCTTTTGATATTTGCCATTCTCATTAAGATGGATGTTGGCGGCATAGGAAGCATGTTAAGACCTTATCTTAAAAATGTTCCTGTAATTAGTATGATTCTGCCGGATGCAACAGATGAACAGATAGCTGAAGAGGAAGGAAGCCGGTATAAAACACTTCCGGAAGCACTTGCAAGGATAAAAGAGCTTGAAAAGGAAGTTGATGATTATAAGAATTCAGGTGCAGCATCATCACGGACTGTAGCTGATATGCAGGCAGAGATTGACAGGTTGAAGCAGTTTGAAGATAAACAGGCTTATTATGATCAGCTTAAAGATGAATTCGACAGAGAAGTTGTATATGCGGATAATGCGCCAGATGTATCAGAATATAAAAAATGGTATGAATCAATAGATGCCGACAATGCGGCACAGCTTTATAAAGAAGTAGTACAGAAGCTGCAATATTCACAGCAGGTTAAGGATTGGGCAGAAACATATAGTAAGATGGAGCCTGCAAATGCAGCACAGATACTAGAGGAGATGACAGGTGATACAGATCTTGTATCTAAGATTCTTAAAAACATGGCATCATCTAAGAGAGCGGCTATTATGGCAGAGATGACACCGCTGTTTGCAGCTAAGATTACTAAGGTAATGTATCCATAGGACTATACTTTTATCGAAGTAAAGATGGTATAATTTTGATATGTCGGGCAAGCTGATGTCCGATATATTGAATTTATATAAATAAAATTACGAAAGGAGGATTATATGGCAGGAACAGGTATACAGGCATTAGGCAGAACGGGAGCGTCAGCAGGTACGGCGGATATTGTTAGTACTGTATCAAGAGGAAGTTCTGATTTTCGGAAGGCTATGACAGGAGCGATGTATTCAAACATTGGTTCATCTGTCAATAATGACAAGAGTATGACATCGAACAAGAATAATCTTAATATTACATCACAAGTGTGTAAAACTACGAAATCTGACACAAAGTCAAAAGATACATATAAGAATATCCAGACAGACAGTACTAATAAGGCATCTATATCAAAAGATACAGATAAGAATGTTAAAAGCAGCACTTCTTCATCATTGTCTAATATATCAGACAAGTCTTCTAAGGTTAATCAGGCAGTTCAGGATATAAAGGATTCAATAAAGGATGAACTTGATATTTCTGATGATAAACTGGAAGCAGTAATGAGCATACTTGGACTTACAAATGCAGATCTTTTACAGCCACAGAATATTGCAGATATATTTATGCAAGTAACAGGGACGCAGGATGCAATGGATATTATTACAGATGCTGCTCTTACACAGAGTTTTCAGAATATTATTTCAACAGTTGAACAGACGGTTGATAATTTATCTGAAGATACGGGCATGAGCATTGAACAACTAAAAGATTTTATTAATGCTGATATAGCTGATGAGAAGAATTATACAATGTCAGATAATGTTAAGACAGAGGAAGTAGTGCAGATAGATGTGGCAGATAAGATGACAGGTAATAATGAAGAGGCTGATTCAATTAATGAAGATACTTTAGATAATATTTCACAATCTGTAGAAAAGAAGATTACAATTCAGTCAGATAACAAGTCATCAGACAATATGAAGGGATATAACGGCTCAGATAAGTCATCCGATGTAAAAACAACTGTATCTGAAATATCATCGAATCTTGTACAGAGTATTCAGAATTCATTTGAAGAAGTTATGAACACTACGACAACACAGACAGTTAATGGGGTTGATGTTATAAAGCAGATAATTAATTCTGTCAAGGTTACAGGAAATAATGTTGTTCAGAGTATGGAGATTCAGTTGAATCCGCAACATCTTGGAAAGGTTACGTTAAATGTAACATCTAAAAGTGGTGTGATTACGGCTGAGATAGTTGCGCAGAATGAACAGGTTAAAAAGGCTATAGAAAGCCAGATTAACACTTTAAAAGATAATTTTGAAAATCAGGGAATCAAGATTGAAGCTGTAGAAGTTACGGTTCAGAGTCATTCATTTGAAAGTGGACAGAATCTTAAAGGAAATGATTCAGAACAGGGAAAGCGTTCCAAAGGAACAAGGAAGGCTGTCAGACTTGAGGATTTTGAAGAAATGTCAGAAGAAAGTGATGAACTTATTGATAATCTGATTCAGAATGAAAACAGCAGTGTAGAATACACAGCTTAGATTTTATGGCTTATGTAACATTTAATATTGTAAAATTAAAATACAACATATAAGTAATACATGAAAGGAGTTATATATGGCGATTAATACAGATGGCATTGTATGGTCAAAGATTAATAGTGATGGTAAGGCATCTACAACAACTACTTCCACACAGTCGTCTAAGTTAAGTTCAACTAAGTCATCGGATACATCTAAAGGTAAATCAACACTTGATGTGGATGAGTTTCTTAAGCTCTTAGTTACACAGATGCAGTGTCAGGATCCACTTGAGCCAACTGATAATACACAGTATATTGCGCAGATGGCTGTATTTACACAAGTTGAGGCAACTACGCAGATGCAGGATAAGACTGAGGAGCAGATGGCTGCCGGTCTTGTTGGAACAGAAGTTATGATGAAGACGGATCTTACAAAAGAAGGATATATCGTTGGTAAAGTTGATTACTGGCAGAAGGTCAGTGGAAAGATATATTTAGGAATTGGTGATAAGATGTATGATCTTGACGATCTTGATACGGTGATGGATTCTGATTATTATAAGAAGTATTTTGATAAGACATCATCATCAAAAAAGTCTGATTCATAGATATAGTTTGTTGTACATAAGAAAGTTTTGAGGATATGAATTATGATTAATAAAATTGTATCAGGTAGTTACAATTCGATAGAACAGGTAACAGGAAGGTGCAACCGTAAAAGTAATAATTCAGGTCAGAATAGTTTGGCAGGAGCCGGTTCATTTGCAAGCATATTAAATAGCAAAAAAAGTATAGAGGCAGCTATTGATAAATCTAATGCTAATAGTAAGCTTAAGTTTACGAAACATGCAGGAGAAAGACTTGATGAAAGAGATATACAGCTTACATCAGAGCAGATGAACAGACTTGAAGAAGGAACTGATAAGGCATCTTCAAAAGGAATTAAGGAGTCATTGATTTTAATGGATAATATGGCATTTATAGTTAATACTCAAAGCAAGACGGTTATAACTGCCATGGATCAGAATAATAATGAAAATAATATTTATACCAATATAGATGGAGCAGTGATAATCTAGCTGGACCGTAATGGAGGCTGAATTTATTTCTGAATGACAGAGGAAATAATAAGCATATAAGGTTAATACTTAATGCGATAAATAATATGAGTATTTAATAAGATATTTATATAATTGTTTCAGTTATATTGCGTATATAAGTAATGGAGGAAAAATATTATGATGAGATCACTTTTCTCTGGTGTATCAGGTATCAAAACACACCAGACAAGATTAGATGTTAGTGGTAATAATATTTCAAATGTTAATACAGTTGGTTATAAATCACAGTCAGTTAATTTTAAAGATGTATACTATCAGACGACACAGACAGCTACAGGTCCTAATGCAGAGACTGGCAAGGGTGGTACTAATGCAATGCAGATTGGTCTTGGTTCAAGTGTTGGTTCAATATCAACTTCTACGACACAGGGAGCAACAGAAAGAACAGATAATCCATATGATTTATGTCTTTCAGGTGAATCATATTTTATAGTAAGTAATTCAGGCTCTACATATTTTACAAGAGCCGGAGATTTTACAGTAGATGCTAATGGTGCATTAGTAACATCAGGTGGTGCCAATGTTATGGGCTGGCAGGTTGATGATGATGGTAATGTTATAAAGGATCAGGTATCAGCTTTACATGTTACAAGTCCTGAATTTACATATACATCCCCAACAGCTACAGCAGGTATTTCTCTTAGTGGTAATATTAAGAACCAGGATTCAGATGCACAGAATTTTACAATATATTTCTATGATTCAGTTGGTAATGAGTATCAGGCAAGCGTAACTGCTAAATATTCAGAGACAACAGGTGCTGAATCACATTATACCATAACGGGTGGAACAATTACAAAGAATGGTGTTGCAACGGGACTTACATTAACAGCAAGTGGAGATTTCACATTTAATGCTAATAATGGTGTTGCAATGGAAGCAATGTCTAATCTTTATTTTACAATTGAAGATCCAAATGGAACTAATCCTATAGATCTTGAAAATATTGGTGTGGCTGAAGGTAATGAAAGACGTATATATATTGATGCTTCACAGATGACAAGTTATAACTCATCAACTAAGATTGAAAGTTCAAGAGGTATAACAGGAGATGGAACAGATGCGAAACCTTCAAGAGTTGCCGGTAAGGCAGCCGGTAAGATGACATCCGTGGGTGTTGATAGTTCAGGACATCTGGTTGCAAGCTATAATAATGGTGATGTAAGATATATTGGTCAGATTGCCGTAGCAACATTTGCTAATGCAGCAGGTCTTGAAAAGACAGGTGAAAACCTTTATTCTGCAACACTTAACTCAGGTACATTTGATGGTATTGGTGTTGATGTATCTACAACAGGTGGAAGTATTACGTCTGGTTATCTTGAAATGTCTAATGTTGATCTTTCAAGTGAGTTTACTACTTTGATTACTACACAGAGGGGATATCAGGCAAGTTCAAGAATCATTACAGTTTCTGATACATTGCTTGAAGAACTTATTAATCTTAAGAGATAAATTATATTTTTGGTTAAGCCGGTTACAGGGGGTATGCTCCTGTAATTGGCTATTCCATTTATTGATGATATGTCAATAATGTTATTGGCTGATAGTTATGTAAACGTTATGCAATATTATGTAATATGGCTTTGAAATAAGTTAAACTGTAAAAAATGAAAGTATTGTTAAAAAATATATGTATTTAATTGTTTTTGGTTGCAATATTGTGTCGTAACAGTTTATAATAAGTACAATAAGTTTAAATTTTTGGTAAAATTTGTTAAATTGTGTTATGTAAAAGTACATAGTAGACATATAGGGAATTGTAAAAAGCTTTATGCATACCTGGTATGTAAAAAGGAGAATGTATGATAACGTTGACAAGGCTTAATGGAAAAGAATTTGTATTAAATGATGATTTAATTCAGACAATTGAAGAAACTCCGGATACAGTTATTACGCTGACAAATGGGGCTAAGTATATTGTTAATGAAGATTATGAAGAAATCAAAAAAAGAATTATTGAATACAAGCGGAAAATTTTCGCTTTAGATAAATAAAATATAAGGAATGGACGGTGTATGCAATGGATATAGCAACAATAATTGGATTAGTTGTTGGACTTGCGATGACAATCTTTGGTATAATACAGAGTGGTGGTGCATCAGCGCTTACAGACAGCTTCATGGATTTACCATCATTTATTATTACATTTGGTGGTTCATTATCATCACTTGTTACGTCATATACTTTAAAAGATTCAATCAATAGCTTAAAGAGTGTTGGCACTGCATTTAAAGACCCTAAACTGGATCCAGCAGAGACAATCAGTAAGATAATTGAGTTATCTAACGTTGCAAGAAAAGAAGGACTTCTTGCTTTGGAAGAAGTGGCTGGAACATTAGAAGATGAATTTATGAAAAAGGGTATTCTTCTTATCGTAGATGGTACTGAACCTGAACTTGTAAGGGGCATTCTTGAAACAGAACTTGTTAATATGGATGACAGGCATAGAAATGTAGCAGGGTTTTATGATACATGGGCTGCATTAGGTCCGGCCTGGGGTATGATTGGTACTCTTATCGGTCTTGTAAACATGCTTAAAAACCTTACAGATTCATCAACAATCGGTCCTAATATGGCGGTTG
>ERZ791826.1156-NODE-1156-length-16855-cov-4.536131_pt1 | contig 16855 bp, 8 predicted proteins | sample MGYA00510297_ERZ791826 | MGnify/ENA primary metagenome ERZ791826 (study PRJEB30046, sample SAMN00792004) | human gut metagenome | study: EMG produced TPA metagenomics assembly of the A metagenome-wide association study of gut microbiota in type 2... | reverse complement strand
ATTTCCTTATTATATTGCAGCGCCATTTCCCGGCACTGCTGCAAGCTCAACGTCTCCTGTGCGAAAAGAGACGACGGGCAGAGAATAGACAACAGGATAATAGATATTTTCTTCATCAGTCTACATGTTTAATATGAAAGAATAATGCGTATAGGACAGGAATAAAAACGAGTGTGATCACCGTTCCGAACAGCAGGCCGCCCATAATGGATGCAGCAAGCGAACCGAACATGGCGTCGGTCAGCAACGGGATCATCCCTAAGATCGTGGTCAAGGCCGCCATCATCACCGGCCGCAGACGGCTCTGGGCACTGTCGATCAAGGCGGTGACCGGCTCCGTCCCCTGCCCGATCTGCAAAGTGATCTCGTCCATCAGCACGATACCGTTCTTTATGATCATTCCTATCAACCCCAATGTCCCGACAATGGCGACAAAGTTGAACGTCTTGCCGGTCACCAACATCGTCATCACCACTCCGACAAATACCATCGGGATACTGCAGAAGATGATAGCCGGCTTGCGGTAATCCTTGAACAGCATGATCAAGATCGCGATCATCAGGATAATGGCCAGCGGGAAATTCTTGAACAGATACTTCATGGACTGGTCGCTGGCGTTCTTCTCACCCTGCCATTGCAGCGAATAGCCTGCGGGGAGTTCGATCTGCTCCAACTTTTCCGCGACTGCCAATCGTGCTTTTTCCGTCTCGACACCCGGCACGGGAGAGCATTGCACGCGCTGGCTGCGTTGTCCGTTGTAGCGAGGAACAACCGGGTCCTCCCATCGCACGTCAATTCCCTTGCTGATCTGTTTCAACGGCGTGCTGCCCATCAGGCTTTCGATCAGTTCTTCCTTCGATAGTGTCCCGGCTTTCAGTTTCACCATGTTTTCTTCGTTCAGCAGGCCGTTCAGCGAAGGGAGCGTCGAAAAGACCTGCGTGTTTCCTAAATCCTCGATCGGTTTTCCCTGTCCGTCCAGGCATTTCAAGTAAATATTGTTTTTATGGATGCCTTCGTAGAAAGAACCGATAGGTATACCGCCTGTAGCTGTCAGTAACGAAAGGCTCACGTCGCTGCGGCTCAATCCCAACGCACGGGCGGCCGGTTGGTCGTACTCGATTGTCAGGACCGGAACCTGCGGTTCCCAGTCGGTCGTGATCAGGCAGACTTCTGGCGTATTCTCCATAATATGTCGTGCACTGTCCGCCAAACGGTGCAGGACGGCAGGATCAGGTCCTAAGAATTGGGCCTCGATGGGATATTTCTTAAACATCAGGTTATAACGTTTCAACTTGACGTAAGCATCCGGATACTGCCGTGTCAGGAACTCTTGTATCTCGTCGATATTTTCGACTAGCTCATCGGGAGATGTAAAGTCAATGATCAACTCCCCATAGGCCAGCGAAGGATTGGCAATGCTTCGCACCAGGTTGTAACGTCCCGGCGTCCCGCCGATGGAAGCTGTCACGTTCGTGATCTCCTTCCGGGTTTTCAGATAAGCTTCTATCTCTTTCAGGTCATTCGCCACACGGGTAGAATTATTGCCCTCCGGAAGTTTGTATTCCATATACAACTGATCGTACACCATATCGGGGAAGAATCCCTGGCGCAGGAACCGATAGCTATAGGCGGACAAGAGCAACAAAGCGACCATCGTCAGCGTAAAGCCAAGGCGGTGCGACAAACCGAAACGCAAAGCAGCCCGCAAGATGGCATATATCTTACCTTTATATACACGCTTGCCGGAATTATCGTTTTCCACCGCCGGATGTAACCGCCTGTTTGCCATCAAGGGAACGTGGAGTAATGCCAACACCCAGCTCAGCAACAGTGAAACGGCCAGTACGATAAACAGGTCGCGCGTATAAACGCCTGCCGTATCCGGCGACATATAAATCGGCAGAAAGGCTATGATAGCGATCAACGTCGCTCCCAACAACGGCATCGCCGTCTGCCGTCCGATAGCGGTCATCGCCTCCATCCTATCTTTCCCGGCTTTCAAGTCCACCAATATGCCGTCGATAATCACAATGGCATTGTCTACCAGCATCCCCATCGCCAGCACGAAAGCCGCCAGAGAGACACGCTGCATCGTTCCCCCGGCGAATTGCAGGAAAAGAAATGATCCGAAAACAGTCACCACCAAACTGATGCCGATAATCAGGCCACTCTTGAACCCCATCGCCAGCATCAGTATAAACACGACGATGACGACGGATTCGATCAGGTTGATGACAAACGTTCCCAGCGAATCCCCCACACGCTCGGGCTGATAGAATATTTTATGGCAATCTACTCCGGCCGGCAGACGGTTATCTTTCAACTCCGCCAGCTTCGCTTCCACGGCTTTGCCGACCTTCACGATATCCGAACCGCTCGAAGCAGCTACCAAAATGCCGATAGAGCGCTCCTGGTTATAGAACATCTCGTTACGGGTTGGATCTTCATACCCCTTTTCGATCAAGGCTATGTCGCGCAGACGCAATTGGTCGTCGTCATGGCCCTGGATAAACATCTTGCCGATGTCGTCCACCGTTTTGAAACGATCGTTCACCGTCACTCGGATGCGGTTGTCCCCGTTATCATAGTAACCGCTATAGGTTGTCTCGTTTTGTCCGTTCAAGGTAGCCAGGACTTCGGCCGGTTTCACGCCAAGGTTGGCCATGCGGTCCTGCAACAGGGAGATATTGATACATTCGGAACGTTCCCCATATATATCCACCCGGTCCACTCCTTCTATTTCGACTACTTCCCGTTTGATCAGTTCGGCATAATCAGCCATCTCCCGATCGGACAGTCCATCGCCCGTCAATGCGTAGAACATGCCGAACACCTTGCCGAAATCGTCTTGTACGATCGGTGTATTAGCTCCGGAAGGAAGTAAGGCGGAGGCATCGTTGACTTTCCGCCTGAGAAGGTCCCAATGTTGCTCCACGTCATCGTCCTTGACGGTGGTCAACAATTCGACCTGAATCAAGGACAGATCATTGAACGAATAGCTTTCGACATTATCGACATTGTCCATCTTACGGATACTTTTTTCGAGCACATCCGTCACTTCCAACTCCACCTGATGGGCCGATGCACCCGGATAGGTAGTTGCCACCATTGCCAGCTTTACCTTGATCTCCGGATCTTCCAGCTTACTCATTTGATAGCAGGCCAAAGCTCCGCCCGCCAACAAAACCGCAACCAGAAAATAGACCAGGTTCCGGTTCTGAAATCCCCATTTGCTTATATCCATCACAACAATCCTCCTACATTCGTTTTAGAACCGGTGGCCAAAGGCCGGACATTTTCTCCATCTTCAATATGATGCACGCCGGAGGCAACCACGATTTCACCGGCATGCAGCGTATCGGAAACAACCATCGCACGTCCGTCGGACAACAGGCGCAGAACCGTCACCTCGCAGCTATGGACTTTCCCCGCGGACGGATCATAGACAAACACGTACGTTTTACCATCCTTTTGCAGAAGTGCCCCGCCCGGAACGGAAACCGGCTGCGAATCGCCCTCATTGCAATAGATCGTGACCATCGTATTCATTCCCGGCGAAGGGAGCGGCAACTTGCCGGGAACCATTTGCAGGCGCATCGTGTACAGCTGGTTCGCATTGGCTTTCGGAGTGACGCTGATCAATTTCAAAGGATAGTTTTCTCCCGGATAGAGGTCGAACGTGCAGTGGTAGCCATCGAACCGGTCCCGCCGGATATAGTCGGCTGCCGGAAGATTGATTTCCACCTCCGGAATGCCGGCGCTGACCATCGAGATCACGGGCATACCTGCTCCGATCGTTTCATGTGCATCGAACAGCTTTTTCTGTATGAAACCACTGAATGGAGCATACAGCCGAGTATATTCCAACTGGTCTTTATGATGCTGATATTTTGCAGTGATCTGTTTCAGGCCGTACACGGCTTTATCGTTGGCATTAGGCGTGGTCCCGTTTTCTTTATAAAGAGCCATGACACGTTCGGCTTCCGCCTTGATCTGCTTGTATTCGGCCTCCGTAGCATCCAGTTGCACCCGATAATCTGCCGGATCCAATTCGGCCAGCAGTTGTCCTTCCCTCACGCGGGCGCCGTCTTCCACATATATTTTACGGATTGTCCCGCTCACACGGAAAGCCAGGCTGATATCCTGCGCAGCTTTCACTTTTCCTGGGAACTGGAGGGCAGTCTGACTGCTGGCGGAAACGGCCGTATCGATCTTGACTGTCTGAGTATCCTTTGTCCCCTTCTCCGAACGGGCACAAGACATAAATAGAATCAAGGATATACCTGCTAAAATAAAATAAATTCGTTTCATAATTTAAGTGTATTTATTTAAAGACAAAATTATCCCGACAGAGCAACCTCGGAAAGGTCAATATGAATAATAAATTGTTCCATTTGTATATTTTCCTCAAAAAGAAGATATAAATATTCTGCGATTTGTATTTTCTTTACCGAAAATTCTTAACTTGATAAAAGAATGTCACCTAAAGAATACCGTAAGTAGCTTTTGGAATTGTTAAAATGCCCAAAACATGTCGTCATACATTTGAAAGCAAAAAGCCAGTTTTAGTATAGTTGTTCCACTGCTCCACAAGAACTATAGAATATTTTATGTACTTTTGTCTCAGAATATAAAAAAACTAAATAACTCAAATTAATCAACATGAAACGCTTAATGGCTAATCATAAACAGAAAAAAGCGATCCTGATCGCTCTTGCTGCGCCATTGATGTTTTCTCCTGCCCCTTTAATGGCTGTGACCGGAACCTCCGAGCCTGTAGTAGCTATCGCCCGGCAGGCGCAAACGATCGTCAGTGTGCAGCAGATCAACCCGACTACGGTCGATGTTGTGTTCTCCAACAATCAACGGATGACATTCGATTTCTATGGAGATAATATTTTCCGTATGTTCCAGGACAACAACGGTGGTATCCTTCGTGATCCGGAGGCAAAACCAGAGGCCCGGATTCTCGTAGATACCCCCCGTCGCCCAGTTTCCAAACTGGACATTCAAGACGATAATGGGCAAGTGACCATCACGACCGGAAAAGTCAGACTCCAGTTGGACAAATCGACCGCCCTGCTGAAAGTCACCAATCTCACCACAAACAAAATCGTTTTCGAAGAGACGAAACCCGTGGTTTACGAAAAAGGAAAAACGATCCTAACGCTGAAAGAGAACCCTGATGAATATTTCTACGGCGGCGGTGTGCAGAACGGACGCTTTTCACATAAGGGAAAAGCTATAGCCATCGAAAACCAGAACAGCTGGACCGATGGCGGCGTGGCTTCTCCCACTCCTTTTTATTGGTCCACAAACGGCTACGGCTTTATGTGGTACACTTTCAAACAGGGGAAATATGATTTCGGCGCCACAGAAAAGAATATGGTAAAACTATCCCACGATACAGACTATCTGGATGTTTTCTATATGATCAATGATAGCCCGGTCACCCTATTGAACGACTTTTACCAACTGACCGGTAACCCAATACTGCTGCCCAAGTTCGGATTCTATCAGGGACACTTGAACGCTTACAACCGCGACTATTGGGTAGAAGACGAAAAGGGTATCCTTTTCGAAAACGGCAAGCGCTACAAGGAAAGCCAAAAAGATAATGGAGGTATCAAGGAATCGCTGAACGGAGAAAAGAACAACTACCAGTTCTCTGCTCGCGCCGTGATCGACCGCTACAAGAACCACGATATGCCGTTAGGTTGGTTGCTGCCGAACGACGGTTACGGAGCCGGCTACGGACAGACCGAAACATTGGACGGTAATATCCAAAACTTAAAGAGCCTCACCGATTACGCTCATAAGAACGGTGTCGAAATCGGTCTTTGGACACAATCCGACCTGCATCCGAAAGACAGCATCAGTGCCTTGCTGCAACGCGACATTGTAAAGGAGGTACGAGATGCCGGTGTACGAGTCCTGAAAACAGACGTGGCATGGGTCGGTTGGGGCTACTCGTTCGGTCTGAACGGTGTGGCTGATGTCGGACATATCATGCCGTATTACGGAAACGACGCACGTCCGTTCATCATCTCTCTCGACGGTTGGGCCGGCACGCAGCGTTATGCCGGAGTCTGGTCGGGTGACCAGACAGGCGGACAATGGGAATATATCCGTTTCCACATCCCGACTTATATCGGCTCCGGGCTTTCCGGACAACCGAACATCACATCCGACATGGACGGTATTTTCGGTGGCAAGAACCTCGTGATGAATACCCGCGACTTCCAGTGGAAGACCTGGACGCCGATGGAGCTGAACATGGACGGCTGGGGATCGAATGAGAAATATCCGCATGCCTTAGGCGAACCGGCAACTTCCATCAACCGCTGGTACCTGAAAATGAAATCTTGCCTGATGCCGTATGCTTACAGCATTGCCCGCGAAGCGGTAGACGGCAAGCCGATGATTCGCGCCATGTTCCTTGAAGATCCGAATCCTTACACCTTTGGTAAAGCTACACAATACCAGTTCATGTACGGGCCGTACTTCCTCATCGCGCCGATCTACCAAGAGACGCAAATGGATGATAAGGGAAATGACATCCGTGATGGTATCTACTTGCCTAAAGGCGAATGGTTCGACTATTTCACCGGTGAGAAATATACCGGCGGCTGCGTGGTCAACAACTTCGCTTCTCCACTTTGGAAACTTCCGGTATTCGTAAAAGCCGGTGCGATCATCCCGATGACGAACCCGAACAATAACGTAGGGGAAATCGACAAGAATTTGCGCATATATGAACTTTACCCGTCCGGATATAGCGAGTTCGTCGAATATGACGATGATGGTATAACGCAGGCTTATCTGAACGGCAAAGGGACAACCACACGGATCGAAATCAAGAACAATGACCCATCAAAAGTCTCAATCACTATCCATCCGACAACAGGCGATTTTGACGGTTTCGTGAAAGACAAGGCAACCGAACTGCGTATCAATCTCTCGGAAATGCCGAAGAAGATCACCGCTAAAGTCGGTTCCTCCAAAGTGAAACTGGTAGCCGCCCGTTCGATGAACGAATACCAGAACGGCACGAATGTCTATTTCTACGATGTTGCCCCGAACCTGAACAAATTCGCCACCAAAGGAAGCGAATTCGAAAAGAAGACAATCACCAAGAACCCTCAGTTGTTAGTAAAACTAGCTCCGACAGACATCAGCATGAACGGAACGGTTATCACCATCGATGGTTACCAATTCGACACGCCCGACACCCACCGCGTTTCTACCGGTTCTTTGGCCGCGCCGATCGCACAGGTGACGGATGGGAACACGGAAGCTTACACACTAAAACCGACTTGGAATAAAGTTCCCGGCGCCGACTTCTATGAAATAGAATTTAACGGTATGCTCTATACGCAGATCAAGAATGCGGAACTGCTGTTCGACAACCTCTCAGCCGAAACAGACTATTCGTTCAAAATTCGCTCAGTCAACAAGGACGGTTATTCAGACTGGTCTACCTTCTCCGTCAAGACCAAATCCAACCCGCTGGAATTTGCTATCAAAAGCATCCGTGGAGAAGTGACAGCCGAAGAACAGGAAGGCTTTGAAATCTCCCGCTTGTTCGACTTTGCCGAGTTAGGCGATATGTTCCACACGAAATACCGCAAGAACGCAATGCCGTTCGATATGATCATCGATCTACGCACCATCAACCAACTGGATAAGTTCCATTATCTGTCCCGCCAGGATGGAGGCAACGGAACGATCCTGGCCGGCGACGTGGCCTACAGCATGGATAAGGAAAACTGGACAGCGGTCGACTCGTTCCGCTGGGAACGTAATGGTGACATGAAAGTATTCACTTTCAAGGACCAACCGAAAGCCCGCTACATTAAATTGCATATTACGGAAGGTGTCGGCAACTACGCTTCCGGACGCGAATTATACGTATTCAAGGTTCCGGGCACGGAAAGCTATCTGCCAGGTGACATCAATAACGACAAAAAGATCGACACAAACGACTTGACCTCGTACATGAACTACACAGGGCTACGCCGTGGTGACAGCGATTTCGATTATGTCAGCGCAGGTGATATTAACCGGAACGGTCTGATCGATGCTTACGACATATCGGTCGTGGCAACCCAATTGGAGGACGGCATCGAGAATCCAGGTACGGACCGTGTAGCCGGAACGATCTTCCTTTCCACTCCGAAACAGACGTACAACGCCGGCGAAACAGTCGAAATCACCGTCAAAGGTGACAGTGTCAAAGCTGTCAACGCTTTGAGTTTCGCATTGCCTTACGACCAACAGGATTATGACTTTGTCGGCATCGAACTGGCAAACCTCGGTACGATGGAAAACCTGACATACGACCGCCTGCATACCAACGGTCAAAAGGCGCTCTATCCTACTTTCGTCAATCTCGGAGACAAACAAGTGCTCGAAGGTTCTGAAGATCTCTTCACCATCAAGCTGAAAGCGAAACGCAAAGTTACATTCAACCTGAAAGCAGTCGACGGCATCCTGGTTGATAAGAATCTGAATATGCAGAAGTTCTGAACAATGAATTTCTGATCTAAACGAAAGCAGAAAGGCTTCGCCTACCGGACCATTCCGGGGTGAAGCCTTTTTCATTAAGATTATGAATGTTTTCTGCCCCACAGATGTTATCTTTGCAGAAAAAGCGATAGAACCATCGCATGACAAAGCAAACAAATACATTATGTACTCAGATAAAAAAAACATCCTGCAGCTCGTAGCCCTGCTCATCGAGCATAACATCAAGAAAATCGTTTTGTGTCCCGGCAGCCGCAATTCACCTATTGTACATACGATTGCCAATCACCCTTTCTTCTCCTGCTATCCGGTGACAGACGAACGGAGTGCGGCATTCTTCGCGATCGGGCTGGCATTACATGGCGGTAGTCCGGCTGCTGTCTGCTGCACATCGGGCAGTGCATTACTTAATATTCATCCTGCCGTATCGGAAGCCTTCTATCAGCAAGTGCCATTGGTCGTGATCTCAGCAGACCGTCCCGGGGCCTGGATCGGACAAATGGACGGGCAAACGTTTCCTCAACCGGGTGTTTTCGGTTCGCAGGTTAAAAAATCCGTCAACCTGCCGGAGATACATACCGATGAAGACGAATGGTATTGCAATCGTCTTATCAACGAAGCTCTGCTCGAACTGAACCATCATGGGAAAGGACCGGTGCATATCAACGTACCAATCTCGGAACCGTTGTTCCGCTTCACTACGGAGGAATTGCCCAAGGTACGAGTCATCACCCGCTACCAAGGATTAAATGTCTACGACCGTGAATATACTGGGTTGATCGAGCGGCTGAACAACTACAACCGTCGCATGATCGTTGCCGGTCAGATGAACCTGATCTATCTTTTTGAAAAGAAATATTCCAAACTGCTATACAAGCATTTTGCCTGGCTTACCGAGCACACAGGTAACAAGACCATTCCCGGCATCCCGGTAAAGAATTTCGACGCCGCCCTTTACGCCCTGCCAGAAGAAAAATTAGAGAAGATGGTTCCTGACCTGCTGATCACATACGGTGGACATATCGTGTCGAAACGCCTCAAACAATTTCTCCGCAAGCATCCGCCACGCGAACATTGGCATGTTTCGCTTAGCGGAGAAGTAACAGACCTTTACGGTTCCCTGACAACCGTTATCGAGATGGACCCGTTCGAATTTCTCGAAAAAATCGCTTACCTGCTGGAAAACCGGACAACGGAGTTTCCACGCATCTGGGAAAACAACACCCGCGACCTGCCACAACCGGAATTCAGCTATTCGGAAATGGCTGCTATCGGAACATTGATCAAGTCGCTTCCAACACCTGCGGCCTTGCATTTAGGCAACAGTTCAGCCGTACGTTACGCCCAGTTATACACACTCCCAGAAGATGTCGAAGTCTGCTGCAACAGGGGGACGAGCGGCATAGAAGGATCGCTTTCGACTGCCATCGGTTACTCCGTTTGTTCAGACAAATTGAATTTTGTAGTGATCGGCGATTTGAGTTTCTTTTATGATATGAACGCACTTTGGAACAGCAACTTCGGCTGTAACCTACGTATCCTGCTGCTCAATAACGGAGGAGGTGAAATATTCCAAGCACTTCCCGGACTGAAAATGGAGGATAAAACACGCCGTTTCGTGACAGCTACACACAAAACTTCTGCCAAAGGATGGGCCAAAGAAAGAGGATTCTCTTACCTTCCCGTCCATAACGATGAAGAACTGACGAGTGCAATGGCTGTTTTCACCCAGTCCGCCCCCCACAACCAACCAATGTTGATGGAGGTATTCACAGATGCGTCTGAAGATGTACGGCTACTCAAAGAGTATTTCCACCAACTAAAAAAATAAGAACATAACTCATAATTTATAATTCTAAATTCATCTTATGGAAACAAAAAGAGAATGGACAACCATCAAAGAATATGAAGAAATCCTGTTCGATTTCTATAACGGAATTGCCCGCATCACTATCAACCGCGAACGCTATCGCAACGCTTTCACTCCGACAACGACGACGGAGATGAGCGATGCTCTCTATATCTGCCGTGAACGACCGGATATCAATGTTGTCGTGCTGACAGGAGCCGGAGACACGGCTTTCTGTGCTGGAGGTGATATGCATGTGAAAGGTCACGGCGGCTACATCGGTAAAGATGGTGTGGCACGGTTAAATGTACTCGATGTACAAAAGCAAATCCGCTCGATTCCAAAACCGGTGATCGCTGCCGTAAACGGTTTTGCAATCGGTGGCGGGCATGTGTTGCATGTGGTCTGCGACCTGACGATTGCTTCTGAAAACGCAATATTCGGACAGACGGGTCCTCGTGTGGGGAGTTTCGACGCAGGTTTCGGTTCATCCTATTTAGCTCGCATCGTCGGCCAAAAGAAAGCACGTGAAATTTGGTTTCTTTGCCGCAAATACAATGCACAGGAAGCACTCGACATGGGTCTCGTGAACAAGGTCGTACCTTTGGATAAGCTTGAAGACGAATATGTCGGATGGGCCGAAGAAATGATGTTGCTCAGCCCGCTTGCCCTCCGTATGATCAAGGCAGGCCTCAACGCCGAGCTAGACGGTCAAGCCGGAATCCAAGAGTTGGCTGGCGATGCCACCATGCTCTACTACATGACCGACGAAGCCCAGGAAGGTGGCAAAGATTTCCTTGAAAAACGCCGCCCCCGTTTCGAAGATTATCCGAAATTCCCATAATCCAAAGTCACAATGGCTATGCACTATCACATAGAGATCCGCCCTAAGACCTTGTACTTCAAAAAGCCGGCAGGGACTTCGCGCGGGACCTACACGGAGAGGAAGAGTTGGTATATCTACCTCACCGCAGAAGAAATACCCGGCCGCCAAGGAATAGGCGAATGCGCTCCTCTGCCTAAACTGAGTTGCGACGACGTGCCTGGATATGAAGAAGTTTTGGCCAAGGCTTGCCAAAACTTCACCCGCACAGGCAGAATCGACGTGGACGGACTGCGCGATTATCCATCTATCCTGTTCGGTCTGGAGACTGCTTTCCGCCACTTTGAAGCCGGCTCCTTTGCCTTGTGGAACACTCCTTTCTCGCATGGCGAGGTGGGTATTCCTATCAACGGACTGATCTGGATGGGAAGCTATGAAGAGATGTTGGAACAAGTGACAGACAAGATAGAATCCGGCTTTCGTTGCATCAAGCTGAAAATCGGAGCGATCGACTTCGATAAAGAATTAGAAATCCTTCGTATCATCCGCAAACAATTTTCATCTGATGAAATCGAACTGCGTGTTGATGCCAACGGTGCTTTCTCGCCGAACGAAGCCATGAGAAAACTGAACTGTCTGGCAAAACTGGACCTGCACTCGATCGAACAACCGATCCGTGCAGGACAGTGGGAAGACATGGCTCTGTTAGCTGCTTCTTCTCCAGTTCCCATCGCCCTCGACGAAGAACTCATTGGCTACAACACACCGGAAAAGAAGAAAGAATTGCTTTCCTTCATTAATCCGCAATATATCATCTTGAAACCGTCTCTTCACGGAGGCCTATATGGTTGTAGCGAATGGATCAAGGAAGCTCAGGATCGGCAGATCGGCTGGTGGATTACTTCTGCATTGGAATCGAATGTCGGCCTGAACGCCATCGCTCAATGGTGCGCAACTTTCGACAATCCGCTTCCGCAAGGGTTAGGAACAGGTGGCCTCTTCACCAACAACATTGACTTGCCGTTGTCAATTAACAACGGACAATTAATAATTGACAATGGACAACAAACAATTGATAAGTAAGAAACATCCCGATAATTGTCAATTGTCAACAGTCAATTGCCAATTATCCGAATTCATTTCCGATTGGAAGTCTGCCTCTCCTTACTTGGAAGTACAAACTTCCGGTTCGACCGGTACACCCAAACGAATCATGGTCCGCAAGGAACAGATGGTAAATAGTGCCCGCCTCACCTGCGATTATTTAGGGTTGCGGCAGGGGGATAAAGCCCTCCTTTGTATGCCACTCCGATACATTGCCGGAAAGATGATGGTCGTACGGTCACTCGTGGCAGGGTTAGATTTGGTCATACGTGAACCTTCCGGGCATCCGATGGCAGACATCGACATGCCACTCCGATTCGCAGCCATGATTCCGTTACAAGTATACAATACGCTACAGATTCCGGAAGAACGAGAGCGCCTCTGCCAAATCGATATCCTAATCATCGGTGGCGGCTCTATCGACCATGAACTGGAAGCACGGATACAAGAATTGCCTATCTGCGTTTACTCCACCTACGGAATGACAGAAACACTTTCGCATATCGCCCTCCGACGGTTGAACGGACCGGATGCATCTCCTTATTACACGCCTTTCCCGTCTGTCAAGCTATCACTCTCGACTGACGACACACTGATAATAGACGCTCCACTCGTCACCGACGAAACACTTGTCACTAACGATGTCGCCGAACTGCTTCCAGACGGCCGTTTCCGCATCTTAGGGAGGAAAGACAACATCATCAACAGCGGAGGCATAAAAATACAAACGGAGATTGTGGAAGAAATCTTGCGCCCCATCATTCCTACCAATTTTGCCATAACATCCGTTCCAGATCCAAAGTTCGGAGAGGCTATGATTTTATTGATCACCACAGGAAATGACCACTTCCCGAGTAAAAAGACAGCCTCTTCCCTTATTGGAGAACAATCTCTCTCATTACCTGAAAACAATCTCTTTTCCGAGCTGGAAGAAATGATATTTGGAATATTACCCAAATACCAACGTCCGAAGCACATTCTCCAGATTGAATCAATTCCTCTTACCGGTAGCGGAAAGATCGATCGGGCGGCATGCCGGAAATTGGCAATGGAAAGATATACAGGATAAATTAATTCGGGCATCAATTATTTAGTAATAAACATACAAAAACACTATATTTTATGAAGTATTTATCAATCTTCGCCTCCGTCCTTCTCGCCACGGCGTCCGCCTACGGACAAAGTGGGGAAAGTTGCCGGACGGCATCCGATCCGACTCTACAAAAGCCGGAATTATACGCAGGTTATGACTGTGTAAACCTACTCGACAGCACCGCTGTGACCGTGCAGCCTACCGGCTCCGGTTCTTTCACGGTCTGCAAAATCGTCAAAGTTATGAACACGCGCGGGGCCGTCGCCAATCGCATCCTCAAATACGATTACGATCCGCTGACGGCACATGCAGAGTTTCATCGTGTCACCATCTACAAAGCCAATGGCGACGTAATCAACCTCGATATCACCCAACAGCAGGATTATGCCGCTCCTGCCCGCGCCATCTATTGGGGAGCACGGCAGATCATGATGGAAATAGGCCGTCTCGATCCGGGCGATATCATCGATTATCAGATCAACAAAAAAGGTTTCACCTATGCCCTGTTGACTGGCGGTATAGGCAACGACGAATCCCGTTTCATCCCGCCCATGCGCGGACAATTCTATGATATCGTCCCCTTCTGGACAACCGAGCCAACTGTCCGCAAGGTATATAAGGTAAACATCCCGATGGAGAAAGAAATGCAGTTCCAGTTCTATCAAGGAGAATGCACCTCTTCCATGCGTTACGAGGACGGTCGGAAAGCTTATACGTTCGTCAGCACAGACATCATGCCGACCCGACGCGAACCGAATATGGTCGACCTGTTCGACGCCGCACCGAAACTGATGATGTCCAGCACACCACGCTGGCAAGACAAATCCCTTTGGTTTAACAAAGTGAACGAAGACTACGGCAGTTTCAGTGCCATTCCCGAAGCCCAGAAGAAAGTAGACGAATTGATCCAGGGCAAAAAGACGGAGATGGAAAAGATCGCCGTCCTCACCCACTGGGTTGCCGACAATATCCGTTACTCCGGTATCTCGATGGGCAAAGGCGAAGGCTACACGCTGCATAATCTGAAGATGAACTACACGGACCGTTGTGGTGTCTGTAAAGATATTGCCGGTACCCTGATCGCTTTCCTGCGTATGGCAGGCTTCGAAGCCTATCCAGCCATGACAATGGCCGGTAGCCGCGTGGAAAGCATCCCGGCCGACCACTTCAACCACTGTGTCGCCGTTGTGAAACTTTCCAGCGGAACCTATATGCCGCTCGATCCTACCTGGGTCCCCTTCTGCCGCGAACTGTGGAGCAGTGCCGAACAACAGCAAAACTATTTACCGGGAGTTCCCGAAGGTTCCGATCTCTGTCTCACGCCGGTTTCCGCACCGGAAAACCATTATGTCCGCATAAAAGCCAACAACCGCTTGGATGCCAAAGGTACGCTGACAGGACAGTTCACGATCACAGCCGAAGGACAGTCGGACAGCAATATCCGCCGTATCTTCACCACCGGCTGGCAGTCGCAATGGCAGGCCGCATTGGAAAGCCAACTTCTTGCCGTATCACCTAAAGCTCGTCTTATCAGCATGGACTATGGCAAAGACCCGAAGAACTACCAGGCTGCACCGATCAAAATGACATTCCGTTATGAAATACCAGGTTATGCCCTTTCAGGAGAAGGAGAAATGCTGTTCAAGCCGATGGTGATGAATAACCTTTATAACCAAGTAAAAAGTTACCTGCGCATCAACACCGACCTCGAAGAACGCCGGTATGGTTTCAAGGATGCCTGCTCACGTCTGGTCGAACTGGACGAAACGATCCAACTCCCCACAGGTTATAAGCTAGCGGGTAATGGAAAAGAAGACAGTGCGCAAAGTTCTGCCGCCGACTTCGAAGGTTCCCTCCGCCAGGACGGTAACAAAGTGGTGTTGCACCAAAAGCTAGCGCTGAAGAAACGCGTGTACGAGGCAGGCGACTGGAATGGTTTCCGTAACGCCGTGAATGCACATAAATCATTCGGGGATTATATCGTCATAAAACGATAAGGTCTTCCCTCTTCATAAATCACAAATTATAAATCATAAATCAAATGATACGAAACAAACATAAGTTCGCCTTCCTTCTTTGTATGCTACTAATGACTACGACAGTTTTTGGAGCATCGGAAGCCGAATACAAGAAATTAGCAAAGACCTGGACACTCAATGCCGACGGCAGCCAAGAGTTCCGCTATGACATGGAACTGACACTTTTCACCCACACGGCCATGAACGGCACATACGGAGAAAGCTTCATCGTGTACAATCCGCAATACCAGGAACTGAAGATCAACTCGTCTTACACCAAACAAAAAGACGGCACAATCATCAAGACACCGGACAATGCTTTCGTGGAAGTCCTTCCCCGCAACGCAGCTGATGCTCCGGCTTACAACCACCTGAAAGAAATGGTTGTCGTCCACACAGGCCTAGAACTGGGAGCAACTATCTATCTCGACTACACAGTCACATCCAAACCAGGCTATCTGCCGGAGGTAGACATTTTCGAAGAACTGCTCCAATCCTCTCCCGTCAAAGAATACACACTGACGATCGTGACACCCGAAGTCAAAGAACTTGCCTACACACTGACAAACAATCCGGCAAAAGCATCTGTCAAACGATCCGGTGGAACCTGTACGACAAGCTGGACATTACGTAACCTGCCAGCATCTTCCCGCGCTCCGTTCGTCTATGTCAAGAACGGCGACGTTCCTTTTCTCGCCGCCACGACTTACGCATCCGAAGGAGAAGCATTGGCAACCCTGCTCAAACAGTTCAATCCGTCCGGCGATCCACAACTCACGACTCTGGCTGAGAGCCTGACCGAAGGGGAAAAAAAGGACGAAGACAAACTGGAAGCTATCCTCGAATACACGACCAACCACATTGCCAACAACGGGCTGACATTGGATCAGACCGGCTATCGCCTCCGCCCTGCCGATGCCGTCATAAGCACAGCGTACGGAACTGAAGTCGAAAAAGCCAATTTGCTCGCAGGCTTGTTGGATGGGGCCGGCTTCAAAGCCGAGCCAATGGCGACTTACCAGGCTTATGCAGACAAAGGGCTGGCGCTAAAGGCTGTCGACCAACTGTTCGTCTCCTGTATGGTGAACGGCGAATTATATTTATTCTCCACCTCTTCTACCCACCGTCCGCAAACGGTGAACTTTGACCGGACTCCTCTTTTCAGCCTGCAAACAGGAAAACCGGTAGCTATTGCCGTTCCACAGGATTACCAGATCAAGAGCGACATCGCAGTTCGTTTCAAAGATGGAAAAGTGACGACATCCACTAAAGAATCTGTCGGTAAAGAATTGATGCCTTATTTCACAACAGGTAACAGCGAAAACGAACAAACTGCTCCTTTAAAGGTGGAAAACGGGTATGCAACGATCTCACTGCCGGATGCCGAATATGGCTTCTCCCATCTGCCTTATGGCTACCTGAACAGCCAGCGGAAAGAAAAC
>ERZ791826.1151-NODE-1151-length-16932-cov-3.117142_pt1 | contig 16932 bp, 16 predicted proteins | sample MGYA00510297_ERZ791826 | MGnify/ENA primary metagenome ERZ791826 (study PRJEB30046, sample SAMN00792004) | human gut metagenome | study: EMG produced TPA metagenomics assembly of the A metagenome-wide association study of gut microbiota in type 2... | reverse complement strand
CAAGTGGTTAAGACGTCGCCCTCTCACGGCGAAGACAGGGGTTCGACTCCCCTACGAGCTATTCTGTAATATATGTACTTTTGAAAGAGTGGGCAGTAATGTCCACTCTTTCGTTAATATATGGATATAATTTACATATATTAAACATAGTTTACAGGAATGACATAATTCATAATATTAATTTTATAAGAAAGGCGATGAATGAATGGGCAGGAAAGAAAGCTATGAAGCAAAAACTGAGCAATTAATTCAGCCGTTAATCGATGAGAACAATTTTGAACTGGTTGATGTTGAATATGTGAAGGAAGGCAGCGACTGGTATTTAAGAGTTTACATTGATAAAGAGGGCGGCATAACTGTTAATGACTGCGAACTTATAAGCAGAGCATTTAATGAAGTTTTAGACAGAGAGGACTATATACCTGATCAGTATATATTTGAGGTAAGTTCTCCAGGGTTATTAAGGCCGCTTAAAAAAGAAAGAGATTATGAAAAGAGTATTGGAAGACTTATAGATATCAAGCTTTATAAGCCTGTTGATAAGTGTAAGGAATTTACAGGAGTGCTTAAGGCTTATGATAAAGATACGATAACTCTTACAATGGATAATGATGAGGATATGACTTTCGACAGACCTAATCTTGCAATGATAAGATGGGCATTTGTCGATTAAAAGAATGTCAGATATTTCACAACCGATGTAAATGACAGTAATATAATTTATATGAAATGGAGATAAAGATGAATAAGGAATTAATAGCAGCATTAGATTTGCTTGAAAAGGAAAATGGTATAAGCAAGGAAGTAATGTTTGATGCAATTGAAAAGTCACTTATGGATGAATATAAGACACAGTTTAATACAGTAGAAAATGGCAGGGTGGTACTTGACAGAGTAACAGGTGATTTCCATATTTATTCAGACAGAAAAGTTGTTGAACAGGTGATTATTCCTGAGAATACAGATAATAACAAGAGAAATACAGAAAAATATATTTCAGCAACTGAGATTTCACTTGCAGATGCAAGAAAGATTAAGCCGGGATGTCAGGTTGGTGATATTGTCACAGTTGAAGTTAAATCAGAAGAATTTTCAAGAAGAGCAGCCAAGAATGCTAAAGGAACTATTGTACAGAAGATAAGAGAAGAAGAAAAAGCGGCTATTTATAATGAATATCATGCTAAGGAAAAAGAGATTATTACAGGTGTTGTACAAAGAATTGATGAAAAGGGCAATATTTTAGTTGATATCGGAAGAACACAGACAACTCTTAAGGTTAATGAACAGGTTCCGACAGAGCATTTTGAAAGAGGAGACAGAATTAAGCTGTATGTTGTAAGTGTTTCTAATAAAGAAAAGCCGGGGACACTTGTTAAAGTATCAAGAGTTTCACCTATGCTTGTTGAAAGACTTTTTGAAGAAGAAGTTACAGAGATTAAAGATGGTATCGTTGAGATAATGGGAATAGCAAGAGAAGCAGGTTCAAGAACTAAGATGGCAGTAAGAGCTAAGATTCCTAATGTTGATCCTGTTGGTGCATGCGTAGGTATTAATGGTGCAAGAGTTAAGGCTATTGTTAATGAGCTTGGCAATGAACAGATTGATATTATTGAATGGGATGAGAATCCGGCACAGCTTATTGTTAATGCATTAAGTCCTGCTAAGGTTGTATCAGCTATGGCTAATGATGAAGAGAAAAAGGCTGAAATAGTTGTATCAGAACAGCAGCTTTCTCTTGCAATCGGTAAGTCTGGACAGAATGTAAGACTGGCAGCCAAGCTTACAGGTTTTGGTATTGATATCAAGAGTGAAGCAGCAGCTAATGCAGAAGATGAAGCTGGTGAGGATTTTGATGAAGAATTGTCATTTACAGAAGCTGACGATATTGCTGCAGAAGATGTGCAGACAGAAAATGTTGAAGATACAGATATTGAAGAATAATTATTTTGAAAAGAATATTCTATAAAAATATTTTATTGTATGGATGTATGTATCTTACAGCTGTAATAAATAATTAATAGGAGTTGATATATTTGGGCGTTACTAAGAAGATTCCGCAAAGACAGTGTATTGGCTGTCACGAGATGAAGAATAAGAAAGATCTTATAAGAATATTAAAGACAGACAATGAAGGTATAATAATAGATACTACAGGCAGGAAGAATGGAAGGGGAGCTTACATCTGCCCTGATATACATTGTCTTGAAAAGGCTATAAGTACTAAAGGACTTGACAGGTCTTTTAAGATGGCAGTAGATAAAGAAGTATATGAATACCTAAAGAAGGAGCTGATGAATATTGAAGCAGGATAAAGCATTATCAATGATAGGACTTGCGCAGAAGGCAGGAAAGGTCGTAAGTGGTGAATTTTCCACAGAAAAAGCTGTTAAGACGGGAAAGGCTGTAATGGTTGTCGTTGCATCAGATTCATCAGACAATACAAAGAAGATGTTTTCGGATATGTGTAAGTACTATAACGTACCAATATATTTTTACAGTGATAAGGAACAGCTTGGCCATGCTATTGGAAAGCAGTTTCGTGCATCGCTTGCAGTGTTAGATTCAGGTTTTAAAAATGCAATAGAAAAGCATATAAAAAATGGTTTGGAATAACATTACAATAAGAAGATTGACATAGGTTAAGAAAATGTAGGTTTGTTCCGGAAGAGAGGTTAAATGGCAAATATGAGAGTTCATGAATTGGCAAAAGAGTTAAATATTTCATCAAAAGAGATTATAGAAACTTTGAATAATGACACAAAGACATATAAATCAGTCAGTGGTCTTGGCGAAGCAGAAATAACTATAATAAAAAATAAATTTGGAAAAGGCAAAAGTGTGAAAGAAGATAATAAAACACCAGAAAAGATTAAAACAGCGGTTAAAAGTACAGAAGCGGTTAAAGAGACAAAGAGTGTTGAGGTGAAGAATACAGAAGAAGATAAGAAAGCTCATATTTCCCAGGTGTTCTATCCACAAAACAGCAAGAATAGAAATGACCGTAATTCAGATAATCGTAATGGTCAGAGAAATGACCGTAATTCAGATAATAGAAACGGCTATAGAAACGATCGTAATTCAGATAACAGAAACGGTCAGAGAAACGACCGTAATCAGGATAACAGAAACGGTTATAGAAATGACCGTAATCAGGATAATAGAAATGGTCAGAGAAACGACCGTAATCAGGATAATAGAAACGGCTATAGAAACGACCGTAATCAGGATAATAGAAACGGTTACAGAAACGACCGTAATCAGGATAACAGAAACGGTCAGAGAAACGACCGTAATCAGGATAACAGAAACGGCTATAGAAACGATCGTAATCAGGATAACAGAAATGACCGTAATTCAGATAATAGAAATGGCTTCAGAAATAATGACCGTAACTCTGATAACAAGAATGGTTATAGAAATGACCGCAATCAGGATAACAGAAATGGACAGAATGGCTTTAGAGGCAATGATAACAGAAATGGTCAGCAAAGACGTAATGACAGACGCGATTCTGCGCCAAAGGATGATTTTATCTTTGAGACTAAGCCTGATTCAAGAAAGGTCGATAATAGAAAAGATAATAAGAAAAATGACAGACGTAAGGACAATGAATCAAAGGAAAACCTTAAGTTTGTAAACAGCCAGCTTGCAAAGAAGGCAGCAAAGAAGGAAGAGAAAGAAGAAGAGACAATCAAGCAGCTTGTACTTCCAGATTCACTTACGATTAAAGAACTTGCAGATAAGATGAAGGTCCAGCCATCAGCACTTGTTAAGAAGCTTTTTTTACAGGGAAAGGTTGTTACAATTAATCAGGAAATTGATTATGATGCCGCTGAGGAGATTGCACTTGAATATAACTGCATCTGTGAACACGAGGAAAAGGTTGATGTAATTGCAGAACTTCTTAAGGAAGATGAAGACCCAGAGGATACATTAGTTGCAAGACCACCTGTTGTCTGCGTAATGGGTCATGTTGATCATGGTAAGACATCACTTCTTGATGCTATCAGAGAAACACATGTAACAGCAAAAGAGTCAGGCGGTATCACACAGAAGATAGGTGCATATACTGTTAATATTGATAATCATTCAATAACATTCCTTGATACACCTGGTCATGAAGCATTTACGGCAATGAGAATGAGAGGTGCACAGGCTACAGATATTGCTATTCTTGTTGTAGCTGCTGATGATGGTGTTATGCCACAGACAATAGAGGCTATTAACCATGCCAAGGCTGCCGGCGTTGAGATAATCGTTGCAGTAAATAAGATTGATAAGCCAAGTGCTAATATCGAAAAGGTTAAGCAGGAGCTTACTGAATATGAACTTATACCGGAAGACTGGGGTGGTTCAACAATATTTGTACCTGTATCTGCACATACTAAAGAAGGTATTGATGAACTTCTTGAAATGATTTTATTAACAGCAGAGGTGCATGAACTTAAGGCTAATCCTAACAGAAAGGCAAGAGGTATTGTAATTGAGGCAGAGCTTGATAAGGGACGTGGTCCTGTAGCCACAATACTTGTTCAGAAGGGTACGCTTAAGGTTGGTGATAATGTTGCAGCCGGTGCATGTCATGGTAAGATAAGAGCCATGATAGATGACAAGGGACGCAGGGTTAAGACAGCAGGTCCATCAACTCCTGTTGAGATACTTGGCCTTAATGATGTTCCTAATGCCGGTGAGATTATTATGGCATTTGATTCGGATAAGGAAGCAAGGAACTTCTCAGAGACATTTATCAGCGAAGGAAAGAAAAAGCTCATTGATGATTCTAAGCACAAGGTTTCACTTGATGCATTATTTGAGCAGATTCAGGCCGGTAATATGAAGGAACTCGGAATAATTATCAAGGCCGATGTACAGGGTTCAGTAGAAGCTGTTAAGCAGAGCCTGTTAAAGCTTTCTAATGAAGAAGTTGTAGTTAAGGTTATACATGGTGGTGTTGGTAATATCAATGAATCCGATGTAGTCTTAGCATCTGCCTCTAACGCTATCATCATTGGTTTCAATGTTAAACCGGATAATCAGGCAAGAATAGTAGCAGAGAGAGAAAAGGTTGATTTAAGACTTTATAATGTAATTTATAATGCTATAGCAGATGTAGAATCAGCCTTAAAGGGTATGCTTGAACCAATTTATGAAGAACAGGTAATTGGTCATGCTGAGATTCTTCAGATATTCAAGGCTTCAGGTGTTGGTAATATTGCCGGTGCGATTGTTAAGGATGGTAAGATTACTAAGAATGCATCTGTAAGAATTACAAGAGAAGGCGAACAGATATTTGAAGGACCTATTGCAACTCTTAAGAGATTTAAGGATGAAGTGAAGGAAGTTAAGGGTGGCTTTGAATGTGGTCTTGTATTTGAAAAATTTGGTGATATTAAAGAGGGCGACATTGTAGAAGCTTATGAGATGGTAGAAGTTCCTAGATAGAAAGAAATATAGGAATTAAAACACATGGCAACAGGTTTAATAATTGATGTTAAATCTGTTGTTTTTGTGCTTTTATAGTAATATTATAATGCATAAGCAAAGTGCTGCAGTGTCGGCAGAATGGAGATATATATGCGTAAGAACAGTGTAAAAAATACCAGAATTAATGGTGAAGTATTAAAAGAACTGAGTAATATAATAAGAGGTGAGATTAAGGATCCAAGAATTAATCCAATGACTTCTGTTGTATCAGTTGAGGTTGCACCTGACCTTAAAACATGTAAAGCGTATATTAGTGTTTTAGGTGATGAGCAGTCACAGCAGGATACTATTAAAGGTCTTAAGAGTGCAGAAGGATATATAAGAAGACAGCTTGCAAGAAGTATTAATCTTAGAAATACACCGGAGATTAAATTTATTCTTGATCAGTCTATAGAATATGGTGTGAATATGTCACATCTTATAGATGAGGTAACTAAGCATGATGAATTAAGTCATGTTACCGAGGCAGAAGAAAAAGAATCTGAAAATGAGAATTAGTGTGAATAATCTTAAATAAATATGTAATATCCAGACATAAGGATGTATGTCCGGAAAGGGGAAGCAATGAATATTTTAAATGAATTGGGAGAAGCCAGAACAGTTGGAATTACAGGGCATGTACGTCCTGATGGAGACTGTGCAGGTTCTACATTAGGACTTTATAATTATCTTAAACTTAACAGACCTGAACTTGATGTTGATATATATCTTGAGAAACCGTCTGACGATTTTGCATATTTGTCAGGCTTTGATGATATTAAGACAGAGCCTGACAGATATAAGAAATATGATGTATTTGTTGTGCTTGACTGTAGTTCGCTTGACAGAATTGAACCATTTATAAGCTGCTATAATAATGCGGCTAAGACTATATGCATAGACCATCATATCAGTAATGGGGAATTTGCCAATGTCAATCTTGTTGAACCTGAATCAAGTTCAGCATCTGAGGTGCTTTATACAACATTTGATGAAGAAAAGGTTGATAAAAATATAGCAGAATGTATCTATACTGGAATAATACATGATACCGGAGTGTTTAAATATAGCTGTACCTCTGCAAGAACCATGACGATTGCAGGTAAAATGATGGAGAAGGGTATTGATTATTCAGATATAATTGATAACAGCTTTTATAAAAAGTCATATATACAGAATCAGATACTTGGAAGGGCATTGCTTGAAAGTGTGCTTTTTTATGACGGTAAATGTATATTTTCAAGTGTAACAAAGGACGAGATGGCTTTCTATGGTGTTACTGGCAAGGAACTTGGCGGTATAGTTGAACAGCTAAGGCTTACAGATGGAGTTGAAGTGGCAATCTTTCTATATGAATCAGGAGATAGCGAGTACAAGGTAAGCATGCGTTCTAAGAAGCTTATTGACGTAAGTAAGATTGCGGTTCACTTTGGCGGCGGAGGTCATATAAGAGCAGCAGGATTTACGGCAGAGGGAACTGTATATGACATTGTCAATGGCATTGGCGCAATGATAGAAGAACAGTACAAGGCATTAAAGAATGAGGATTAGTGTGAAAAATAATGCTGGTGCGATTATTTTTTACACGGCTATTTGTTTCAGAGCAGAACAAATAGCCCCCGATGGCAGAAGAAAAATTGCCTGCGCGAATTTTTCTTCGCCTATTCGCAACAAAGCTGCTCAGAAATGAGGATTAGTATGAATGGCATTATTAATATATATAAAGAACAGGGGTATACTTCCCACGATGTAGTTGCAAAACTAAGGGGGATACTTCGTATGAAGAAAATCGGCCATACTGGAACTCTTGATCCTGATGCGGTGGGAGTTCTGCCGGTATGTACCGGCAGGGCGACTAAGCTGTGCGGGATGATAACAGACTGGGGCAAGACATATGAAGCTGTTATGCTTCTTGGTACGAGAACGGATACACAGGATATATCGGGAAATATATTATCGCAGACAGAGGTAAATGTTACAAAGATCCAGATAATGGATGTAATAGGCTCATTTACTGGAGAATATGACCAGATACCACCTATGTATTCAGCACTTAAGCATAACGGTAAAAAATTATACGAGCTTGCAAGGCAGGGAATAGAGATAGAAAGAAAACCAAGAAGAGTTAATATCAAATCAATTCTTATTAATGATATTAATCTGGAAGACAATGATAAGACGGTAACATTTACAGTGGAGTGTTCTAAAGGAACATATATAAGGACATTGTGTGAGGATATAGGCAATAGGCTGGGATGTGGTGCGTGTATGCAGTCACTTAAAAGAACAAGAGTAGGAAGCTTTAGTATTGATAACAGTTATACACTTTCACAGATTGAACAAATGGTACAGGCTGGAAAGACAGATGAGATCTTAACACCTATAGATGAGATGTTTTCAGACAGCAGGAAGATTATTATATCACAGGAGTATGATAAACTTCTTTATAATGGCAACAAGCTTCCATATAATTCAATACAGGGAAAAAACGATGTTCAGCACAATGAAGATGAACAGGTAAGAGTTTACGATAAGAATGATGAGTTTATTGGTGTATACAGATTTGAGGGAAATGAATTTGTTCCGGTAAAGATGTTTTATCAGCCATAACTGCCAGGACGTGACAGACATAGTCTTATTATTGTATCTGACCGGTATGGTTACGGAATATTGACATATATTTGACAGAAATGAAAGGCGGTACAGGAGTTTAAATGAAATACATTCAGGGAGTAGAAGAATTTAGATTGAATGGACCATCAGCTGTAACACTTGGAAAATTTGACGGAGTTCATACAGGACATCAGAAGCTTATATCAATAGTAAAGGAAAAGGCACAGGAAAATAATGTGCTTTCGGCTGCATTTACTTTTGACAGGATTCCTCTTAGCATATGTCCGCAGAATTTTCAGCATTTTATAACTACTAATACTGAAAGAAAAAGAATAATGGAGAGTCTTGGGCTTGATGTTGAAGTTGAATATCCATTTACAGAGCATCTTATGAATACAGAACCGGAAGAATTTATTAAGCATATTATTATTGGAAAGCTCAATGCAAAATATGTTGTTGTTGGAACTGATTACAGATTTGGCAGAAACAGGATGGGGAATGTGGATCTGCTCATAGAAAAGGGACCTGAATATGGTTTTGAAACAATAGTTGTTGAAAAGGAAAAGTATCAGGACAGAGAGATAAGCAGTACATATGTAAGGGAGGAGTTAAAACTCGGTCATATGGAAACGGCCAATATACTGCTTGGCAGACCATATTCTGTATATGGAATTGTTGCAAAGGGGAATCAGCTTGGAAGAACACTTGAGATACCGACTATTAATCTTTATCCGTCAGAGAGCAAGCTTCTTCCTCCAAATGGCGTATACGCTTCTATTACGGAGCTGGATGGCAGGAAGTATTACGGTGTTACTAATGTGGGAACAAAGCCTACAGTAAGTGACGGTTTTACAATCAGCGTTGAGACTAATCTTTTCGATTTTGATAAAGATATATATGGAAAGACTGTTAATGTGTCTTTAATGCATTTTGTAAGACCCGAGATGAAATTTGAATCTGTTGAGGCATTACAGAAGCAGATGAAGGGGGATGCAAAGTTCGCAAGGGATATGTTTAGTGTAAAATAATAACGGTCATTAATTATTTTATAAAAATAAGCGGACTTGTTAAAAAGGAGCGAAATAATGATAAAAATAAATAATATTTGTATCAGAGATATGAAAACATCAGGTGATAAGTTTGTTAAAAAGATATCACCTGTTATAGTTGCATGTATATTGGGAGTAACATTTTTTTCTGTGACGGGCTGTGGAACTTCATCATCAGCCGGTTCACAGAGTACTGAGGCGGCAGTAAAAGAAGCAGCTGTGCAGGATACAAAGGCTGTTTTAAAGGATAAGAATCAGAGTGAAGTAAATTCAGAGAACGGTTCTGATAAAGCTGAAAAACAGGCAGAAAATAATATTAAAAAACATAATGAACCGCCGGTAATATATGGCGTGGAGGATAAGACATATTATGTTGGAGAAAAGGCATCATATATGTCTGATGTATATGCTGTGGATGATACACAGCAGGAGATTGATGTTGAAGTTGACAAGTCTCAGGTAGATAATTCCGTGCCCGGTGATTATATAGTGTATTATAAGGCAGTTGATTCAGAGGGAAATGAGACAACCAGAGAAGCTGTATATTCGTTTAAGGAGGAAGAAACGCAGGAGACTCAGCAAGAGGCAGAAAGTCTTGAGCAGATTGTTGCAATTGTATTATCAGAGATTACTGATGATTCAATGTCTATGGGAGAGAAGGCAAGGGCTGTATTTAACTATGCCCATGGAAAGATAGGATATTCATATAATAACTATGGTGGCTATGACTGGCAGAGCGAGGCATATTATGCATTAAAGGATATCGAAAAAAGCGGATATATAGGTGGAGACTGTTTCACATATTGTTCAGTTGACCTTGCGCTTATGCAGGGAATAGGTGCTGGCTGTATATGTGTTGATAATATGGGGGCATCTACAGGAGAGCATAGCTGGCTTTTATGTAATGTAGGTTCAGGATGGTATCATTTTGATGCTACAAGGATGTATGATAAATTTGAGTGTTTTATGCTTACAGATGCACAGATTCAGGCATATATAGACAGAGGTAGTTCAATATACAATAGAGATATGTCAGCATATCCGGCAACTCCGTCAGAGAACTTTTCTTATTAGGAGGGATGTGCAGGGATGTTATTTACTTCATATCAGTTTGTTATTTTTCTTATAGCTGCATTAATTTTATATTATATTGTTCCTAAGAAGGCACAATGGATGGTTTTGCTTCTTATGAATACGATATTTTATATATATGCAGGACTTAGCGGACTTATATTTATAATTACAACTATAATTACAACATTTTTTGGTGCTGCTCTTATTACAAAAGAAAAGGACAGAAGCATTGTATATCTTAAGCAGAATAAGGAAAGTCTGTCGAAAGAACAGAAAAAAGCATATAAGCTTTCAGTACAAAGAAGACAGAAGCTGTATCTTATAATGGTTCTTGTAATTAATTTTGGTATCCTTGCGATATTAAAATATACCAATATGTTTATTGTGACTTTTACAAGCTTTAAGACGGTGGATTTTATTCTTCCGATGGGAATATCATTTTATACATTCCAGTCAACAGGATATCTTATAGATGTCTACAGAGGGGTTGCTGCTGCTGAAAGGAATCCTTTCAGATATGCACTTTTCGTATCATTTTTTCCGCAGCTTGTGCAGGGACCTATAAGCAGATGGAATGACTTAAAGACAAGCCTGTTTGGCAGACATTCATTTTCGTGGATTAATATGCAAAATGGTTTCGAAAGAATGTTATGGGGCTATTTTAAAAAGATGGTAATAGCTGACAGGGCAGCAATAGGACTTGCAACAATACAGTCGGATTGTTCAACATATTATGGTGCATATGCATTTGTTGGAATGTTATTATATGCAATTGATTTATATGCGGATTTTACCGGTGGAATAGATGTTACAATAGGTGCAGCCCAGATGTTTGGAATTACGCTTCCTGAGAATTTTAAAAGACCATTTTTCTCAAAGAGTATTGCGGAGTACTGGCGAAGATGGCATATTACGCTTTGTGCATGGTTTAAGGATTATCTGTTTTATCCGTTATCCATGTCAAAGTGGATGAATAAGGTGTCAAAAAAGCTTAAAAATACAGTTGGAAGACCGGTTGGTTCGAGATTTCCGGTATATTTTTCAAGCCTTACAGTATGGTTTGTTACAGGAATATGGCATGGAGCAAGCTGGAATTTTGTTGTATGGGGACTCTTAAACAGCCTTGTTATGCTTCTTTCACAGGAATGTAAACCATTGTACGAGCGTGCAGAAAAAAGAATCGGATATAGAAAGCTTAAGTATTATAAGGTGTTTGAGATAATAAGAACTACAATTATTGTATGCTGCCTTCAGATGCTTGATTATTACAGGAATATTGCAGAAGCATTCAGAATGTTCTTTTCAATGTTTACAGGTGGTAATTATGGAAATGTATTTTCTACAGGTATGTGGAATATAGGAATTTCCAAAGCTGATTATATTGTATTGCTGGCAGGTGTGATTATTATGTTTATGGTAAGTATGCTGCAAAGAAAAGGTTCAATAAGACAACAGTTATCACATAAAAATCATTGTATAAGATATGCAGTTTTCTTATTGCTGTTTCTTGCAATAGTTATATTTGGAACTTATGGTATAGGTTATGAATCAAGTCAGTTTATTTATAATCAGTTTTAGAAATGACCGGACTGTTATAAGTGTAATTTTATGATGAAGTTATTTTAAACATCCTGTTGTTACGGAAAATGGAGATTGTTTTGAAGAAAAAAGTATGTATAGGTGTTATTGCTGTAATTATTCCAATAATATGTCTGTATCTGCTGCAATGTCTGATGGTTCCTAAATATGCTTCCGACATTAAAGAAGGTGCGATGATTAAAGAGTATTATAGCAGTGAGAAGAAACATGATGTGTTAATATTAGGAGACTGTGAGGTATATGAGAATATTTCAACAGTTACAATGTGGGAGAATTACGGTATCTCAAGTTATATAAGAGGAAGTGCAGAGCAGCTCATATGGCAGTCGTATTATCTTTTAGAGGATACTCTTAAGTATGAAAAGCCAGAGGTTGTTATGCTTAATGTACTTGCGATGAGTGAAGGTGAGGCAAAGAGTGAAGCGTATAACCGTATGACATTAGATGGGATGAAATGGTCAAAGGCTAAGGTTAATTCCATTAAGGAGTCAATGACAGATAAAGAAGATATGTTAAGTTATGCATTTCCGTTATTAAGATATCATTCAAGATGGAGTGAATTATCCTCAGAAGATATAAAATATATGTTTAAAATACCAAAGGTGACTACTAACGGATATCTTATGCAGACAGGAGTAAGACCGGTTACAACAATTCCTAAGGCTATGCCGCTTGCTGATTATACATTTAGTCAGAAGAATTATGAATATCTTGACAAAATATATTCGTTATGTAAAGATAATGGAATTGAACTTGTGCTTATAAAAGCGCCGAGTGTATATCCGTACTGGTATGATGAATGGGATGAGCAGGTAAGGTCATATGCAGACATGAATAATATTTTATATCTTAATACAGTTAAGGAAAGTGATAATATAGGTATAGATTATTCAACGGATACATTTGACTATGGACAGCATCTTAATGTTGATGGTGCAGAAAAGCTTTCAATGTATATAGGAAAAAGGCTTACAGACAGCTTCAGTCTTAAAGATCATAGAAATGAGCCGGCTTATACGCAGATGTGGAATCCTGTTGTAGAAGCTTATTATCGGGAGAAGACTGAAAAAATGAATGCTGATAAGTAGTTAGTGTAAATGGCTATAATATTAAAAGTGAAGAAAGGTTGGTAATATGAGAAAAAGAGGTTATGTTATTGCAGCTGTAATTACAATGGGACTTATGGTGACAGCGTGCGGCAATTCTGATACACAGACATCAGGACAGTCATCAGCACAGACAACGGCTGTAGAAGAAAGCAGCAAATATATTTATGATTATAATGGAACACAATTAAAGATTGATGGAGATCTGACAGAGTATACATCTAAGTTAGGTGAGCCTAATGGTGGATATTATGAGGCTAAGAGCTGCGCATTTGATGGAATGGATAAGTTCTATTATTACGACAGCGTAACATTACAGGGCTATCAGAAGGATGGAAAGGATAAATTATATTCAATAACATTAATGGATGATGCTGTTAAGACTAAAGAAGGTATAAGGGTAGGCGATAAGAAAGATAAGGTTGTATCAGCTTATGGAAATACTTATACAGAGACAGATGGCCAGCTTCAATATCAGTCTGGAAATACAACACTGGCATTTGTAATAAAAGATGATATGGTTGAAAGCATAATATATAGTCTTAAGTAGATGGAACGTTAATTCAAAACAGTTATTCACATATAAAATGCGTTTTCTACAAAAATATCTTGCATATATAATAATTATATGATATATTAATAAAGTATGTTAGCCGCTATTCAGTATCAGGACACTCCGACCTGATTCTTAGTAGCCGGTGATTATTTTAAGGAGGATTTACAATGATATCTAAAGAAAAGAAATCAGAAATTATTGCAGAATATGGTAGAAAGCCTGGAGATACAGGTTCACCAGAAGTTCAGATTGCTATTCTTACAGCAAGAATTGCTGAACTTACAGAACATTTAAAGGTTAACCAGAAGGATCATCATTCAAGAAGAGGTCTTCTTAAGATGGTTGGTAAGAGAAGAGCATTACTTGAGTACCTTAAGAAGAACGATATCGAAGGTTACAGAAACCTTATCGCTCGTTTAGGAATCAGAAAGTAATTTTTTGGGCGGAGTGTATACACTCCGCCTATTTATTTGTTAAGATTTCTACAGATTGGATATGCCGAGACCACTGAAATATATATTTATTTAAAGTGTATATTTCAGTTGTTTCGGACCATCTGTAAGATTAGAGAAGCCGCTCAGAAATAAAGATTAATATTATTTAAATGCCGTATGGCGGAATGGAGAATTTATGTATAAGCAGTATACTATGGAATTAGCCGGCAGAACACTTCGTGTTGATATTGGCAGGGGGTGTGCACAGGCTAATGGTGCAGCTTTAATGCACTATGGAGATACAGTTGTTCTTTCAACAGCAACAGCTTCAAAGGAGCCAAGAGAGGGAATAGATTTCTTCCCATTGAGCGTTGAATATGAAGAAAAGATGTATTCAGTTGGAAAGATACCTGGTGGATTTAATAAAAGAGAAGGTAAGGCATCAGAAAATGCTATCCTTACATCAAGAGTAATAGACAGACCAATGCGTCCATTATTCCCTAAGGATTATAGAAATGATGTTACTCTTAATAATATGGTTATGTCAGTAGATACAGAATGCAGACCTGAACTTCTTGCAATGTTGGGTTCAGCTCTTTCAGCATCTATTTCAGATATTCCATTTGACGGACCATGTGCAACTACACAGGTTGGTCTTATTGATGGTGAATTTATTATTAATCCATCACAGAAGCAGTGGGCAGAAGGTGATTTACAGCTTACAGTTGCATCTACAAGCAAGAAAGTTATCATGATAGAAGCAGGTGCTAATATTGTTCCTGAAGATAAAATGATTGAAGCTATATATATCGCACATGATGTCAATCAGACAATTATTGAATTTTTCAATAAGATTGTTGCAGAGGTTGGCAAGGAGAAACATTCATATGTAAGCTGTGCAGTTCCTGATGAGATGTTTGAGGCAATGAAGAAGATTGTTACTCCGGAAGAGATGGAAGAGGCTGTATTTACAGATGATAAGCAGACTCGTGAAAAGAATATTGATGAAGTAACAGAAAAGATGAAGGAAGCATTTGCTGATAATGAAGAGTGGCTGGCAGTACTCGGTGAAGCTGTATATCAGTATCAGAAAAAGACTGTCCGTAAGATGATTTTAAAGGATCACAAAAGACCTGACGGAAGAGCTATTGACCAGATCAGACCACTTGCAGCAGAAGTTGATATTATTCCAAGAGTACATGGTTCAGCTATGTTCACAAGAGGACAGACACAGATATGTGATGTAGTAACACTTGCTCCTTTATCAGAAGCCCAGAAGATTGACGGACTTGATGAAAATGTTACGACAAAAAGATATATGCATCATTATAATTTCCCTTCATACTCTGTTGGTGAAACTAAGCCATCAAGAGGACCGGGACGAAGAGAGATTGGTCATGGAGCTTTAGCAGAAAGAGCACTTCTTCCTGTTATTCCATCAGAGAAGGAATTTCCTTACAGCATCCGTGCTGTATCGGAGACATTCGAATCAAATGGTTCTACATCAATGGCTTCAACATGTGCATCATGTATGTCATTAATGGCAGCCGGGGTTCCTATTAAGGCTATGGTAGCCGGTATCTCATGCGGACTCGTTACAGGTGATACAGATGATGATTATGTTGTATTAACAGATATTCAGGGACTTGAAGATTTCTTTGGTGATATGGACTTTAAGGTAACCGGTACAACAGAAGGTATTACAGCTATCCAGATGGATATTAAGATTCATGGACTTACAAGACCTATAGTAGAAGAAGCTATAAGAAGAACAAGACAGGCAAGACTATTTATTATGGATACATGTATGAAGAAGGCTATTGAAGAGCCAAGAGACCATGTTGGTGAATATGCACCTAAGATTATCCAGACAGAGATTGATCCTGCTAAGATTGGTGAAGTTGTAGGTCAGCGTGGTAAGGTTATTAATGCTATTATTGAAGAATGTGGTGTTAAGATTGATATTACAGATGATGGTTCAGTTTCAGTATGTGGCGTTGATCAGGCTGGAATGGATAAGGCTATGAAGTATATCAGGACTATTGCTGAGGATTTTGAAGAAGGTGCGATTTATGAAGGTAAGGTTGTAAGCATTAAGGAATTTGGTGCATTTATCGAATTTGCTCCTGGTAAGGAAGGTATGGTTCATATTTCAAAAGTTGCTAATGAAAGAATTAATCATGTAGAAGATGTTCTTACTCTTGGTGATGTTGTTAAGTGTAAGTGCATGGGCAAAGATAAGATGGGAAGAATCAGTTTCTCTATCAAAGATGCCCAGTAATATTCAGGCTAATGATGTATAAATAGAAAGGAGAGTCCACTGGAAATTAACCGGTGGACAGATAAGGCTATGATAGATAATAATTGTGCATATTGTGTAGAAGGTGAACTTGTAGATAAGTTTGGTATTAAGATTTGTGAACTTGAGACATCTAAAGTATATCTTTTTAAGGAGCAGAGTCATCCGGGAAGATGTATTGTTGCTCATAAGAAGCATGTGGGAGATATGAATGAACTTACAGCAGAAGAAAGAGCTGCATATTTTGAGGATGTTGCAAGAGTAGCAAGAGCTATTATGGCTGCATTCCATCCTGATAAGGTTAATTATGGTGCATATGGAGATACAGGACATCACCTTCATTTTCATCTTTGTCCTAAATATAAGGATGAGTATGAATGGGGTGGAGTATTCCTTATGAATCCTGATAAGAAGTATCTTTCAGATTCAGAATATGCTGAAATGATTGAAAAGATTAAGGCAAATATTAAATAATACACTGCTATATTGTGGTATATAAGTATATAGAAGAATCCCATGGACAGACATTATTTAAAGATTAGTCTGTTTATGGGATTTTTTTGGTGAAAAATAAAGCAGTATATATTTATATAATATTAAAAATATTCATTTGATAAGTGATTAGATATGTATCTGTAAATGAGCAAATTTAAAATATTGCACAAATTAGTCCGTGCTACAAAGACCTTTTTAATTAATTTGATGTAATGTATTCAGGTCACGGACAATAAGAGATTGT
>ERZ791826.1143-NODE-1143-length-17008-cov-4.815018_pt1 | contig 17008 bp, 7 predicted proteins | sample MGYA00510297_ERZ791826 | MGnify/ENA primary metagenome ERZ791826 (study PRJEB30046, sample SAMN00792004) | human gut metagenome | study: EMG produced TPA metagenomics assembly of the A metagenome-wide association study of gut microbiota in type 2... | reverse complement strand
CTGGAAAGATGTAGGAACATTAAGTTCATATTGGGAAGCTAATATGGAACTTATTGATATTATACCGGTATTTAATCTTTATGAAGAGTTCTGGAAGATATATACAAGAACAGATATCATACCACCACAGTATATCGCAGATACTGCTTATATAGAAAAGAGTATAATTGGTGATGGAACGGAAGTTTATGGTAAGGTATATAACTCAGTAGTCGGTAATGGCGTTACCATAGAAGAGGGAGCTGTTATCAGGGATTCGATTATTATGAGTAATTCAGTAATCGGTAAGAATACAGTTGTTAATAAGTCTATTATTGCTGAAGATGTAACTGTCGGGGATAATGTTGAACTTGGTATAGGAGAAGAAGCTCCTAATGTATACAAGCCTAATATATATAATTCAGGACTTGTTACAATCGGTGAATGCAGTGTGATTCCTGATGGTGTTAAGATAGGTAAGAATACAGCTATTTCAGGCGAGACAGCTTCTGATGATTATGAAGATGGAGTGCTTGTCAGTGGCGGCATAATAATTAAGGCAGGTGACAACGTATGAAAGCAATAGGAATAATATTAGCGGCTGGAAATAACAAGCTTATGAGAGAACTTTCTTATAAGAGAGCTGTAGCGGCAATGCCGGTGGCAGGAAGTTATAGAAGCATAGATTTTGCATTGAGCAATATGTCTAATTCCAAGATTCAGAAGGTTGCAGTTATAACACAGTATAATGCACGTTCACTTAATGAGCATTTAAGTTCATCTAAGTGGTGGGATTTTGGTAGAAAGCAGGGAGGACTGTTTGTATTTACACCGACAATTACAGCAGACAGCAGCTACTGGTACAGAGGAACAGCAGATTCATTATATCAGAACCTGCATTTCCTTAAGTCAAGCCATGAACCATATGTTGTAATAGCATCGGGAGATGGTGTATACAAGCTTGATTTCAATAAGGTATTGGAGTATCACATTGAAAAGAAAGCTGATATAACGATAGTTGTAAAGAATATGCAGGACAGATCAGAGATTAACAGATTCGGTGTTATTACAATGAATAATGATAACAGAATCACAGATATTGATGAGAAGCCTCTTGAGACTAATCTTTCAATGGTATCAACTGGAATATATGTGGTAAGAAGACGGCTTCTTATTGAACTTATAGAGAAGGCCGCAGAAGAGGACAGACATGATTTTGTAAGGGATATTCTTGTAAGATATAAGAATATCAAGAGAATATATGGATATGAACTTAAGTCATATTGGAGAAATATATCATCAGTTGATTCATATTATAAGACTAATATGGAATTTCTTAATAAGGATACGAGAGATTATTTCTTTAAGCAGTATCCTGATATATATTCAAAGGTTGATGATCTGCCACCTGCAAAATATAACTACGGAGCTAATGTCCGTAACAGTCTTGTATCAAGCGGCTGTATAGTCAATGGTACAATTGAAAACTCAGTATTATTTAAGAAGATATATGTTGGCAACAATAGTGTTATTAAGAATTCTATAATATTAAGTAATGCATATATTGGAGATAATGCATATATTGAGAATTGTATAGTTGAGAGTGGAAGTACAATCAAAGCTAATTCAAGATATGTAGGAGATACGGGAACTAAGATTGTAATTGAAGATTCACCGGTATACTAAGGGTATTAAAAAGCGACTACGGGAAACCTCGCAGCGGTTTCTCATAGCATACATTAAAGACAACAGACTGTCAGATATTTTCATAGATAGAACAGTCTAAAGGGTTATTACTAAAAGATTTATAGCTGCAAACGGCAGCAGAAGGGGTGCTTATGAACATTACAGATGTACGTGTAAGAAAGATTGCAAAAGAAGGTAAGATGAAGGCGGTAGTATCAATTACTATTGATGATGAATTTGTGGTACATGATATCAAGGTTATTGAAGGTGAAAAGGGATTGTTTATTGCAATGCCAAGCAGAAAGTCTACAGATGGGGAATACAGAGATATTGCTCATCCAATTAATACACAGACAAGAGACAGAATACAGTCTATTGTATTGGAAGCGTATGAAAAGGCTGATGCGCCGGTAGAAGAATAATTAGATATTCCAATAAATTAAATATAGCTAATAAATAATGGAGTTGTCCTGCTTATAAGGATTTATATATGATATAGAAAAGATTAATATAAGTTTTCTATATCATATATGAATAACGGCAGGGCAGCTCTATTATTCGTTATATATTTCCATTCATTTTGCGGAATGTGGAAGGTGATACCTTATTAAGATGCCGGAAAGCATCGCCAAAATAATTACTGTTAATATATCCACATTCAAAGGCGATGTCAGTGATTGATTTATCTGTTTCAAGCAGCAGTTTTTCAGAATGATTGATTCGTACCTTGTTAAGATAATCCTTAAAGCCGAAGCCGTTGACTGCTTTAAACTTCTTTGAAAAGTAGGATGGATTAAGATGAACCATATCTGAAATTTGTGCAAGAGTTATATTTTTGGAGTAATTATTTTCAATATAAAGCATTATTTTATGGATATCATCATCAATTGTTTCTATATCGGTTATGTGTTCTGCACATTTTTTTATGTCTGACATTAAACACTTATTAAACAGAGTAAGTAAGAGCTGCTGGAAATATATTTTTTCATAACAGGCTGTATATATATTATCTGTATTAAAAGCTGTTTGAATATTCTCTATATTATGGAGAAATGCTGGCAATATAGTATCAGGAATTGTAAATATATGTCCGAACATTATTTTTTTAAAATGCTTAAGTCCGATGCTTTCAATTATATCGGTTGTAAAATCCAATGTGAATTCAATGGAAATACGTTCATGCAATGGAGAATTTATATAAAATGTCCTGTGTGTTACATTAACTGGAATGAATAGAACCATACCCTTTTGTATATTATATTGCTCATTGCCTATGTAAAATCTACACATTCCATCCTTGAGATAAAACATCTCATAGTATGAGTGGGAGTGGGCTGAATGCATGCTGTATGAGGAATTGTGTGACTGATGTGAAATTTCAAAACGTGATAAAAACTCAAATTAATAGCTCCTTAAAAACAGTATTGTGCTAATTGATATGCCGGATATCAGTGTCAGGAAGTATATAATACCGGAAAAACATATCAGCTAATTAACAGTATTTATACTGCAATATGTGAACATTATAGTGCAACTTCAACAAAAATACAAGAAAAATTATGCTAAAAGTAACATTTTCACAATAAAAATATTAAAAAAACAGTGAAATTGAGAATTATGCGGCTTAATAGTCTAAATATAAGTGGTAATTAAAACAGCATTGTGCTAATTTATATCTAAATGGTCTTTTATAGAAGACAATTAGTAATTATAGGAGGAGAAGGCTATGAAAACAAAAAAGGGCAGAAAAATAATGTCCTTGGTTATGGCATTCCTAATGGTCGTAGGAATTATGCCAATGGACTGGACAGCAAGAGCTGTGTATGCAGCAGATACAGTTAATTATGTATTTGATGCATCTACAGAGACAGCGATAACGTCAGCCGAGAAGAAAGCGGCCATAGCAGCGGGGAAGTATGGTACAAGTAACTACTATACACTTTCAGGTAATGTTATCAGAGCAAACAGTAATACATTTTCAGCAGAGTTAGGTTTAAAGAGTGATAGCGCTGATTTTGGTACACTTTCATTTACAGTAACAGGTACTGCAGATGTTAAGGTGGTTTCACAGAGTACAGGAGGCACTAATGTTTCTGAGATGTGTCTTTACAATAGTAAGGGCGATAAGATGGGAGCTGGAACGGTAATCGTTACAGGAACAGCTTCTAATACTGAGACAACTTATAAAGGTTTAACAGCAGATACATATACATTACAGGTTCCTACAGATTATGATGAGACTGCTCATAAACGTGGTGTAAGAATTCTTTCTGTAACAACAGCACAGACAGCATCAGGAGAAAGAGATCCAAGAGCTGAGTGGAGCAAGGTTGCAGCACCTGTAATTGGTGATATCACAACAGAGGGTGGTAAGGTTACAGTACCATTCACAATGACAGTAGGATATGACGGAGCAGACAGTGTTGTAGTAACAATGAAAGATGCTAAAGGGGAAGTAGCAGCAACACAGACTTATGCTAAGGATTCTACAGAGGGAAGTGTAGTATTTTCACCTAAGGCTTCCGGTAATTATACATTTTCAATTGTAGCAAAAAGAGAAGGTGAAGAAGATAAGGCAGGAGCTGACAAGACTCTTGAAGGATATGCACTTCCACTTGCAACTCCATCATTTTCAAGCGCAACAAGCAAGGGAAATGGTTCAATAAGTCTTGTATGGAATGAAGTTACAGAAGCAGATGATTATCTTATCTCATATAGTGAAGATGGAGTTACATATTCAGAAGCAGTAAAGGTTACAGATACTGAATATGTAGTGACAGGTTTAACAGTTGGTAAGAAGTATACATTTAAGTTAGTAGCTGAAAGAACTAATCCTAAGGCAACATCAGAAGCAGCTGCAATAGAAGGAACAGCAACGGCAGATGAACAGATGCTTTGGTCATTCTCAGCATTTGGTCAGGGCGTAGTATCAGATTCTAAGAGCTGTGGCTATGAAGGTAATGCTAATGACGGTTCTGTAACAGTATGGGATCTTAATAGTAAGGGTAAGCTCGTTCCTGCTTCAACAGACGGTTTATCATTCTATTATGCAACAGTTCCGGCAAACAAGAATTTTACATTATCAGCAACAGTAAAGGTAGATCAGTGGACATATACTAATGGTCAGGAAGGCTTTGGTCTTATGGCTGCCGACAGAGTTGGTATTAACGGAGATGCTTCCGTATTCTGGAACAATTCATATATGGCATCTGCAACTAAGACAGAATATTATGTAGATGCACAGGGTAATGTTACAGATGATTCAACAGCTTCTAAGGTTACAATGAAGCTTGGTGTTGGCTCACAGGAAAAGAAGGGTGTAACTAAAGCAGACCTTGCCAATGACCCGACAAAGATTCCTGACAAATTTTCAACAAAGATGACTACTCTTGACACATCATGTGCTAAGAAGGGCTTTGGAACATATAATATTCTTGGTAATTATACTAATACGGATTCAACATTCCTTGGAACAGTAGTTGAGAATCCTGTAACAGAACTTAAGTTACAGATTCAGAAGAATAACACAGGTTATTTTGTAAGTTATACAGATGCAGACGGTAAGACTGTAACAAAGAAATATTATGATACAGATGCATTACAGAAGTTAGATGAAGATAATGTATATGTTGGTTTCTATGCTTCAAGAACATTTAAGATGACAGCCAGTGATATCAAACTTACATTAGTTGATCCTAAGGATGATGCACCTGCAGAGGAAAGACCTGTTACTTATGTAACACCTAATTATCAGATTCTTTCATCGACAGCAGCTAATAATGAAGCTTATACATTAAAGTATAAGGGCAATGCCGATGGACACCTTGTAATTACAGATAAGGATGACAATAAGATTGCTGATACAGATGTTAAGGCAGGTACTAAGTATACATTTGATACTAAGTTAGCACTTGGCAACAATGACTATAAAGTAGAGATGACACCTGATGCTGATTACCAGCCATCAGAATTTGAGAAGTTATCTTCATATGATAAAGTAACATTTACACATACAGTATCATATGAGAAGTTTGATACAGATGATATCTATGTAACACCTGATGCATCTGCAACAGGTAAGGGTACTAAGGATAGTCCTGTAAGTATCTATACAGCAGTTAATTATGCACAGCCTGGACAGAATATTATTCTTGCAGGTGGTACATATAACTTAAAGTCAACATTAACAATCCAGCCGGGTGTTAATGGTACAGAAGACAAGAATATTACAATGAAGGCAGAGGATTCTTCTAACAGACCTGTTCTTGATTTTGGAAAGAACTGTGAAGGTCTTGTATTAGCAGGAAGCTACTGGACATGTAAGGATTTTGATGTTACTAATTCAGCTAATGGTAAGGATGGTATAAGACTTAGCGGAAGTTATTGTACAATGGATAATCTCCAGATGTATAAGAATGGTAACACAGGTCTTCAGATAAGCAGATATATGTCTACAGATACTAAGGAAGACTGGCCATCATATAACCATGTATTAAATTGTACATCACATAACAATGCAGATGCAGGTTATGAGGATGCTGATGGTTTTGCAGCAAAGCTTACAATTGGTGATGGCAATGTATTTGAGGGTTGTATAGCTCATAATAATGCTGATGACGGATGGGATTTATTTGCTAAGGCGGAGACAGGACCTATTGGTTCAGTTACAATTAAGAATTGTGTAGCATATGCTAACGGATATCTTGAAGATGGAATAGATGCCGGTAACGGTAATGGTTTCAAGATGGGTGGTTCAAGTATTACAGGATATCATAAGCTTATTAATTCAGTAGCATTTGATAATAAGTCAAAGGGTATCGACAGTAACAGTTGTCCTGATATTCAGGTATCAAGCAATACAACATTTAACAATGAGGGTTCTAATATAGCATTATATACTAATGATGCAGCTAATACAGACTTTAGTGCATCAGGTATTCTTTCTTACAGAACACAGCATACAGATGTTAATGAGACATTTAAGCTTAAGGGAACACAGGATACTTCAAAGGTATATCAGGCTAATGATTATTATTGGAACTATGATGGAGAGACAGCTCACAAGAGTAATGACATAATTAATGATACATTCTTTAAGTCAGTAGATACAAAGATGGATTATACAACACATGTTTATTCATCAGAACCAGTTACAAGAAATGAGGATAATTCTATTAACATGAACGGATTACTTGTTCTTACAGATGAAGCGAAGACAGCTCTTGGAGATGGTGTCGGTGGAGATGTGAATAAGGAGGTTGTTGAACCGGTTAAGCCGGAAGCATTAAAGACTATCTGGAAGACTCAGGAAGTCGGCAGCCATACAACAGAAGGCTCATATGCTTATGATGATAAGACAGGTACAGTAACTGTAACAGGTGCAGGTTCTAAGTTTGATAAAGATAATGGTAATGATGATCTTTATTATGCATACTTCCAGTCAAAGGGAGAAGTTACAGTATCAGCTAAGATGAAGGTTACAGGTAAAGGTCAGGCCGGTATCTTAGTTAAGAATTCAGCAGATGAAGCTAATAGTGCGGCAGCTTCTGTATATGCTGATTTAAGTAAGTCACAGGTAATATATGCATATCACGGAATAGAAGCAGGTGGTGGTGCAAGCAATCTTAATGCTAACGTTACAACAGCTTCAGAGGATATCTATGTTAAACTTGTTGTATCTAATGGTACAGCTAAATTCTATGTTGCAACTAAAGCAGATTTCAGTGATGCAGTAGAAAAAGCACAGAGTATTAATGACATTGATGCTAAGACAGTTGGTTTCTTTGCTACAGAGGGAGCAACAGCAGAGTTTTCAGATATTAAGGTAACATCTAAGTATGATGTTGATGGAGTAACTAATAATAAGGTTATATTTGATTCAGCTACAGGTGAGCTTATACCTGAATTTACAAGCAGTAAAGAATATTCAGGCAATTATGATGCAGGTAACAGCTTTAACACATCAGTTGATGGTAATGTACTTACTGTTGAACATAAGAGAAGTGCTACAGTTAAGGGTAATATCAGAGATGATAAAGGTGTTGATTACTGGTTATTCCCAGCTACATCAGAGGATAGAACAATAACAGCCGATATTACAATTAAGTCACTTGATACAGGAACAGATAAGCAGGGTATTGCAATAGGTCAGTTCAATGCCAAGACAGGTTCTGCAATGAAGTGTGATATAATGCATTTCCAGAAGAATAAGGTAGCACAGCATACATATTCAACAACAGCAGGAACAGGTAATGGTGGAGATCCTAAGACAAGTATTGCAACAGACGTAACATATACTATCTCTTATGCTAAGAAGGGTAGTGAAGTATATGTAACATTAAAGGATGCTACAGGAGCTACATTAATAGACAATCAGGTAATAGATCTTGCAAACGATTATGAAGACCTCTTAGCCGGCAAGGAAGTAAGATACGGATTTGCATTTACAGGTGTTGTAGCAGATATTTCTAATGTATACATTAAGGATACAGAAGGAACAATTCTTTATGATATGAATGACTACTATGTTGCTGTTGGTGTTGCACCAGAGATTGCTAATGCTAAGGCGGTTGTAGCAGAGGACAGAAAGAGCATTGACCTTAGCTGGGATATAACTAAGGAAGGTTCAGGTAATGTTAAGTATTCAGTATATGTAAAGAAAGATGATGGTGAATATACTAAGGTTGGAGATTCTAAAGTGAACTCATTTAAGTTCGCAGGAATGACAGGTGATGGTTCATATACATTTAAGATTGTACCAGCCGGTGGAGATTCACAGGGAACAGCTATTGAAACAGCAGCTGTAACATATCAGACACCGCTTACAAGCGTAACATTAGATGCTAAGGCATCTTCTAAGGATGTAGTGCTTACATGGAATGCATCAGAAGGAGCAGAAAGCTATGATGTATACAGAAAGCTTGGTTCTGATGGAACATATGCAGTTGTTAAGAATACTACAGAATTAACTTATACAGATACAGATGTAACAGCAGAAGAACCATATTACTATTATGTAATAGCTAAGAACAGCAAGAATGTAAGTAATCCATCTGACACAATGCAGGTACTTACATCTGACGGACATAAGGGTCAGTATGTATACGAAAAAGATGCTACTGTAGTAACAGTAACAGACAAGTCTAATGATACAATATTTGCAGATAATGCATCTATGAAGCTTAATACTAATGAAGATGTAACAGTTAAGGTTAATATTAATGGAACATTAACAGATACAAAAGAAGTTAAAGCTGATACAGAAACAGCTTTTGAATTTAAGAACTTAAAGCAGGGTAGAAATACAGTAGAACTTCTCTTTACAGATAAAGATGGCAACACAACAAGAAAAGTATATAACTTTGTAAGCAATCCTAAGATTGATATGGTTGTAGATGCTTCATTTGATGGTGAGAATGGTACAGTAAAGGATGGATACCCAACATATAAGACAGTTCAGAGTGCAGTAGAGACAGTTGCAGCTGACAATGCAGCATCAAAGGTAATCTTTGTAAAGAACGGAACTTATAATGAAAGAGTTACAGTAACAGCACCTTTCGTAAGTATCTTAGGTGAAGATGCTGTTAAGACTAATATTGGTTATGCAGTATGTGTAGCTAATGGCAATGCAACAAGCATGTGGGATAGAAATGCGATGTATGTAGATACAGCAGCAACAGGTTTCACAGCAGAGAATATTACTATTGAAAATACTTATAATTATACAAATGGCAATGACCAGCAGGCAGATGCACTTTGTATCGTGGCTGACGAGACACTTTGTGTAAATGTAAGAATAGTAGGATATCAGGATTCACTCCTTACAGATACAAGAGTTAAGGGTGCTGATGGAAACTATCTTGTAACAAGACAGTACTTTGACAAGTGTTATATTACAGGTAATGTAGACTTTATCTATGGTGCAGGTACATCAGTATTTAATGATTGTGATATCGTTGCAAGATATACACAGTATAAGGCTGATGGTGTATATACAGCAGGTAGAACATATGCAGCGACAAAGTATGGTTATACATTTATTAACTGCAGCTTTACAGCTGAAGATGGTGTAGCTGATGGAGCTTACAGAATGGCTCGTCCATGGGGCAAAGATGATTCAACAGTATTCATCAATTGTTACCTCGGCAGAGCAATTAATCCTAATGGAGCATATGGTGATATGAGCGGTAACAGCTTTAAGAATGCAAGATTTGCAGAATATGGTTCATATGGTCCTGGATATGTTGTAAATAATGACAGACCTCTTCTTTCAAGCAAGCAGGCAGCAGAATATACAACAGCTAATATCATGGGTGACTATGATGTTGAGAAGGTTATGAACAGCCTTTATAAGAGTGAAGTTGCTAAGGGAGACTTAACAGTTAAAGCAACAGCAGATAAGACAGATGTTACTGTAGGTGATAAAGTTACATTTAAAGCAGAAGCTAATGGCGGAAGCGAAGGATATACATATAAGTTCATCATACATAATACAGATACAGATCAGTGGGCTAAGCTTCAGGATTTCAGTGCTAACAATACACTTACATGGACAGCAGGCAAGGCTGGAAGCAGGGAAATATTTGTAGATGTAAAGGATGTAACAGGCAAGGTAGTAAGAAGCAGTGTAATTAAGGTTAAGGTTGCTGCTAAGGCAGAAGCACTTTCTATCAAAGCCACAGCAGATAAGACAACAACAGTTGCAGGTGACAAAGTAACAGTTAAGGCCGCAGCTAATGGTGGAAGTGGAAAGTATACATATAAGTTTATTATCCACAACTTAGATACTAATGAGTGGTTCAAGCTTAAGGACTTTAGTGCAGATAATACATTTACATGGACAGCAGGTAAAGTAGGAAACAGAGAGATATTTGTAGATGTAAAGGATGCAACAGGTAAGGTAGTAAGATGTTCAGCTATCAAGATTAAGACAACAGCTAAGAGCAATGTATTTGCAGTTAATGCAACAGCAAGCAAGACTAATACTGTTGTAAATGATAAGATAACATTTAAGGCAGAAGCTACAGGTGGAAGCGGTGTATATGCATATAAGTTTATTGTACATAACACAGTAACTAACAAGTGGTATAAGCTTCAGGACTTCGGTACTAACAGCACACTTACATGGACAGCAGGTTCTGTTGGAAACAGAGAATTCTTTATAGATGCTAAGGACGCAACAGGCAAGGTAGTAAGAAGTAAGGCCATTACAGTAATTACAGCTAAAAAGGATCTTGCAGTTACAGCTGGTGTTAATAAGACAACAGCAGTTAAGGGAGACAAGGTTGTAATAAGTTCATCAGCTAATGGTGGTAATGGCAAGTATACTTACAGCTATCTTGTACACAATAAGACAACTAACAAGTGGGCAAGACTTCAGGGCTTCGGTTCAAACAGTACACTTACATGGACAGCAGGTAGTACAGGAGACAGAGAGTTCTTTGTTGAAGTAAAGGATGCAACAGGTAAGGTAGTAAGAAGTGCAGCAGCTAATGTAGTTGTAAAATAAGTATTACTTAAATACTTAGATATAAATAATATTAACGATGAAAATATAATATTATTTCAAAGAGAGACAGTGGTATATGCTGTCTCTCTTTTTTACGAGTATAGGTATTGGTATTTTAAAAATAGTAAATTTAATATATTTAGCTGTGAAAATGTTGACTTTTATATGACTAAAAATTAACATTATAGTGCTGATATTAATATTTTTTGCAGGGATTATAATGAATTGGCTATTTTTTTCCTGGTGGAACAAATAGTCTCTGATGGCAGAAGAAAATTGACCTTTGCAAATTTTTTTAGTATTTTAAGCAAAGTGGCTTAGAAATAAGAGTTAGTTTTAGGAATGGAGATTAGTATGTATATAATAGCAGGACTGGGTAATCCGGGAACGGAATATATGGGAACAAGACATAATGCAGGATTTTCTGTAATAGATGAATTGGCAGATAAATATAATATAAGTGTGGATATGGCAAAGCATAAGGGTCTTATAGGCAAGGGTGCTATTGAGGGAAATAAGGTTATCCTTGTAAAGCCTATGACATATATGAATAATTCGGGTGAATGCATAAGAGAGGTAATGGATTATTATAAAGCTGATATAGATGACCTTATAGTAGTATTTGATGATATAAGCCTTATACCTGGGAAGCTTCGCATTAGGGCAAAGGGAAGTGCAGGCGGACATAATGGTATTAAGAGTATCATTGCACATCTTGGAAGTGATAAGTTTAAGCGTGTCAAGTTCGGAGTAGGAGATAAGCCTAAGGGCTGGGATCTTGCAGACTGGGTGCTTGGGAAATTTCCGCAGGAACTATATGCGGATTTAAGAGCCGGTAATGAGAGGGCATGTGAGGCTATAGAATGTATAATATCAGAGGGCGTTACAAATGCAATGAATAAGTATAATGGCTAGCTCGGCTATTTGTTTCTGAGCAGAACAAATAGCCTTTGATGGCAGAAGAAAAATCGCCTGCGCGAATTTTTCTTCGCCTCTTCGCAACAAAGTTGCTCAGAAATGGGGATTAGTATGAACAATATAAAAAGAGAGGAGGCATAACAGATGAAAACATTTTATGACCCCATACTTTCCATGGCAGGCATGGAGCAGATTAATAAAATTCTTAAAGAAAACACCGGACATATTATGGTAAGTGGGTGTATTGATACGCAGAAAGTGCATTTTGTGCATGCAATAGCTGGGAATTACAGATATAAAGTAATAATCACAAGTGATGAGAGTAAGGCAAGGCAGATTCAGGAAGATTGTTTGTTTTTTAACAGAAATAGTATGTATTATCCGGCAAAGGATTTTATATTTTATAGTGCAGATATTCATGGTAATCAGATTGTTGGGGAACGTCTAAGATGCATTGACAGGATGATTAATACAAAAAGTGAAGATATGCTTACAATAGTTACTACTATAGATGGCTGTGCAGATATGCTTATGTCATATGATAAGTATATAAGATATACGATAGAATTTAAACAGGATGATATTCTAGATGTTGAAAAGCTTGCAAAAGCACTTGTAAATATAGGTTATGAAAGATGTGGAATGATAGAGACACCGGGACAGTTTGCAATAAGAGGCGGAATTATTGATATATTTTCACATACGGACGAGGTTCCTGTAAGAATTGAATTGTGGGATGATGAGATAGATTCAATCCGTACATTTGATGTGTCCAGCCAGCGTTCTATAGAAAAGATAAAAAGCTACAGGGTATTTCCTGCAACTGAATGTATATTTTCGGAAGAAGAGATTGAAGCAGGAATGGAGAGGATAAGAAAAGAAAGTGAAGAACAGTTAAAGGCATTTGGCGTGGATAAAAGAAAAAAAGACCAGAAGATGCTTGATGCTATTAACCGCGTAAGAAAAAATATTTCCGACCTTGAAAGGATAAAAGATTATAGTAAATTCTTTGGAATGTTTGAAAGTGAACCATCGAATTTTCTGGAATATTTTCCGGTTAGTGACACACTGTTTGTGTTAGATGAGCCTAACAGGCTCAGGGAGAGAATGGAGCTGGTTGAATATGAATATGAAGACAGTATGAAGAATCGTCTTGAGGGTGGATATGTACTTCCTGGACAGACTCATATGCTTAATGGAATTGACAGCATATATGCTTTATTATCACAAAGAAGAGTCGTGCTTTTATCTGCACTCGATTATAAACCGGCAGGATTTACTGAAGCTGACAGAATGAGGATAGATGCAAGAAGTATAAGTTCTTATAATAATAGTTTTGAATATCTTACAGATGATATAAAAAAATATAAAAGAAACCGTTATAAGATAGTGCTTGTATGTAATTCGAGAACGAGAGCCTTAAGAATAGCTGAGGATTTAAAAGATCAGGATATAGATGCATTTTTTAGTGAGGATTATGACAAGGAGATAATTCCGGGAACCGTAATGGTAACTTATGGAAGCCTGCATAATGGTTTTGAATATCCGCTGCTGGGGTTTGTAGTTATTACGGAAAATGATATATTTACCGGTAAAAAGAAGAAAAAGTTAAAAAAGAAAAAGTATGAAGGCAAGGCAATCGCCCAGTTTAACGAGCTTAATATGGGGGATTATGTCGTACATGAAAATTATGGTGTCGGTATATATCGTGGAATTGAAAAGATTCAGGTAGATGGAAGCGAAAAGGATTATATAAAAATTGAATATGGTGATGGAAGTGACCTTTATATTCTTGTTACACAGCTTGACAGATTACAAAAATATGCTGCCTCAGATACGGAAAAGAAGCCGAAGCTTAACAAATTAGGCACGCAGGACTGGAATAAGACAAAATCTAAGGTTCATGGAGCTGTTGAAGAGGTTGCAAAAGATCTGGTAGCCTTATATGCAGCAAGACAGAATGAAAAAGGATATCAGTTTGGTGCAGATACCGTATGGCAGCAGGAGTTTGAAGAGATGTTCCCTTATGAAGAGACACAGGATCAGCTTACAGCCATAGAAGATACCAAAAGGGATATGGAAAGTACAAGAATAATGGACAGGCTTATATGTGGTGACGTAGGCTATGGAAAGACAGAGATAGCTATAAGGGCGGCATTTAAGGCTGTACAGGAGGGAAAGCAGGTGGCATATCTTGTGCCGACAACAATTCTTGCCCAGCAGATATATAATACGTTTGAACAGAGAATGAAAAACTTTCCGGTCACTGTAGCACAGCTTTCAAGCTTTAGAACGTCTAAGGAGATAAAGGAAGACCTTAAGGAGTTAAAGAAAGGCTTTGTGGATATTGTGATTGGAACTCACAGATTATTATCTAAGGATGTTGAATTTAAGGATTTGGGACTTCTTATTATAGATGAGGAGCAAAGATTTGGCGTAACGCATAAGGAAAAGATTAAAAAACTTAAAAATAACATAGACGTATTGACCTTAAGTGCTACACCGATACCGAGGACCCTTCACATGAGCCTGGTTGGAATAAGAGATATGAGCGTGCTTGAAGAGCCTCCGGTTGACAGACTTCCTATACAGACATTTGTTACAGAACATAATGATGAGATGATACGGGAAGCCATTAACAGGGAGCTTGCAAGAAATGGTCAGGTGTATTATGTATACAACCGTGTAAGAAGTATTGATGAGGTTGCAGCACATTTACAGGAGCTTGTACCGGAAGCAAATGTAGCTTATGCACATGGTCAGATGGATAAGCGTATGCTTGAAAAGATTATGTATGAATTTATAAATGGAGAGATAGATGTGCTTGTATCAACAACTATTATTGAGACTGGTGTTGATATATCAAATGTTAATACAACGATTATAGAGGATGCCGACAAATTCGGACTGTCGCAGTTATATCAGCTTCGTGGACGTGTTGGAAGAAGTAACAGAACATCTTATGCATTTCTTTTATACAGGCGTGACAGAATGATAACAGAAGTTGCAGAGAAAAGATTAAGTGCCATAAGGGAATTTTCAGACCTCGGCTCAGGCTTTAAGATTGCCATGAAAGACCTTGAGATAAGAGGTGCGGGAAATGTGCTTGGAAGGTCACAGCATGGTCATATGGCAGCAGTTGGATATGATTTATATTGTAAAATGCTTAATCAGGCTGTAAATGAATTAAAAGGCATAAAAAACGAATATTCTTTTGAAACGAGTGTAGACCTTACAGTAGATGCATTTATACCATCGACATATATAAAAAGCGAATATCAGAAGCTGGATGTATATAAGCGTATTGCAGCAATTGAAAATGATGACGAACTTGCAGATATGGAGGATGAGCTTATGGACCGCTATGGTTCTCTTCCAGAGTGTGCTGCTAATCTTTTAAAGATAGCACTTATAAAAACAATTGCACACAAAATAGGAATTATAGAGATAAAGGGAGGTATAGATACATCCTCACAGCCATCAGTATGGAGAACTACAATAAGCATATCACCAAAGGCAGAAATAGATGCGGATAAAATAGATGAATTTGTGCAGCAGTACAGGGGTGCATTGATATTTAAAATAGATAGAGAACCTATGTTTATCTGGCGTGTGACAAGAAAAAAATATGGGAATGCACCGGAATATCTAAAAGGTTTAAGACAGCTTATTGATGATATGTATAACAAACTTGTGACAGATGATAAAGCAACAGATAATAAATAAGAAATAAAATCGTGATTATTCCCTTGATTTTTTCTATTAGTGTGCTATAATACTTTAAAGTTTAACGCTTTAAAGTGAAAAATAAATGGAGGATGGATAAAGATGCAAAAGAAAGGTGAATTAGTATCATACAGACCTGATATTAAGGTGGTAGACTGTACATTAAGAGACGGTGGTATTGTAAACGATTTTAAATTTGATGATGAATTTGTAAAAGACCTGTATAAGGCTAATATAGCAGCAGGTGTTGATTATATGGAATTTGGTTATAAGGCATCTAAAGAGATATTTAATGTTGAGGACTTTGGCAAGTGGAAGTTCTGCGATGAAGAGAGTATCAGAGAAATAGTAGGTGATAATGATACAGATTTAAAGATTGCTGTTATGGCAGATGTAGGAAGAACAGATTATAAGAAGGATATAATACCTAAAAAAGACAGTGTTATAGATATGATTCGTGTTGCAACATATGTCAATACAATACCGGCAGCAATAGAGATGATTAATTATTGTGCTGATTTAGGGTATGAGGTTACAATCAATATTATGGCTGTATCAACAGCAAGTGAAAAAGATCTTGACCTTGCACTTGATATGTTAGGTCAGAGTAAGGCAAGTGTAATCTATCTTGTAGACAGTTATGGTTCATTATATCCTGAGCAGATAAGAGAATTTGCAAAGAAGTACTTAAAAGTGGCAGAAAAATATGGAAAGAGCATAGGTATACATGCTCATAATAACCAGCAGCTTGCATTTGCCAATACAATTGAAAGCTGTATAATGGGAGTAAGTTATCTTGATGCAACCATGAGCGGTATGGGAAGAGGAGCAGGTAACTGTTATATGGAGCTTCTCATGGGCTTTTTAAGAAATCCAAAGTATAGCATTAATCCTGTATTAAAGTTTGTTGAAAAACATATGCTTCCTTTGAAAGCGTCAGATATAGTATGGGGCTGTGATGTGCAGTATATGCTTACAGGACAGCAGAACCAGCATCCTCGTTCAGCTATGGCATTTACAGCGGATAAAAGGACTGATTATTTTAACTTCTATCAGACACTTCTTGACAGGGAGTAATCGCAGCAGTGTAACTATATATTGTAAAATACCTGACCAATCTGCTGTTTGAAGTGTACAGAATAATTGCAGCAGTATAATTATATAGCTGTGTGTCGGATGGCATATTGTCAG
>ERZ791826.1133-NODE-1133-length-17143-cov-4.763694_pt1 | contig 17143 bp, 13 predicted proteins | sample MGYA00510297_ERZ791826 | MGnify/ENA primary metagenome ERZ791826 (study PRJEB30046, sample SAMN00792004) | human gut metagenome | study: EMG produced TPA metagenomics assembly of the A metagenome-wide association study of gut microbiota in type 2... | reverse complement strand
GCAATGCAGACGTATATACATCTGCTTATTTTGCGTTGCAAAATACTTGTTGGGAGCACCCAAACCCTTGAACTGCATTCGATGGATGCAGACTTAGCGTCTCCAAATGAGAAAGTTTATGGCTCTAACACATTGTCAGCCATTGGTAAACAACTTTTCCAGCCAAAAAAGAAAATAGCGATGAATTGAGATGAACATTGCAGAAAAATGTGATACAATAGAAAATGAAAATCCAAACAACAGGAGGAACCCCCTCGTGGCAAATAATGTGAACGTCAAAAAACTGGAAGCTGACCTGTGGGAGTCGGCAGATCTGCTGCGTGCAGGCTCTAAACTCACCTCGAACCAATACTGTATGCCGGTACTGGGACTGATTTTTCTGCGGTATGCGTACAGCCGCTTCAAACTGGTAGAGCAGGAGATCCTGAAAGACCGTCCCGTGCGCGGCGGTCGGGTGCTGCCGGTGGAGCAAAGCGACTTTGCCGAAAAGAGTGCACTGTTTCTGCCCAAGGAGGCGCAGTACAATTACTTAGTCAATTTGCCTGCCAACATCCCGGAGCAGGGGCTGACCGGCATCGAGGGTAACCCGCTGAACAGTCTGGGCGAAGTGGTGAACAACGCCATGGAACTGGTGGAGCAGCAGAGCGAGCAGCTGCAGGGCGTTCTGCCGAAGGACTACACCATCTTCTCGGATGAACTGCTGGGGGAACTGCTGCGCATCTTCAACAATGATGCGTTGGACGATGTGGGCGGCGATGTGATCGGCCGTATCTACGAGTACTTTTTGAATAAGTTTGCCAAGAACGTGGCACAGGATGACGGCGTGTTCTTTACGCCGAAATCGCTGGTGAAGATGATCGTCAATGTGCTGGAGCCTGCCCACGGTGTTCTGCTGGACCCGGCTTGCGGCAGCGGCGGTATGTTTGTGCAGACCGGCGACTTTGTAAACCATGCGGGCATGATCGCCAACAACACCATGACTTTCTACGGACAGGAAAAGGTGGAGTACAACGCCAAACTCTGCCTGATGAACATGGCCGTGCATGGTCTGACCGGCGTGATCAAGTCCGGCGATGAAGCCAATACCTTTTATCATGATGCCCACAACCTGAACGGCTGTTGCGACTATGTGATGGCAAATCCGCCGTTTAACGTGGACAAGGTCAAGTCGGAGTCGGCGCAGAGTGCCGGGCGGTTGCCCTTTGGCCTGCCCGGCGTGAACAAGGCCAAGGAAATCGGCAACGCAAACTATTTGTGGGTGTCCTATTTCTACTCCTACCTGAACGAGCATGGCCGTGCGGGTTTTGTGATGGCGTCCTCGGCTACCGACAGTCAGGGCAAAGACAAGGACATCCGTGAAAAGCTCATCCAGACCGGTCATGTGGACGTGATGATGAGCGTGGGCAACAACTTCTTCTACACCAAAAGTTTGCCCTGTTCGCTGTGGTTTCTGGATAAGGGCAAACCGGAACATCTGCTGGACACCGTATTGTTCATCGACGCCCGCAACTATTATACCGTGGTGGACCGCACCCAGAATGAGTGGAGCGACTGGCAGCTGAAGAACCTCGACGCCATTGTCTGGCTCTATCGCGGCGAGGTGGACAAGTACAAGGGGCTTTTGGCGGAGTATCACGCAGAACTGGCAGACGACCGCCCCTTTGCAGAGATTCAGGCCGCACTGGAACAAAACGTGCAGGCCAAGCGGGAAGAAGCCAAAGCCGCTGTGGATGCAGCGCCCCGCAAAGAGCGCAAAGCTACGCAGGAAAAGTTCGACAAGGAGCTGGAAGCCCTCAACGAGAAGCTGACCGTTGCCAAGGAGGCCGTCTGGCTCACCGAAAAGTTTGGCGAGGGTGTTTATCAGGATATTCCCGGTTTGTGCAAGGTGGCCAGCCGAGACACCATCCTCAACGAGAAAGGCGCATCCCTGACGCCCGGTGCCTATGTGGGCGTTGCACCCGTGGAGGATGACGGCGTGGATTTTGTCCAGCGGATGAAAGAGATCCACAAGGAACTGTTGGAATTGCAGGCAGAGTCCAACCGCCTGATGGAAACCATCTCGAAGAATCTGGAGGAGATGGGGGTATGAAGTGGGAAAAGGTGAAACTGGGGGATATTTGCAAGTATGTGACCTCAGGAGGAACGCCCAAAAGCTCTATAAAAGAATATTATGAGCCTAAGCAAATTCCGTGGTTAAAAACTAAAGAAGTCAATTATTGCCGAATTTATGAAACAGAGTCGTATATTTCAAAAGACGGATTGGATAATTCTAGCGCAAAAATGATTCCACAAAATTCAGTGATTGTTGCGATGTACGGACAAGGTGATACAGCTGGAAGAGTAGCGATAAACAAAATTCCACTAACAACAAATCAGGCGTGCTGCAATCTTATCATAGATGAAACTAAGGCATGCTATGAATTTGTATATTATCAATTGGTTACGCTGTATGAAAAAATGGTTTCATTAAAGAATGGTGGAGCACAGCCAAATTTGAATGCAGCGATAATTAAAAGCATGGAGATTAAACTTCCACCGTTAAAAACACAGCGGTATATTGCTGATATTCTCTCTTCCTACGATGACCTGATTGAAAACAACCAGAAACAAATCAAATTGCTGGAAGAAGCAGCCCAGCGGCTTTATAAAGAGTGGTTTGTGGATTTGCGCTTTCCGGGGCATGAAAACACGAAAATTGTGGATGGCGTGCCGGAGGGGTGGAGGAAGTTTCCGCTTGAAGAAATTGCACCGGTAGTTACAGGAAAAAAAGATGCAAACTATGGAGATAAAGGAGGAAATTATCCATTTTTTACATGTTCACAAGAAACGATAACAGCACCGGGGTATTCATTTGATACCAGTGCTGTTATATTGGCTGGTAATGGGGATTTTAACGTGAAACTATACCGCGGAAAATTTGAAGCGTATCAGAGAACTTATGTGCTTGCACCATTTGACCATTCAAATTTATTTAATTTGTATTTTACCGTACAGAATAATATGGAAGCGTTGGCGAAAGGCGCAAGCGGTTCAACTATAAAGTTTTTAACAAAAGGAATGCTGCAAAAAATTTTGGTACTGACTGCGGATAAAAAGATTTTGGATAAATTTAATGATTACGAAGAGAATATTCAGCAGAAAGTTGAAGCGCTAAAGAAACAGGTGGAAGATCTTACAGAAATACGAAACCGTTTATTGCCGAAGTTGATGAGTGGTGAAGTGGAGGTGTGACACTATGGATATGCCAAAAGAATTTTATGATATGGTATGTGCGGATATTGAACGATTGAGTAATACTCAAAATTTAAGTGACGATGAACGCTTGAAATTACATAGAGAAATAGACGGAAAATACCAAGCATGTGTAAAGCAATGGTATGATGGTCTGTGGTACAATGATAGAAATGCGAAAATGGTCTTTTATGGACATCTGGTAGAACACCCGAATTGTGTGGTTGAAAATCTGGAAATGATGAAAGCAAAGCTGGAAACGTACAAATACCAGATGAATGCGGTACAGTTGCCCAAGCCGGAAGTTTCCAATTCTCAGGTCGTCAACGTGACCAACAGCATGAATGTGAACATTACATTTGAGCAGGTACGCAAAGAAGTAGAAGAAATGACTTCACTCACAAATGAACAGACACAGGAAGTGCTGGATAAAATTTCTGAGATTGAAGAAGTGGTAAAGTCCAAAGACAGCAAAAAGTCAAAGTGGGAAAAAGTAAAGCCTGTTTTGGCATGGATGGCTGATAAGAGCTGTGACGTGGGGATTGCGTTATTGCCGCTGTTGTTAAAAATAGGACAACAATAAAATAGTTTGAACTTTGATGAAAGGGGTGTTCATAATATGTCAGATTCTCTTAATAAATATTGCTCTGAAGCCAAGGATTTTAAGGACGTAAAAGACGCGATGAATAAAATTCAAAAACTTCGTGCTCAAATGAAAAATCCGACCAGAGATGGAATGATCGAAGCATTGCGAGATGCAAAAATAAGTGCGCTGACAGAAATTTCGGCCTTAGAAATGGCGCAGGGTGCGACAAGTTGGGCACCTTTTTCAGCAGCATCAGATAGCCAGCTATACGCACTCCTAGGACAGTATGAACAAGGATTAAAATTGCATTGTATTGCTAAAATAGGCGAAAAAGCATTTGATGAGCAAATGAATGAAATACAAGAGAAAACGGGAAAGAGAGATTCTTTTGGTATATGAAAGCGGCTAACGAAACTGTTGAATGAAAAATGGAGGGTATGATTTATGCCAGAGTGGATAACATGGGTATTTGATGGAATTGGCTCGACAATTTTTTCTTTAATCATAGGAGCCTTGATTGGCGGAGCGATTGGATATAAGATAGGCATACATAAAAACGTTAAACAGAAACAGATTGGTGGAAACAGTGCCAAGCAGCGACAGGAGTTTACACTGGAAAACGAAGATGTTTCTAAAGATGGTGGAAAAATAAAAAACAATTTTCAACAAAGCCAAAAAGCCGGTGATAATGCAGAGCAGGTGCAGATTGGAGGTATAAAACGTGGACGTTAACAAATATACTCAGCAAGCGGGCGATAATAGTCAGCAGATGCAGGCGAATAACATTACTATTATAAACAATAATGGGTTAACAGAGGAGCAAGTCAATGAGCGTGTGAAAAAAGTAGTCAGCGAATTGATACCTGTTGCGATAAAAGAGTGTACTGAAGAAGCAAGAGAAACAGCAAATGAAAGAATTGCAAAATTGGAAAATTGCATTCTACCTAGAATTAGTCAAGTGGATGGGATGATTGAGTCATTCTCAGACCCGGCATTTCAGAGACTTCTTGTAAAAGCAGAGCAGGAAGCAGCTACAAGTGAGCGTGAAGCAGATTATGACTTGCTAACTGAATTGCTAGTATACCATGTGCAAAAAGGTGATAATAGAAAAAATCGTGCCGGAGTTTTGAAAGCAACAGAAATTGTAGATTTGATTGATAATACTGCTTTATGTGCATTGACAATAATGAATACTGTCGAAACCATTAGACCAAGATCGGGCGATGTAATGCAAGGGATGTATGTGTTATCTGAAATCTATAGCAAATTGGAATATGCGGATTTGCCAGAAGGCATAGATTGGATGGAACATTTGGATATTTTAGGGGCTATACGGTTGACAAGCAATATCAAATTGAAAAAATTCGAAGAGTACTATACAAGAGTGCTAGATGGGTATGCATGTGTTGGAATAAGAAAAGAATCGGAAGAATACAAATCGGCAGTTGAATTGCTGAAATCAATAAAAATTGGAGAATATGGATTGAGAAATAATATCTTGCTGGATGGATATGTAAGACTAGATTTGGTAAACAAGGCACATATTGAGGATTTACTAATAAGCAATTCTGAGGGGGTACATAAAATTAAAACAGAAGAAAAAAATGTATTCAACCAGATTTGGAATATGTATGAAAAAAATGAAAAACTACAAAAAGAAGTTGATAAGAAATTTATGGATATGTGGGATTCTTTTGAGTCTCTGAAAAAAGTCCATGATTTCTGGGATTCTATTCCAACTTCGTATGACATTACTCAAGTGGGGCGAATACTGGCTCACACTAATGCAAAACGTTGTAATCCATCTCTGCCGGATTTACTGTGAGGAGGAATAAAAAATGAGCCGCGAATACTCCGAAAATGTTCTTGTTCAGAACAGCGCAGGCAACCTGCTGCAAAATGTTCTGGGCTGGGAGGTGGTACTGGCTTACAACTCCGAAAAGCTGGGGCCGGACGGGACGTTAGGCCGCACCAGCTATGGGGAAGTGCTGCTGACCCGGTATTTTCGGCAGGCGCTTTTGCGGCTGAACCCGTGGCTCACCCCGAACCAGCTGGACGAGGTGCAGAAGAAATTCACGGCACACGTTTCCACCGCATCCCTGATGCAGATCAATGAGGAAAAGTATTTTCTGCTGCGGGATGGCATCCCGGTGACGGTCAAGCGGCCGGATGGCCGCACCGAAATCCGAAGTGCGGCGGTGATCGACTTCAAAAACCCGGAAAACAATCGTTTCCTCGCCGTAAAAGAAATGAAGATCCACTCGCAGCTGTACCGCCGCCGGACAGACATTGTGGGCTTTGTCAATGGCATTCCACTGCTGTTTATCGAGCTGAAAAAGCCCACCGTGGATGTGCAGAACGCCTACATAGACAACTATCGGGATTACCTCGATACCATTCCGCAATTGTTCTATTACAATGCCTTTCTCATGCTGTCCAATGGATTGGAAGCCAAGGTGGGTACGCTTGGCAACAAGTACGAGTTTTTCCACGAATGGAAGCGCCTGAAAGAAAGCGATGCAGGCAGCGTGGAACTGGAAACCATGCTGCGGGGCATCTGCGAGAAAAAGACCTTCCTCGATCTGCTGGAAAACTTCATCCTTTACGACCATTCCGGTGGGCGCACCACCAAGATTCTGGCGCGCAACCACCAGTATCTCGGCGTCAACGAGGCCGTCAGTGCTTACGAGAACCGCAAGCTGAAAGACGGCAGGCTGGGTGTGTTCTGGCACACGCAGGGGTCTGGCAAGAGTTATTCGATGGTCTTTCTGGCGCAGAAGATCCGGCGCAAGTTCGCAGGCTCGCCCACCATTGTGGTGCTGACCGACCGTGACGAGCTGAACCGGCAGATCAGCGATACCTTTGAAAACTGCGGTCTGCTGGGCAAGACAAAGGCTTCACAGTTCATTGCATCCAGCGGTACAGACCTTGTAAAAAAGCTGCAGGGCAACCCCAGCTTTGTGTTTACCCTGATCCAGAAGTTCAATCTGCCCAAGGAGCCGCCCATCTACCCGGATCACGACATTCTGATTTTGTCGGATGAAGCCCACCGTAGCCAGTACGGCATTTTTGCAGACAACATGATGCACCTACTGCCCACGGCGTCCCGCATCGGCTTTACCGGTACGCCGCTGCTGGCGGATGACCATATTACCGAGCGCACCTTTGGCGGGTATCTGTCGGTGTATGATTTCAAGCGGGCAGTGGAGGACGGCGCAACGGTACCGCTGTACTATGAGAACCGTGCGGATAAGATCGCCCAGTTGGACAAGCCGGAGATCACCGGGCGGATTTTGGATGCCATTGAAGCTGCCGATCTTGATCCCTCGCAGGAGGAAAAGCTGGAACGCGAGTTTGCAAAGGAGATCCATATTCTCACCGCAGATGAACGGCTGCGTTCCATTGCAAAGGACTTTGTGGAGCATTACTCTGACCTTTGGACCAGCGGCAAGGCGATGTTTGTCTGCCTGAATAAGGTCACCTGTGTGCGGATGTACAACTATGTGCAGGAATACTGGCGGGCAAAGATCAGGGAGCTGGAAGCCCGGCAGGGCACAGCGACCCAGCAGGAAGCACAGGAGCTTGCCCGTAAACTGGCATGGATGAAAGAAACCGAAATGGCAGTGGTGATCAGTCAGGAGCAGAACGAGGTGCAGACCTTCAAAAAGTGGGGGCTGGATATTCTGCCGCACCGTGCCAAAATGGAAAAGCGGGAGCTGGATAAAGAATTCAAGGACAGCAAGAATCCGTTCCGGGTGGTGTTCGTCTGTGCCATGTGGCTGACGGGCTTTGATGTAAAGTGTCTGTCCTGTCTGTATCTGGACAAGCCGTTGAAAGCCCATGCCCTGATGCAGACTATTGCTCGTGCAAACCGTGTTTCGGAGGGCAAGAGCAACGGCCTGATCGTGGACTATATTGGTATCGTAAAGGCGCTGCGCAAGGCTCTGGCAGATTATACGGTCAGCAAGAACAGCCCGGCGGGCATTGACCCAACGGTGGACAAAACGGAGCTGATTCAGCGCATCCGCACGGTCATCGGAAAAACGGACGGCTTTCTGGCAGAACACGGGTTCCGGCTGCAGGAATTGGTGGACGCACAGGACTTTGAAAAGATGAGCCTTGTACAGGATGCAGTCAACGCGATGTGCGAGACGTTGGAAACCAAGAAAACCTTCCAGACCTATGCGTCTGAACTGGTGCGGCTGTTCCGCTACGCAGACCGTGACGATGTGGACGATGCCGTGCGCGCCCGGAAAAACGCAATTCTCGCCATCTACGAGGGCTTGCAGCAGAAGCGGAAACACGCGGACAATACCGACCTGATGGTGCAAATCAACGGCATCGTCAACGAGTACATCCATGTGGAAAAGCCGGATCAGGAGGCTGTACCTTCCCGGCAGTTTGACATCAGCAAAATTGATTTTGACCTGCTGAGCCGGGAGTTTGCCCACACCCGGCGGAAGAACCTTTTGCTGCGCGATCTGGATGAACTGGTGAATCAGCAGTTGTCGAAGATGCTGTTTGCAAATCCGCGGCGCATTGATTATTATGACCGCTATCAGGAGATTATCGATGCCTACAATGCGGAGCAGAACCGTGCGACCATCGAGAAAACCTTCATGGATTTGATGGAGCTTGCAAGTTCACTGGACACGGAGCAGCAGCGCTATGTGCGTGAGGGCTTTTCCAGCGATGAGGAACTTTCAGTGTACGATTTGCTGTTTTCGGAGAACCTCACGAAGCAGGAAATTGAAACGATCAAGAAGGTGTCTGTGGACTTGTTGACAAAAATCAAACAGCAGATCGCCAAACTCGACCATTGGACGGACAAGCAGGAAACTAAGGCGATTGTGGATAACCTGATTCGCAATACCCTTTGGCAAGAACTTCCCAATAGCTATGATGTAAGCGATATCCAGACCTACCAGAAGAAAATCTACGAGTATGTATATATGCGCTACCCGGAAGTAGCATAACGCAAAAATCACCCCAGAGAGAACGCACAAGAGGCTATTCTCTCTGGGGTGATTGCGTATCAAATCATCTGAAAATGCTTCAATGCCTCCACGATCGCATCCGCTTTCTCCTTCGGACACTTAGGAGGAGAAAGTTTGAAAAAACAGACGGGCGGGTGTGAAGGCGGGTAAATCGACATGGAAAAGATCAAAGCGGATGCTTCCCGAAAAACTGCTGGGCAATTCCATCCAGCTGTGCGGTGATTTGCCGAAAATCCTGATTCAGATCCAATGTGCGTGCACCGATCTGATTGCCGCCTAAGTTGAAGAGACAATTCGGCGTGATGGCTTCCTGCGTTTTGGCGTAGACTAGCAGCCCGGAAACGTTTCCAGTATGGGCAGCATCCTGATTTTTAACGTAGGTGTAGATCTGGTAGAGGTTGGCAGAATGCAGGGTCTCTTTATTAAACTGCTGCTGCAATGTCTGGCTGTAATACTTGGCATCCAGAATGAGGACTTTTTCGCGAAAACGCAGAAAAATATCGGTTTGCATGGCAGGGAGAAACCGCAGCATGGCAGCATCGTGCTCTCCCACAAGATCCCATTTGACCTGCGCAGCCTTGACCTCAGTAAGGTAGGGATGATTTTGTCGGTAATACTCCAGAATAAAGCGTTCGTACAGCTTTGCCATGCGTTCATCCGAAAATGCTGTCATTTTATAGCTGCCGTTTTCGGTGGTCTGCAGCATATCGTGCAGCACGAAATAGCAGAGATTCAACAGCATCTCGTAATTCTGGTTGCTCCGCTGATAATGTAACTGCTTCCATGGGATTTGAGAGGGAAGCAGTGCAGAAACCGTGTCCAGAAACAGAAGCGCTTTCTTCAATTCCACTTTGCGCTCAGTAGAAACATTCTTATCCCGAAGCAGCACATGCAGGGTGGTTTTCAGAATCTGGTTATACAGGTTATCCTCGGAAAGCTCGTCAAAGGTACAGGCGACCTGTGGCTTGTGCTGGATACGGGTCTTAATGGTCTGCGGAAGATCCAGCTTTCCACGCAAAACTGACCGGGTCTCGCTTCGGGAAACATATTCTCGATAGAGCCCCTGCTTCAGCTGCCGGGAAACACCCTTTGCAAGGATGGCAGCAAACAAATCGTCGATACGCTCAAACTTTTCCGAGGCGATGCACTGATAATCCTGCTGCTGCAGCACCTGATAGGCGTAGGAGAGCATGTAGTAGATGTTCTGGATAAAGATCCCTTTGTCAGTCGTCATTGAAAACACCACGCAGATTCTTTTCCCAACGGTGCAGTTTGTCGGGCGCGTCGAACCAGTATTCTGCCAGCGTAGGCAGAAGGTCAAACTCCACCACAGAGCGCATCCAGTCAGTGGTGCAGGCGGCAGGGTCGGCCAGACAAAAGTAACTGTGTCCAACACGAAATCCGGGACCGAGGGAGGCATCTGTGGTAATTTCCCGGTTCAATGCCTTGATCTGTTCCACCAGAGCATTGAAGGTTTCATTGTCAAGCGCAGATTGATATTTCTGGAATCCATCGGAGGTGAACGCCGGTTCGATCTCGAAGAAACTGAAGCGTCTGCGCAGCGCATAGTCGATCATGGCTAGGCTGCGGTCGGCAGTATTCATCATACCGATAATGTACAAATTTTCCGGGACATAGAAGGGCATCCCGTTATAGGCCAGTGTGATCTTTTCGCCCCGATGGTCGCTTTCAATCAGCATCATCAGCTCGCCGAAGATCTTGCTCAGGTTGCCCCGGTTGATCTCATCGATCAGGAAAAAGTATTCTCGGTCGGGGTCGTTGGAAGCCTTCTGGCAGAAGCGGTAAAATACACCCTCTGTCAGCTTGAAGCCGGAGCCGTCCGGCCGGTAGCCCAGCATGATATCCTCGTAGGAGTAATTCTGGTGGAACTGAACAAACTCAACCCGGGAGGAATCAGCTTGACCCATTATAGAGTACGCCAGCCGTTTGGCAGAATAGGTCTTTCCAACGCCGGGTGCACCCTGCAGAATGACATTTTTCTTGCGGCGTAGCAAAGAAACCAACACTTCATAGCGTTGCTCACTCAGAAAAACATCGTGCAGAAAATCAACTCTGGTGTAGCTGTCGGCAGATGCCTGCCGGACGGGAGCAGGGTTTTCATCCCGGATCAGATCCAGAATAAAGTTGTACTCACCCTCCGAGAGCTTGAACAGGCTTCCGTTCGGCTGTACGAAGAACTCCATTTTCTCCAGCTCAGGGAAAGCCTTCAGTACAGCATAGTCAATGGGGGAAGTCAGGCTCTCGGTCTTTTCAAAATAAATCTCTTTGCCGTTGCTTTCCTGTGTGATCTTGGCCAGAGCTACCACTCGCTTTACTGGATTGGCCTCATAGCCGATCACAAGATCCCCGGCTTTTGCATCGAGGAAATTCTGGAAAATCCTGCGCTTGTTCCCGTTGTCATTGTACAGCGTATAGGTCTGCTCTTCGCCGACCCGCAGACTGGAATAACTCCAGATCTTAGGATTGGCAGTCAGCCACCAGTAGTGGCGTGAAGGTGCTTCACAGGCGGCAGCGGCAGCCGGTACTTTCGAGAGGTCGGCTTTTTTCAGAGCCTGTAAAAGCTCATCTCGCAAGCGCCAGATGTAAGTGCCATCCGCCTTTGTGCTGGCATTTTTGCCCACATATAAAATGGGCCACCAACGCATATTTTCGCTGTCGCGGGGCATGCAGCGGCAGCCAGTCTTTTCTGCCACCCGCTGTGCAAGATGGTAGGAGTTGGAGATGTAGAAGTTGCTGGTTTCACCGTATTTAATGGCAAGCTGTTTGCAGGTGGCCTGCCCGCCGTAATCCAGCATACATTTCATCACCTGCAAAGCCTCCGAGGTAAAAACCGAGGTGTCTTGCAGCAAAGCACTCCACTGTGCGGTTGTAATGCCCGGATCATACTCACTTTCAGCAGGAAACCATCCGGCCTGCATCTGTGATGTCTTTTGTTCGGCAAGGTAGAAACGGCTCAGATAAAAGCCCAGATCAATGGCAGCGATATTCCAGTGTGTGTCTGGCCAGTATTTTCCGGCAGGGGCTGCTTCAATGGCACTGCGGATCATCTGGGTGATGGCAGCATTTTGGCTCAGTGCCACCCGCAGCTCATCATAAAGGCGGTAGCTGTTTAGCAGCGATTCTACGGAACCATCCCGCTTGGGCGGAGCATCGAAGTTCAGCGCATCCGAGATGTCACGGGCAACGGAATAGCGGTAGATATAATATTGATCCGGATACCGGAGCCACAGATAGACGCTGATGGCACTGGTGTTCTGGTAGTGGTTATTCCAACTGCCGTCGTTGTATTTTGTGCGTATTTCTTCGGTGGCAGCCTGAAATGCAATAATGCGCTGGGAAAGTTCGGTGGATTCATCAAACAAGCTGCGGAACATTGCGCGTGTTGCTTCACAGTCCACTGCTGCGAAATTCAGGATCATCGCACGGGGATAGGCATAGCCGGTATCCAGAAGCGAAAAGACCTTTGCAGTGGCTTCCTTGAACATTTCACCAAAATCTGCCGCGTCAATATTCCAATGGTCGTGGAAATGCTGCGCGGCTTCCCATTTGAAATCTTCAACATGAGGCCAATGCTTCGGGAAATAGGTCTGGTATCCGCCCAAAACAGGCTCCAGTTTTGCAAGATCGATCATGACGGCTCCCTCCGAAATCAAAAAGTCTTTAAGATATTGTACCACGATAAAAATAGAAACACCATATTCCAACAAAAGAAAATGCCCGCCTGAAAATCAGACGGACATACTGTAAATCAAATCATCTGAAAATGCTTCAATGCTTCCACAATCGCATCCTCTTTTTCCTTCGGACACTTGGGCTGCTTCGCATTTTCATTTTTCGCTTTATGGTAATTTTCTCGCTCAATAATGCCGTGTTTCTGCTTCACCTGTGCGATATAGAGATTGGAAACCTTGAGTTGATAGTGCTCCCACACATAATACCGAATCTGATCGTAAGTCGCCTTGCTTTCCGCAGCAGTCACATCCAGCTCATCCATGCTCACTTCCACTTCAATGTGGCGGTCGACATGGAGTTTGGTCAAAAGGAGAACCGCTTCGCAATGCCGTGTTCTTGGAAACAGATCCACCGGCTGCACCTTCTCTGCGTGATATCCATTTTGTTCCAGCCATGCAGCATCTCTTGCGGCGGTGGCGGGGTTGCAGCTGACGTAGACCACCCGGCGGGGAGACATGCGCACGACAGCGGAAAGGGTGGCTTCGTCGCAGCCCTTGCGGGGAGGGTCCAGCATTACGATGTCCGGGTGAAGGCCCTCAGCGGCAAGGCGGGTGGCGGCCTGACCGGCATCTGCGCAGAAAAATCGGCTCTTTGCGGCCACATCTGCACCCATGCGGGCAGCGTTAGCCTTGGCACTTTCAATGGCTTCCGGTACGATCTCCACACCGATCAGCTCACGGCAGTGCGCTGCCATGGAAAGACCAATGGTGCCCATGCCGCAGTAGAGGTCCAGCAGCAGGTCGTCCGGGGTAAGCTGAGCATACTGGGCGGCAATGCCGTAAAGCTGCTCGGCAGCAAGGGTATTGACCTGATAGAAGGAAAGCGGGCCAAGCTGCACCGGAACGCCGCACAGGGTGTCCTCAATATAGCCCGGGCCGTACAGAGTGTGGGTCTCGGTGCCAAGGATCACGTTGGTGTTTTTAGCATTTACGTTCAGCAGGATCGTGGTGATCTCTGCAAATTGAGCTTTCAGCCGGGTGCAAAGCTCTTCAGCGTAGGGCAGCTTGGCACGGGTGCAGACAAGGCAGACCATGATCTGGCCACTGTGAGCGCCGCGCCGCAGAAAGATATGACGCACAAGGCCCCTGCCGGTCTCCTCGCTGTACGGCTGGATGCCCTTTTCTGCAAAAAAAGCGCACAATGCGTTGCCGATCTCATTCAGCACACCGGGCTGCAGGCGGCAGTCCGGGCAGGGGACGATACGATGGGTGCGCCCGGCGTAGAAGCCGATACAGGGCTTACCGCTTTTGTCCACGCCCACCGGAAACTGCACCTTATTGCGGTAGCGGTTCACTTCCGGCGAACCCACAATGGGCAGAACAGGCACATCCAATCCTCCGATGCGGGCAAAGGCATCTGCAACATTCTCCTGCTTGGCGCGCAGCTCGGCAGCATAGTCCAGATGCCGCAGGCTGCAGCCGCCGCAGGGGCCTGCCACGGCACAATCCACCGGGATACGGTCCGGCGAAGGAGTGAGCACCTCGTCCAGAATACCGAAGGCGTAGCGCTTGCAGTCCTTAACGATGCGCACCCGGGCTTCGTCGCCGGGGGCGGCACCGGGAATAAACACGGTCTCACCGTCTGGGCTGTGTGCTACGCCGCTGCCATCGCTGGAAAGACGCTCTACGCGCAGGGTGAGAACTTGATTTTTCTGTAAGGGCATGAAGGGTCTCCTTTACTGGTGGTCGGGGCCGTCGGCGGGAGCATCAGTCTGCGCCGCAAAATACTTGCTGGGCGGCACGCCCTTGGCGCGCTTGAATACCCGCGAGAAATAGAACTGGTCAAAGAAGCCTACCGACACCGCGACCTCGGCAATGGAAAGGTTGCCTGCGCGCAGCAGCTTGCAGGCTTCGTTGATGCGGTATTCGGTAAGATAATCGATGGGGCTTTTGCCTACGTTCAGCATGAACACGCGGTACAGGTGACTGCGGGAGACACCTACGCTTTTTGCCACATCATCAATGGAAATATCGTGTGAATAATTGAACTGGATGTACTTGATGGCGTTGAGCACATACTGGCTGGAAGAGGAAGCCGTGTGCGGTTTGCCAGCGCTGGTCTCCTTCATCAGAGAAGCGATGAAGAGATAAAGGTAGCCCACCATGGCGGCTTCATCCTGCGGCTGCAGCCCGCGGGAGGAATAAATGTTGGCCAGAGCGGCACGCATCCCATCGGGGTCGTGGGTGTGATGCACCGGCGCGTCGTCGGTGAAGGGGAGCTGTGCGGCCAGTTTGTGGGCACACGCACCGTTGAAGCCTACCCAGCTGTACTCCCAAGGCTGCTGCTCATCGGCAGTATACCGGATCAGCTGGCTTGGCCGGGCAAAAAACAGCTGACCCTGACTCACTTCCCAGGTGCGTCCGCCCACCTCGAACACGCCCTTGCCGGAAAGTACCAGATGGATCAGGTAATGGTCGCGGATACCCGGCCCCCATGTTTGGCCCGGAGCACAGCGTTCAATGCCGCAATTGAAGATGGAAAGCTCAATATTATTGGTATAATTTTGTTTGAAGGATTGCTTATATACATCTGCCATAGCCGCGTTTCCTCCGCTCTGTCACGTTGCGGGCAGCCTTGTGCCCGATCTTTAGTATAGTATACCACACATCTGCCCGCAAATTCAACAAAAGTACATCTTATTCTTTGAACTGGGTGCCAAAATTCGCGTTTTTTCAGCGTTGGAAATTGAAAAAAGCGGTTGGATGCATTACAATAGACGTAACAAACCCATCTATCCCAAAGCAACATATTGAGGGAGGAATCGTTATGGCAAACAGTGCGCAGCTCCGAAATGAGATCGCGGCGGGCAAATGGGACGATAAGCTCCGGGCACTGTATGGCGATGCGGCGCAGGAGATCTGCCGGCAGCGGGCACGCTACTGTGCTGCGCTGGAACAGTTTGAGCTGTACTTTGGGCCGGGCAGGCAGGTGCAGGTTTATTCGGCACCGGGCCGCGCAGAGCTGGGCGGCAACCACACCGACCACCAGCACGGTTATGGCCTTGCGGCGGCTGTCACGCTGGATCTTGTGGCCGTGGCTGCGCACAATACAGACGGCTACGTGCGGGTCAAATCCCGCGGGTTCAACAAGCTGGATGTGATCGACCTGACCGTTGAGGGGCCGCAGGAAGGGGAGAGCACCCACTCGGCCAGCCTGATCCGCGGCATTGCCGAGGGCTTCCGCGCGGCAGGCAAAGCGGTGGGCGGCTTTGATGCATACACGGCCAGTGATGTGCTGCGCGGCAGCGGCCTTTCCAGTTCTGCTGCCTTTGAAATGGGCATGGCTGCCATCTGGAACGGAGAATATGGCTGCGGTCTGGCCCCGGCGGAGCTGGCAAAGATCTGTCAGTATGCGGAGAATACCTATTTTGGCAAGCCCAGCGGCCTGCTGGATCAGCTGACCAGCGCAGTGGGCGGCATTATCTTTGCGGATTTTGCAGACCCCCAGCAGCCGGTTCTGGAAAAGATCCACGCCGACGGCCTGCTGCCGCCGGGCATGAGCCTGTGCGTTACCGATACGCGCGGCAGCCACAGCGAATTGACCGGTGAGTTTGCAGCCATCCGGCAGGAGATGGAGCAGATCGCAGCGTTTCTTGGCAAAAAGGTGCTGGAACAGGTGACGGAGAGCGCATTCTGGGCAGCACTGCCTGCGCTGCGCAAAGCCTGCGGCGACCGCGCGGTGCTGCGCGCCATCCACTATTTTGAAGAGAACGCTCGCACCCTTGCCCAGAGGGACGCGCTGCAGGCCGGACAGTTTGATGCCTTTGCAACGCTGGTGCTGGAAAGCGGACGCGCATCCTTTGCGCTATGCCAGAATGTCTACTGCAGCACCGATGTGCGGCATCAGGGGCTTTCGGTGGCACTGGCACTGAGCCAGAGTATCCTGCAGGGCAGCACGGGAGCCTGGCGGATGCAGGGCGGCGGCTTTGCAGGCACCATTCAGGCGTATGTTCCCCAGAGCCTGCTGGAACGCTATCACAGCGAGATCGAGCGGGTATTCGGCAAGGGCAGCTGCTACATTCTGCGTCTGCGGGAGCAGGGGGCAGTGAAAGTGATCTGAAAACAAAAACGCATCTGCAAGATTTTGCAGATGCGTTTTTTGCTATGCTTTATACGGCTTGAAAAGTTCAGAAAACCGGTTTCGGGCCGGGAGCGGGCTGAGTCTGCTCTTTTTCTTCTTCCCGGCGCTGCTGCTGATCCGAGATATACTGCACCATCTCCCGCTCCTCGTGGGAAAAATGGAACAGGTCTGCGATGGTATCGTAGGCGCTCACCACGAAGTTGAAGCCTGTCTTTACCACATTGAACAGCAGCATGGGCACAAAGGTGAAAGAAAGTGAGATCAATCCGCCGCTAAAGAAAAGATCGTCCAGACGCAGATTGCTGAAGAAAAGATCCAGCGCATCGCCCAGCGGCCCGCCGCCGGAAATACTGCGCAGCTCTTCTTCGGAAACAGAAATGTATGAATGCGGCATCTGAAGGTTTTTCATGGAGAAAGCTCCTTTCTGACAAGATCGTTCCGGGAATGGAATCAAACTCAGGCTGCAGCGGTTCCCTCGGCCTGAGCGGCATCAAAG
>ERZ791826.1130-NODE-1130-length-17198-cov-3.090649_pt1 | contig 17198 bp, 14 predicted proteins | sample MGYA00510297_ERZ791826 | MGnify/ENA primary metagenome ERZ791826 (study PRJEB30046, sample SAMN00792004) | human gut metagenome | study: EMG produced TPA metagenomics assembly of the A metagenome-wide association study of gut microbiota in type 2... | reverse complement strand
AAATGAAGAAAGAAGATACCGGTTTGCGGGCAGAGACTTTAAAGCATGCCGTCGATCTTTTTCAGCGTACAGTATCGGAATTGGTACTGAACGGATACTCTGTCAATACGGGGTTATTCCGTGCTGTTCCCCAGTTTCGCGGTGTAATAGACGGTGGAGTATGGAATCCTGAGAGAAATTCTATCTATGTTTCCTTCAATCAGGATAAGGATTTACGTGAAGCTATCGCACGAACCGGCGTGAAAATTCTGGGAGCCAAAGGCGATTCAGCCTATTTTATCGGTGGTGAAGACGCCGCCACCCGTGCTACGGACGGTAGTGCGACTGCAGGACGTAACTATCGCTTACAAGGCAAGAACATCAAAGTAGCAGGTACAGATCCTGCCGTAGGTATCGTCTTGATTGATGAAAAAGGCGCGGAAACGAAGCTACCGATGGATATGATAGCAGTAAACAACCCTTCGGAAGTATTAGTGCTACTTCCTGCCGACTTGACAGACGGAATATACAAACTGCGACTGACCACACAATATACCAGTGGCAACCGGCAACTGAAGACACCACATGTCATCAGCCAAACCATCGTAATAGGCAATACAACCGAGGGCGACGGAGATATTGTGGACGACCCGACAGCATAAATCATACCGCATCGCTTCCCTTATGCAGGGGTGCATCGATATCTTGTGCAGTTCTGCACAAGGTGCCGGTGCACCCCTGCACAATGCGGCAATGCAACCAAGCTCTAAAATTACTGATAAACCTGTACCGGAAGTTCTCCCCTTAAAGCCCCCAAAGCATTCAATGCCAAAGCCTCCATCTCATCTTCTCCCGGATACACGAAAACGGGAGCAAGGAAAGAGATACGTTCCCTTAAACGGGAAATTACATAATCGGAATAGGCAATGCCTCCGGTCAGCAGAATGGCGTCTACCTTTCCACATAAAACAGTAGAGGCAGCACCGATACTTTTGGCCACATTGTAGATCATGGCATCGAGCACCAACCGGGCATGGTCATCACCTGCCTCAATGGACTGAATAATGGCAGGAATATCAGTAGTTCCCAAATGGGCGGTAAGCCCGGCACGACCCGAAATTCGTTTCTTCAATTCATCTTTGGTGAATTTCCCGCTGAAACAAAGGTCTATCAGTTGTCCGGCGGGAAGAGTTCCGGCTCTTTCGGGTGAGAAAGGCCCTTCGCCATCCAATGCATTATTGGCATCGACTGCACGCCCATGACGATGGACTGCAACAGAAATACCTCCTCCCAAATGGCAGACGATCAAATCAAGATCTTCATAACGAGTGCCATGTTCGGCAGCATAACGACGGGCAATAGCTTTCTGATTCAGTGCATGCCAGATAGTGATACGCGGCATCAAGGGCGAACCGGTAATACGGGCAACCTCTTCCAGTTCGTCCACCACACCCGGATCTGCAATAAACGCCCGGCATCCGGGTAAAGCTGCGGCCAATTCATCGGCTATCAAACCTCCCAGATTGCAGGCATGTGTACGCATAGCGTGAAGGGTATCCCGCTTCATGGCTTCGTTAACCTCATAAACTCCACCGGGAATAGGCTTCACCAAGCCTCCGCGTCCAATGACAGCATCGAACCGGAAAGGAATATCGTTTACCTCCAACTCTCGGAGAACAAGCGATTTACGAAATTCGAACTGATCGATCACCCGGGGGAAGGCAGACAACTCTTCCACCGTATGGCGAATGTTGCGTACCAACAAAGGAGTTTCATTTTCATAAACAGCGATCTTTGTTGAAGTGGAACCGGGATTGATAACAAGGAGCCTTTCCCCCCGTCCATTCTTCACAGAAGACGGAGTAGAGTTTATATTCAGTTTATCCATATTCTTAGTTTAATTATGATCATCATTCGGAGCATCTTCCTCTCTCTGCCGACCGGGTAGAAGCTGTCAGACACGCCATCGCAATACTATAATACTTGGAAAGTCCGGAATCACTGCGTGACGGTAACACCACCGGGCAAATGGGGCCTTGCAGCAACCCTGCCATATCGGCTTTGGCAAACAACGAAACAGATTTATAGAAAGCATTGCCTGACTCGATATTGGGGAATATCAATACATCGGCCTGTCCGTTGATGGGCGATACAATTCCTTTAATATCCCCGCTGGCCTGCTCGCAAGAGGTGCGTACATCCAACGGACCATCGATAATCACATTACCAAACTCTCCGGCTTCGGCCAACTCCACAATATTAACATAATCGAGCGAATGGGGAAACTTGGCACTTACCTTCTCCGTACAATGGATCAAAGAGATACGGGGTTGTTCTATCCCAAACCGCCGGCAAGTACAGATGGCATACCATATCATCTCAATGCGTTGTTGCAAAGTGGGACGAGGAATAACAGCGGCATCTGAGAAGAACAATAATTTATCATACGTCGGAATCTGCATTACGGCCAAATGAGTCAGAATCTTCCCCTTAGGCAGCAAGCCTTTCTCCTTGTCGAGAATGGCATGAAGCAAATTGTCAGTATTGATAATACCTTTCATCAGAATATCGGCTCCCCCTTCCCGAACAATACGAACAGCTTCACGCGCTGCCTCATCGGGATCTTCAATGTGAAGGGTCTTCACATATTCCGGGTACTTCTGCAGACTGGGATACTTTTGCAGGATGGCCGAGTCACCAATCATCAGGAATTCCGCAATCTCTTCGTCGAGTGCACGGGCAATGGCATATTCTGTATTCGGATCGTTGGCACAGACAACGGCAATCCGTTTCCGTCGGTTTAAGGTTTTGAGATGGGCTGTCAGTTGGTCAAAGTTTCTAATAGGTTCCATAACGTTAGATTTTTTGCAAATATCAGAAAAAGGATCGAGAAGTACATCATGGAATACTGAAAAAATAGACAAACCGAGTAACATTTTGATATAATACAACGCTTTCATTTCTACGGATGCAGGTAATTTCGTTTTTTAATGTAAATTTGTGTCCTGTTAAACTCCTATAATCAAACAGAACCATGAAAACAAAAACATTTCTCGCTCTTTTCTGCCTGTTGTGTATCAGTTCAGGCTTTTCATCGTGCCAACGTCATTCATCCGACCAGTGGAAATTGGTTTGGGAAGATAATTTCGACCAGAAAACAGGCTTTGATCCACAGGTCTGGAGTAAAATACCACGTGGCAAATCAGACTGGAATAACTATATGACCGACTTCGATTCCTGTTTCGACATGCGTGACGGCAATATGGTGCTGCGAGGCATCATCAATTACAGCCAGCCCAATGATACAGCACCCTATCTGACCGGAGGAATCTACACCAAAGGGAAAAAAGCATTCAGCAACGGACGCCTCGAAATACGCGCCAAACTGAACGGTGCACGTGGTGAGTGGCCAGCCATCTGGATGCTCCCGATAGATGCTCCCTGGCCGATGGGTGGAGAAATCGATATCATGGAACGTCTGAATCACGATACAATCGCTTATCAGACTATACATACCAATTATACGCACAATCTGGGTATCAAAGACAATCCGTTATCACACTCCGTAGGTGCGATCAATCCCGACGACTACAATGTATATTCAGTAGAAATGTATCCGGACAGCATTGCATTCTATATCAATGATACACATACTTTCACCTATCCCCGCATCGAAACAGACAAAGAAGGGCAGTTTCCTTTCGACCAGCCTTTCTATCTACTGATCGACATGCAGTTGGGTGGCTCGTGGGTAGGGGCTGTAGACCCGAAAGAACTTCCGGTGGAGATGTATGTAGATTGGGTAAGATTCTATCAGAAAGAGAAATAGAACCTTTTTACCCTACAAGCGTTAAAGACAAATCAGATATCAGCTTATTAAATCACTTTATTAAATGAACTTACAATTTCCCCCATTTCTGCACGAAGGCGATAAAGTAGCCATCGTATCGCCTTCAAGCAAAATAGACAGTATATTCCTGAAAGGTGCCAAGACGCGTCTCAGCTCCTGGGGACTTACTCCTGTCATGGGAGATCATGTCCGAAGTTCATGGGGCTCGTATGCCGGTGCCACCCATCAGCGCCTCAAAGATTTTCAGGTAGCCATGGACGATGAAGAAATTAAGGCCATCTTGTGCAGCCGTGGTGGTTACGGAGCGGTTCACTTGCTGGATAAGCTGGACTTCACACGCTTTCGTAACCACCCGAAATGGCTGATCGGGTTTAGTGACATCACTGCGCTCCATAACTTATTTCAATACAATGGTTTTGCCTCACTCCATGCTCCCATGGCACGCCATCTCGCTGTAACAGGAGAGGAGGATCCATGTTCATTATATCTCCGCGACATTCTTTTCGGTAAACTGCCCGGATATAAATGCCACCGCCATAAGTTGAATCATCTGGGACAGGCCAAAGGCATCCTGCGAGGCGGCAACATGGCTGTGTTCCACGGTCTCCGCGGAACACCATACGATATTCCTCCCGAAGGTACGATCCTCTTCATCGAGGATGTGGGCGAACGTCCTTATGCCATCGAACGCATGATGTATAACCTGAAATTGGGAGGCGTACTTGAAAAGTTATCCGGACTTATCATTGGACAATTTACCGAATACAAAGAAGACTATTCACTGAAAAAGGACCTTTACAGCACACTGGATGCCTTGGTGAAGGAGTATGACTTCCCCATATGTTATGACTTTCCGGTGGGACATGTGACAGAGAACCTACCACTAATCAACGGTGCGGAAGTGGAGTTCGTATCCGGAAAGAAAGGAGTGGAATTGTTAATAAACCCTCCTATCTGACTCACCCTACAGTGAAAATCATTAATTTTGAGGCTTTAAACTCCAAAAGCATAATTATGAAAAGAAACTCTATGTTCATACTGTCAGCTTTCATCCTGTTTTCTGCTTTCTCCTGCGGAACAAACGGCAGCAAGACCACTTCGACCGACATCACCGAGAAAAAGGTAATTGTCCAAGTGCCCCAATTTGACGCAGACAGTGCTTACAAGTACATACAGGCGCAAGTCGACTTCGGACCGCGCACACCAAATTCTAAAGGTCATGTTGCCTGTGGAGACTACCTGGCCGCCAAACTGGCCGAACATGGAGCCAAAGTGATCAGCCAAAACGCTGAATTACCCGCATACGACGGTACACTGCTGAAAGCACGCAACATCATAGGATCTTTTAAGCCCGAAAGCAAAAAACGCATCGCACTCTTTGCGCATTGGGACACCCGTCCATGGGCCGACAATGATCCGAATGAAAAGAATCATCACACACCGATACTGGGCGCCAATGATGGAGCAAGCGGAGTGGGTGTATTACTCGAAATTGCCCGCCAGATCAATCAACAGCAACCGGAACTGGGAATCGACATCATCTTTCTGGATGCGGAAGATTACGGAGCACCTCAGTTTTATACAGGCGAACATCGGGAAGACCAGTGGTGTCTCGGCGCACAATATTGGGCACGAACCCCGCACGTAGATGGCTATAATGCCCGCTTCGGAATTTTACTCGATATGGTGGGCGGCAAAGATGCTACTTTCTTTAAAGAAGTATATTCCGAGAAATATGCCAAAGGTATCAACAAGAAGGTATGGAAAAAGGCTAATGACGCCGGATACGGACGTTACTTTATTAACGAAGTAGGCGGTCAGATCACTGACGATCATCTGTTTATCAATCGCTTGGCAGGTATCCCGACTATCGACATCATTCCAAACGACGAAAATTGTGAACTGTCCAGCTTCGGACCGACCTGGCACACCGTGAATGACAATATGGATGCCATCGACCGCTCTACACTCAAAGCTGTGGGACAAACGGTACTGGAAGTTATTTATAACGAGAAATAATTATTTATCATGTCAATCAACGAATTACAAGACGAAGTCGTTGCTGAATTCAGCGACTTTGATGACTGGATGGATCGCTACCAGTTACTTATCGACTTAGGAAACGAGCAGGAACCGCTCGACGAGAAATATAAAACGGAACAGAATCTGATTGAAGGTTGCCAAAGCCGTGTATGGCTTCAGGCAGACGAAGTAGACGGGAAAATTATCTTTAAAGCAGAAAGCGATGCACTGATCGTGAAAGGCATCATAGCACTGTTGATTAAAGTCGTATCAGGACATACCCCCGACGAGATTCTTAATTCGGAACTCTACTTTATTGACAAAATCGGTCTGAAGGACCACCTATCCCCCACTCGTAGCAACGGATTGTTGTCGATGGTGAAACAAATGCGGATGTATGCACTCGCATTCAAAGCCAAAGAGGCCAAAGGCTAAATCTCCAGATAAGGATGTGTCAGGACTCGTATTCACCACAGATCACACTGATTTACACAGATAGATATTACTGGTTATCAGCAGATTAAAATCATCCTGTGTTAATATCTGCGTAATCTGTGGTGAATTATGACGTACCTCCATCTTCTTCATCCACCTGATACTCCAGAATATCCCCCGGCTGGCAATCTAGCACTCTACAGATCGCCTCAAGGGTAGAGAAACGAATCGCTTTGGCCTTTCCCGTTTTCAGGATAGAAAGGTTGGCAGGCGTAATGTCAATCTTCTCTGCCAACTCCCCCAAAGATATTTTTCTTCGGGCCATCATTATGTCAAGGTTTACTATTATAGCCATAATTCTATTAATTTTTCAATATTCGGATTCAGATAGTAAGATCTTGTTCTTCTTTCATCTTCAACCCGATGGCGAATACCTCGCCTACAATTAGTGAAACCAGTCCCAGAATGACCAGCATCACAGAATCTATGCTTGTCTCCATAGAATATCCGGACAACGAGAAGACTGAAGACAACTCATAATCATTCATCAGGGCCGGCACTGCCTCACTAATAAAGTTCAGCAACAAGGCGACTCCCAACCATCGCAACCGACGGACATTCTTCCAATTAAAAATATCCGATTTATTGATAGCTACAATCAGCTGAATAAAAAGCACTGTTGACGCAATGATGGCAAAAACAGCCAGAAGCCCGGAAATCACCTGGGCAACCATCATCCAGGTACTCCTGTCGACTTTTACATTCGTAACCATCTGTGTATAGGCAACGGGGACATAAGAGCCGGTCTTTTCATTATAGACAGAATCTTTAAAGGACGAAAAATCCTTGGGCATCAGTGTGGCAATCCGAAAGTTGATAGCCTGCTCTACACTTTGATTACCGGAATGACTTATCTTCATCCCTTCGGAAAAGCCATGACCGAAATCACGCCCCATATTAAACACCGAATAACAGAATACCAGAAAAACCAGTAAACATAGTATGTTCAATCTTCTTTTCATATTATGACTTATTATTCAATCTTTATCGTTTATTTTCATTCATCTTTCCGCCACGTTCCCGGAACCGTAACCTGCTTTATCCGAAGAAAACAGCCTACGAACACCATAGCCGCCACTGCTATCAATAGATAATAGGGAGTCGTACCCGTCACATCCCTGATTGTATCTGCATCGGGATAGGTCAGACTCAGCATGACAGAAATACTGTTGTTCACAATGTGTATCAGGATACAAGGAATCAGACTTCGTGTCCGATAATAAACCCATGCCAGCAAAAGGCCTCCAAAGAAGGCTGCAACTATCTGAGCCGGATTCAAATGAAATACTCCGAAAAGCAGTGCCGAAAGGAAGATGGCTTTCCGGGGAGAATAGCGTTCAAGCAATGCCTTAGTGGCACCACCACGGAACAGAAGTTCCTCAAGAATCGGCCCCAACAAAGTAATGGCCACAATGCCTAACCAACCGGACTGGAGAGCGTCGAACTGCTGTTCCAGAATATCAGGTACCCAAGATAAGACGGCAGTCAACATATCCATCAGGACAGTCATCGACAAGCCTATCAGAAACGTTATGATCAGAAATGGAAATGAAATGAATGACCAACTTGTCTTGTCTTTGGGTATATAGTGTGCTTTCCATAAATAAAAAAACATCACTGCCATGGAAAGCAGCATCGAAGGAGCCAATGTCAACTCCGAAACCCGGGTGGCATCTACGCTCCCACCATTCATACGGGCAATGATAGTAAAAGGAATACCGATCAGCCCACCGCAAACAAGTTGGATTCCCAGATAAATCAGAATTAATTTGATCGCCGTTTTCATTCAGTCTTTTGTTTTAAATATGTACAAAGATAACGGTTTTAATTGACTACTGCTTCGGTAGAAGAGCTATTTGTATGGTGACCATGCAAAACTGAACTACATACAAACAAAGCTAACATGGAGATGGATACTACCAACATCGTAATGCTCATCAATGACTTTCTCATAAAACTTACTTTGAAGATTCGTTATGTTATTCAATAATAATTTATCGTTTTTCGATATGCAAAGATTCATATTAATTTTCATCTAAACAAGTAATTCGATAATTATTTATCGATAAACAATAAATATAAAATGTTTTTCAATATTTGTAGAGGATAAACGCTGATATAAAGAAGCCTCAAAGAACCAGCGTCAGGGAGGGTATATCCATTTGATAGTGTATTACGCCTTTAGACGTCACTCTGCCACTATTCATCCTAATCTACTGACACGCACTAAAACACAAATCATCAAACAGGAAGAAGAAAATGCATACAAGACGCATATAACATGCAATAAGATGCAACATCGACCGAAGATTTCCAATAAATATGCATGATATCTTTAGAAGAGAGGTCACATACCATTAAAAGAAAGACATCATTGGGTTAAAACAAAAGCTTCATTAGTTCAAAACTTCACCTGCATGAAGCCGGAAGAGAGACAAAAGAGGACATTTGCATGCCTGCAATCATTTTTCAGCACGCATAGAATGATCGGGGAGGAAATAACGATTTGCACCTTAAAACAGAATATTCTGCAAATTAAAGAACACAGAACAGGCTCAAAACAGAACAAGAGACATGTATTATCCGCAATCAGGATGACTATCTGAAAAACCGAATTCACAAAATAAGCTCCTATTTAAGAGCCGGAAGATAACGGGCCGAATATAACTCACTCAGTGGCAAACAAAAAATACAAAATGTCAATTGACATTTTGTATTTTCCCCAAAAGCGCTTCCACATCGGCTGCATCCTGATGAAGCTGCGCTATCAATCCTTCAATCCCATCGAACTTCAGCTCCGGACGGAGATATTTTACAAAAGAGAGGCGGATAAATTTATCGTAAATATCGGAATGAAAATGGAGGATATTCACTTCTATCGAACGTTCGGGACCATTCCCTATCGTGGGACGAGTACCGATATTGAGCATACCATTATAAGTATACCCGTCGAACGTGACATGAACTGCATAGACACCATCGGCAGGAACCAACTTATCAGGATCGTCTACACTGAGATTGGCCGTAGGGAATCCGATTTTCCTTCCTACCTGATAACCGCTCACCACCGTACCATCCAGAAAATAGTCGTAACCCAGACAACGTGCAGCCCGATCTACTTCGCCCTGATGCAACATCTTACGAATGACAGAAGAGCTTATATGAAGATCATCACACACACAGGCACGAGCACGAATCACCTCTATTCCCATTTCAGAGCCATAACGGCAATAATCCTCAAAGCCTTCACTACGATTGTGTCCGAAGCGGTGGTCATATCCGATGACAAGTGTCTGCACCCGATAACGGTCTCTCAGGATATCGGACATAAATTCATGGGCAGTCAGATGTGATACTTCACGTGTAAAATCAAGCATAAAGCAATAATCCACGCCCGTTTCTTCAAGCAGCGCCAGTTTCTCTTCCGAAGTGGTCAATAACTCCGGACGATAGTCTGCATTCATCACCTTACGAGGATGAATGGGAAAAGTAATCAGTGCAGAACGCAATCCACGAGCCGCAGCCAACTCTCTGACTTGTTCTATCAGAAAGCGATGCCCCATATGTACTCCATCGAAGAAACCGATGGTGGCAACACATGGTTCGGGTAGAACTCCCGGTATATTACGGATTATCTGCATACTGTTTCTCCTATTTATTTTAATTCTCGGCAAAAAGCGGCCTCCAGTCTTCACCGGGTTTCACTGTATAGGTAGAGATACCCAATGCCTGGGCGCCCTGGCAGTTGGCTTCGGAGTCATCTATGAAAAAAGTTTCGCGCGGATCGAGGTTTGCATCATCAAGCACTCCCCGGAAAATCTCTTCAGCGGGCTTTACCATTTTCATTTCATACGAGAGGTACATCTTTTCAAAATAGTCTTCTACACGGAAGCCCCGATACGGAAACGCATGCTCACATGCCCACTTCCAATGTATCTCGTTGGTATTGCTCAGCAGATAGACCACATATTTCTCGCGGAGTTTCAATAACATATCAAGCTTAAAACGTGGGATATCCACCAAGAAACTATTCCAAGCAGCATCAATTTGCTCATCCGTCACCTCCTGGGTTATCTGCCCGCGGATACTATCACGAAACTGGGCTGACGAGATCAACCCTTTCTCATGTTGCATAAAGATTCCCTGCTGAGAATACATGCCTAACAATTCGTCCACCTTCTCTAATCCCAACTTCCGGAAGTTTTCTATACAACGCTGACGGTCGAGATTAATCAATACACCACCAAAATCAAAAATAAGGTTTTTAATTCCTTTTCTTTTCATCTCTATTCTGTTTTTGAAAGCTTATACACGACAGAGCACGCAAAGGAAACGGAGTTTTTATATCCTGTTCATAAAAGACACTTTCTTTGCGCCCACTGTGATAAATAGCTTTCATTTTCATTTCTGAGTTAAACGTTTGACTAAGCGAATCAATTCTCCAATCCACAAGACGAGAGAAGAAGAACCGATGATGATAAGCCATGTTTGCCAGTCGAGCGGTTCTGTACGGAATACAGCTCCACCGAACTGCACTATAAGAAACTGCCCACCCAGGATGGCCAGTACAATCAATTCCATTCCGTACGACTTCGTAAGACCCTTGAATGCTGAATCGGTAGTACCAAACACACGAGCATTGAACAGATTCCAAAACTGAAGCATTACAAAGAAGGTGAAAAAAATGGTCAACCGCTGTACCGTCATTCCACCGTCGGCATTTGTAAAGTAGTATATCATCGCCATCAGTACTACCAGAAAGAGTGTACCGACACCGAATATATTATGTTGCATCGCTTTACTAATAATAAAATCAGTACTGCGACGCGGTTTATCGTTCATAACACTCTCACTTGGCGGAATAGAAGCCAAAGCTAAAGCGGCAAATGTATCCATGATGAGATTTACCCATAACATTTGGGTCACAGTCAACGGTAGTTCTGTTCCCACAATAGAACCGAGCAATACGATGAGAAGTGCCACAAAGTTAATGGTCAGCTGAAATACGATGAAACGCTGGATATTCTTATAAAGTGACCGCCCCCACATCACAGCAGTCCCGATACTGTTGAAAGAGTCGTCCAGCAAAGTGATGTCACTGGCCTCTTTGGCAACTGAAGTTCCGGTACGCATCGAAAGCCGTACCTGTGCATGATTGAGCGCCGGCGCATCGTTCGTTCCGTCTCCGGTCACAGCCACAACGGCTCCTTTCTGCTGCAGCAATTGTACCAGACGCTGTTTGTCGGTAGGACGGGCACGCGACATAATTTTCAAGTCCATCACTCTATCCAATGCTTCTTCATCACTCAATTCGGCAAAAGCAACTCCGGTAATGCGATTGCGTTCCGTATCTTCCGGTTTCCACAGCCCGATCTGACGCGCAATCTCAGTTGCGGTGCCCGGAGTATCCCCGGTCACAATCTTGATACCGATACCTGCCGACTGGCATTTAGCTACTGCCGCAGGCACATCGGGACGTATAGGATCGGAAATAGCAACGACTCCAAGGAAATTAAGGTTATTTTCTGAAACAAGTGCCACACAGTCATCCGGTTCGTTATCTTCCACCAAACGGAATGCAAAACCAAGTGTACGCATAGCCATATTCTGATAACCCAGTAATTGTGCTTCGACAGTCGAACGATATTCCACACTATCCACACGACGGCCATCGAGAATCACCTCCTTACATTTGCCAAGCACGATTTCGGGCGCACCTTTTATATATAATACCTTTTTGCCTATCAACGGCGACTTCACCAAAGTAGCCATAAACTTACGTTCAGTCGAGAACGTCAATTGGTCGAGCACCCGTGCTCCTTCTCTGAGTTCAAGATAGTTACGTTTCTGGCTATTCAGCCACAGCAACAAGGCAACTTCCGTAGGATTACCTACTCCTTTCGGCTTCTCACCCTCTCCCGTTTCTTCAAGAAAAGCAGTGGAGTTAGCACTAATCCCTTCCGCAATCAGTCTGCTGATATCGTCATCTGCCAGTTTCCCACCATCTTTCAAACCATAGAAATTGGGCTCGTGCACCTGCATCAGATTTTGTGTCAACGTACCGGTCTTGTCTGTACAAATCACGGTAATCGCCCCCATTGTTTCGCAAGCGTGCATCTTACGCACCAAATTGTTAGTGGCAAGCATACGGCGCATATTCAGTGCCAGGCTGAGGGTCACACTCATAGGCAATCCCTCGGGAACGGCAACCACGATCAGGGTAACCGCCATCATGAAATATTTCAATGTACGCTCCAACACCGGCAACCAGTCATGCCAACCGTTCAGAGCCCCAAAATCGAAATACAGTACAACGTCTTTTATAAAGAAAATAAGGAAAGCAAGTCCGGCTACGGTAAAACCGATCTTACCGATCAGGTTGGCCAATTTGGTCAGCTGGATATTCAATGGTGTAGGCTCCGTAGTTTGTTCCGTACTCTGATGTGCCACTTTCCCAATCTCCGTAGCATCTCCCACACGAAGTACCTTCATCGATCCATGGCCATCGACCACAGTTGTACCGCGCATCACCAGATTGGAAGCATACGTAGCTTCTTCATCAAAATCGGCTTCGATTATTGTTTTATTAATCACCGGTTCCCCGGTCAGGTTCGATTCGTTCACCTGCAAAGAAATAGCTTCTATCAGTTCGCCATCTGCGGGAATCTCTTCACCGGTCTCCAATACCACAATGTCACCTACTACCACATCTTTACGCGGAATCTCCTGAATACGCCCGTTACGAATCACCTTTACTAAAGTCTCTTCATTAACGGCATTCAGTAAATCGAATTTCTTATTGGCATCGTATTCGAAATAGAAACCGATACCGGTTGCCAACAGGATAGCGGCTATAATACCGATCGTTTCGGCATACTCATTCTCGATAACGGAAATGATAAGAGAGAATACAGCTGCAATAAGCAGCACACGTACGACAGGATCTTCAAATTTTTCCAAATAAAGCTTCAGGAGCGAAGGACGCTTAGGAGGCGTCAGTAGGTTGGCACCATATTTCTCCCGGCTTTGGAGAACTTCTTGATCAGTCAGGCCCAAATGAAAATAATCGTCGTTCTTTGCAGTCATGCAGATACATACATTAAATTAGAAGTTGCAAAAATACAACATAAATCCGGTATAAGATGTTTCTTAAATCTTTTTTAAGGATTCCAGTTTTCCCAACAGTACTTTTGACGAAATGGGCTTCGTCAGGAAATCGGTAAAGCCGCTATGCATGATTTTCTGGCGGTCTTCTTCATACGCAAAAGCAGTAAGAGCAATGATAGGCACTGTAGCCGACATCTGCCGGATAGCCTCCGTAGCCTCGTAGCCATTCACCTCGGGCATACGGATATCCATCAAGATAATGTCCGGTTGGAATTTCAGGAAAAGAGAAATGGCCTCTTCACCATTGTGAGCCCAATGTAATTCGTAACGTGAAGCGAGGATAGCTTCGCAAAGACGATAATTGTCTTCCATATCTTCGGCCACCAGTATGCTCAGTTTTTTATCACTTCCCGCATCGATAACCGGAACCCGTACTGCAGAAGGCAATTCTTCCTGCTCTTTCTCAATGATGACTTTGGGTTTAATATCGGAATGTTCGGGCAATGTAAACCAAAAGGTACTTCCTTTGCCTACCTCAGATTCGGCTCCGATTTCCCCACCCAGCTTATTTACAATCGTCTTACAGATAGAGAGTCCGAGTCCGTTACCGTTTTTATCACTTTGCAAACGCACAAAACGATCGAAAACGCCCTCCAATTTATCCGCCGAAATACCCGAACCGGTATCGCTAACATAAAACCGAAGTCCATTCTCGGAAGACTGATATCCGATACGGATACTGCCCTCTGTGGTAAATTTGATTGCATTAGATACAAAATTGGACACAACCTGAGCAATTCGGTTACGATCCGTATGAACCATACACGAAGGCAGCCCGGGCTCTGTTATAATCCGTACAGGCGAGTTAGAGCCTATCTTCATACGGAACAATTGTTCCAAATCATTCAGTAACAAGTTGATATCGACATCAGAATAAACAAACTCCAATGTACCGGCCTCAATCTTCGACAAATCAAGAATATCATTAACCAGCTGTAATAGCAATTCGCTGTTCGTATGGAGTATCTCCAGGTATTTTTGCTTTTCTTCTTCTGTATTGGCCGCTGCCAGCAGTTCGGAAAAGCCGACGATGGCATTCAGTGGCGTACGGATTTCATGACTCATATTGGCTAGAAAAGCGGACTTGGAACGATCTGCATTTTCCGCTTTTTCCTTCGCTTCAGCCAACGCCTCTTCCGTTTGTTTAATCGAAGTAATGTCATGCACCGTCAGCACCATGCGCTCTTCACTATCCAGAGTCATAAATACTCCCGAGATCATTACGTCGCACTTTACAAATTCATGCTCGTCTATGGCAATATTCAGTGATGATTGCAAATCAGTAAATTCTTTCTTCTGGCGGAAAGCGTTTCCTATTGCTCCCCTCACCGGACATTCCTGGCAAAAAGCATGGGTTCCGCATCCCCCTTTGGCAGACAAGGCATTCCGGCATTGCAACAGATCACCTACACGCTTCTCTTTACCGTCCGGACTGAGATGAGTCAGATCATAATAATTAGTTTTCAGGACTTTGAAATCAGAATCGATTACCAAAACATACGCATGAATATGCGTCAGAATCGCATCAAACAGACAATTTACATTCTCCAGTTTCCGGTCCGATGCAGATTGCATTAACTTACCTTGTCTCTTTTCCCACAGAATAGCTCCTAAAAAAGCCACACATACCAGTGATAATACAATCTGCCACATCATAGTTTATAATTCCTTGATTAATGTTTTGTTGCTACAGACAAAGGTAGTGCTTTATTAATGAAAAAAGAAAAAATAAATGAACAATACGTCCGATACTTTTGTTATATTTGCATAAACTTAAAAAAAGAGACGACATGAAGTACATTTGCACCGTTTGTGATTTCATTTACGATCCGGAGATAGGTGATCCGGAAGGCGGAATCGAACCCGGAACACAGTTTGAAGATATTCCTGATGATTGGGTATGCCCTCTGTGTGGAGTTGGAAAAGAAGATTTCGAACCGTATAATGGCTAAACGATTCATTAACGATGAACGATAAGCGATGAGCACTCTCAATTACACGCTTTATCGTTCATCGTTCATCACTTTTCTCAAGACGCTTTCTTTTCTTTTACGTCACTGCTCGCTTCTACTACATTTACTACATAGTCACCGAGTTTTTCACATTCGGCGATAATATCCATGTAATAAACGCCCATCTGATAATCATATTCTTTATTATTCACATCCAGGATATTCTGATTCTTCAGTTGGTTACGATAGTTATTAATTTCATTCTCAATATTGAATGACTTATTAACATCGATACTCTGATGTTCGGGTTTCTCGACCACGACAATCATTTGCGACAGAGCATCATTGGTCAGTTTCATCATGAAATGAATGTGCTCATATTGCTTCTCTGTGAAATCCTGATTGGTCTGACGCTTCCGGCTGATGGTACGTGCCAGGTTATAGCAACTGTCACCAATACTTTCAATCTCGGTTACCTCACGAAGCATGGCACGTATCTGAAGCTTACTTTCTGAGCTCAAACGCCCTTCAGATACCTGATTCAAGTAATTGGCAATCTCCAATTCCATATTATCACTGATATTCTCGTATTTCTCAATCCGGCTGAAAAGTTTATTGAAGTCATCATCCTTTTCAGTATGCAACAGATCTTGTACCATACCAAACATACGATGAATACGCTCGGAAAACAGATGAATCTCCTTACGGGCCTGAAGTATGGATAATTCGGCCGTAGAAAGCATACCTCCGGTAATAAAGCGCAAGCGTGGCTCTTCATCTTCTTCCTTGGGACGAATAATGGCACACACGGTACGCTCAATCAGTTTCACTCCCCAGATCAGCAGACAGACGTTACATATATTAAAAATAGAGTGGAAAGCGGACAACTTATAAGAAATAGCCACCTCTGCACTTCCCGGATGGAAGAAGGTATCGACCACCCAATTGACGAATACCATAAAAGGATGGAAAATAATCAGCACCCAGATCACACCAAAAACATTGAAAACAAAGTGAGCCAAAGCAGCACGTTTTGCTTGTGAATTAGCAGTCAGGGCAGCCAGGTTGGCTGTAATAGTAGTTCCGATATTCTCACCCAAGACCAATGCGGCACCCAGTTCCAGGCTGATCCAGCCGTTGGCACACATAATTAAAGTAATAGCCATCGTCGCGGCGGAAGCCTGTACGATCATAGTGAGAATAGTACCGATAAATAAAAAGAGCAGAACCGAGAAAAATCCCATATCTGTATAGTTCTGTACAAAAGCCAGCATTTCCGGGTTGGCATTCAGGTCGGGGGCATTTGCTTTGAGGTACGAAAGCCCCATAAAGAGGAAAGAAAAACCAAAGATAAATTCACCGATAGACTTACGGTTACTTTTACCCGAAAAAATAAGAGGAAGGGCAATGGCTAAAAGAGGAAGGGCAAAAGCAGCCATGTCGACTTTAAACCCAAAAATAGAAATGATCCATGCGGTGACTGTCGTACCGATATTAGCACCCATTATCACACTAATGGATTCGGCCAATGTCAGCAGACCGGCATTTACAAAACTGACCACCATCACCGTCGTTGCCGAAGAAGATTGGATAAGGGCGGTGATCAACACACCTGTTAAAACTCCCGTTACCCGGTTTGTAGTCATTGCTGTCAGAATTCCTCGCAATCTGTCACCTGCGACTTTCTGTAAGCCCTCGCTCATGATCTTCATTCCATAAAGAAAAAGTCCTAA
>ERZ791826.1105-NODE-1105-length-17521-cov-4.792282_pt1 | contig 17521 bp, 16 predicted proteins | sample MGYA00510297_ERZ791826 | MGnify/ENA primary metagenome ERZ791826 (study PRJEB30046, sample SAMN00792004) | human gut metagenome | study: EMG produced TPA metagenomics assembly of the A metagenome-wide association study of gut microbiota in type 2... | reverse complement strand
TTGATTTCTCAAAACCGCCGCTGGAATATGTGGAATGAGCGCACGAAATCAAACTGCCCGGCAACGGTTTTTTTCTTTTCTGCCGCCGGGCAGAATGTTACATATAAAACGGAATTGTCAAAATTCCTTTTTTGCAATAACTATGTATGAGGAACTATTTGTGTGTTCATAACAAGTCACATCAAAATGAACTGTTTCCAGAAACGCCATAATTTCTTTTTGAGAATATATTTTTACATCACCATCATTGCTGTATCAATTAGCGTTTCATGTTTGCATTTTGGACAGTACAGCGGGAAATTTTCAAGAACCGTATCTTCCCGGATTTTCAACCGGGTTTTGCAGCCACAGACGGGGCATAAAATCCATTGATATCGCAAAAACATTTGGAAGCCGGAAAGCGCGTCTAAACTCTACGCAGTTAAGCCGCTGAATAGGCCACCATAGCGGGCTTCTGGCAAGCGATTGACGGGACGGTAATAGGATTGCTCCAATCCCTGCCGGAACGTGCTTTGAAATGCGTAGAATAAACCCATAAGAAAACGCCGGGCGCAGGGCCAACAGGCCACCGCGTCCGGCGTTTTCTTATGGGCGGTTCAGGATGGCCCAGATTAGACTACTCTGGTGTCATGGTTATGTATTGCCATAATCTAATTGATATGAATTATAAAGTTTAACTTGCCTGCATATAACAACATTCCATCGAGATACTATGAACTATACAATGTAAACGGGTGATGCTATATGGCGAAAGTTGAAGATTGCCCCGGCTTTGAAACTTTCGGCGCGGATGTGAAAGCTGCGCGGAAAGCAAAGCACCTGACGCGCAAGGTGCTGGCCGAAATAGTGGGAATTGAATGGCGCTATCTTGCCAATATTGAAAATAAAGGCACGATCCCCAGCCTCCCGGTTGTGATCCAGCTTATCAAAGTCTGCGGGCTGCCCGTGGAGCAGTATTTCAACCCGGAAATCATACGCGGGGACAGCGAACAGCGGCAGCGGGTCAGCCACAAGCTGAAACTTTGCCCGGAACACTATTTGCCAGTCATTGAGGGCGCAATCGACGGGGCGCTGAAAATTGAACAATCATCGAAAGAAACGGGGGATGTGTGAAAGCATCCTCTGTTTTTCGTTTTGTCAGAGGGCCGCAAGGCTCTCTTATTTTTTTGCCCTTTTTTCAGAGAAATCCCGTATTTTGCGGGCAGTTGGACGTGTTGGGAGCGTTTTAGTAGCGGAGAAAAAGAAACGTAGCAAGCATAGGAAGTGTAGCCACACTTCCGAAAACCGGCCCGCCCCTGTCCCTGCGGGCCGTGGCCGGTTGCTTGTTGGGGAAAGCCCCAAACCCCTGTTCAGAAAGGACGGTGAATGAATGGCAAACCGAACACGAAACATTGTGCTGCGCGTCCCTGTGACGCCGGAAGAACGGGCCTTGATCCAGCAGAAAATGGCCCAGCTCCACACGAAGAACTTTTCCGCCTATGCCCGGAAAATGCTCATTGACGGGTATATCGTCTACATGGACACCAGCGACATCCGGGCGCAGACCGCCGAGCTGCAAAAGATTGGCGTCAATGTCAATCAGATTGCCCGGCGTATCAACAGTACCGAGACTGTGTACGCGCAGGACATTGAGGACATCAAAGGGGCGCTGGCGAAGATATGGCAGTTACAAAGATACATCCTATCAAGTCAACGCTGAAAAAGGCGCTGGACTACATCGAGAACCCGGACAAGACCGAGGGCAAAATGCTGGTGACCTCCTTTGGCTGCTCCTATGAAACAGCGGACATAGAATTTGAAATGCTGCTGGCGCAGGCGATCCAGAAAGGCAACAATCTGGCCCACCACCTGATCCAATCCTTTGCCCCCGGCGAGGCCACGCCGGAACAGGCCCATGAGATCGGCAAACAGCTTGCCGACGAAGTGCTGCAAGGCAAATACTCCTATGTGCTGACAACCCACATCGACAAGGGCCACGTCCACAATCACCTGATTTTCTGTGCTGTGGATATGGTAAACCACCGCAAGTACAATTCTAATCGGCAGAGCTACGCCTATATCCGGCGCACCAGTGACCGGCTGTGCCGGGAACACGGTTTGTCGGTGGTACAGCCCAGCCGGGATAAAGGCAAGAGCTATGCGGAATGGGATGCCGGGCGCAAGGGTAAGAGCTGGAAAGCCAAACTGAAAGCTGCCATCGACGCCGTAATCCCGCAGGCCAAAGACTTTGACGATTTTCTCCGGCTCATGGCGGCGCAGGGCTATGAGATCAAGCAGGGCAAATTTATCTCGTTCCGCGCTCCCGGACAGGAACGCTTCACCCGCTGCAAGACGCTGGGCGAGAACTACACCGAGGAAGCCATCACCCGCCGGATCAAGGGGCTGGCCGTGGACAGAGGCCCGAACCGGCAGCGCAAGGGTATCACCCTGCGGATCGACTTGGAGAACAACATCAAGGCCCAGCAGAGCGCGGGCTATGCACGTTGGGCGAAGCTCGAAAATTTGAAGCAGGCTGCAAAGACAATGAACTTCCTTACCGAGCATGGCATTGAGCAATATGCCGAGCTGGAAAGCAAGGTCGCGGAGATCAGCGCGGCCAACGACGAGGCGGCTGCGGCCCTCAAAGATGTGGAACGGCGTCTTGGGAACATGGCGGTGCTGATAAAGAACCTCACCACCTACAAGCAGCTCCGGCCCGTGGTGCTGGAATACCGCAAGGCCAAAGACAAGGCTGCGTTCCGGCGCGAACATGAAAGCCAGCTCATTTTGTACGAGGCGGCGGCAAAGGCCATCAAGGACGCCGGGATCACAAGGCTGCCCGATCTGGCCGCCCTGAAAGCCGAGTACCGGGAGCTGGACAAGCAGAAAGCGCGGCTGTACGAACAGTACGGCGAAGTCAAGCGAGAGCTGAAAGAATACGGCATTATCAAGCAGAATGTGGACAGCATTTTGCGGGTGACGCCGGGAAAGGAACAGGCACAAGAGCTATGAGCATACCGAGAATGAGTTACCCTCAATACCGCAAGGCCCGGAAGCTGACGCATGAGTGCTGCAACTACTGTGACGGGAACTGCCTCTTGCTGGACGACGGCGAGGAATGTGTGTGCGTCCAGAGCATTTCCTATTCATTGCTGTGCTGGTGGTTTCGTGCCGCTGTTCTCCCGCTGGATGGGGCGCTGTATGCCGAGATCATCCAGAGCCGGGACAGCGTGAAGCGGTGCGCCGTGTGCGGGGCTGCATTTACACCGAAATCCAACCGGGCGAAATATTGCCCGGATTGCGCGGTTCGGATGCGCCGGAAGCAAGAGGCCGAAAGGCAGCGGAAAAGATACCAGCAAGCTACGCAGTTAAGCCGCTGAATAGGCCGCCACAGCGGGCTTCTGGCAAGCGATTGACGGGGCGGCAATAGGATTGCTCCAATCCCCGCCGAAACGGGATTTGAAATGCGTAGAATATCCCCCATAGGAAAACGCCGGGCGCAGGGCCAGCAGGCCGCCGCGTCCGGCGCTTTCTTATGGGCTGTTCAGGATGGCCCGGATCAGTCTGCTTTGTAATCGGCGCTTCATGTACTCGTCCACCCGCACACGGGGCGAACCGTCCAGATCGTAGAGCGTCCGGGTACAGAGCTTGTCCATGTAGCCCTCATAGTACCACAAGACGCGCTCCACGGCCAGAGGATCACCGGCACGGGCCGCCTCGATCACAGATAGTGGCAACAGCTCCCGCCCACAGAAAGTCGGCTGCTGCATTTCGGTTTCCTCCTTTCGTCCTCCAATCGTTTCCGCAATTCGTTCAGGGCCTTGGTGCGGTGCCGCTGGACGGCGCTGCGGGACATTCCCACAAGACCGCCGATCTCACCGTCTGCCAGCTCCAACACACAATGCAGGATTAAAATGCCTTGCTCCTGTTCCGGCAGGCTGGCAAAGGCGTCGGCCACCAGCTCGTCCCGGATATGTAAGGCATAGCCATAGGCTGTGAATAGGAAGCTGTCACTTGGATATTCGTCTACTGTGCAGAGCTTGTCCATTTCTTGCTGCGATAAGGCGCTGAACTCGATTTCCCGGTTCCGCTGGCGGCCCAAATCCCGCAGGTGGGTTCTGGCCTCGTTGCGGAGAACGGTTTTGCAGAAAGCGTCAAACCGGCAGCGTTCTCCATAACCATCAGGAGTGTACTTCATCTTCTCACCCCCGATCTGCGGGAGAGTGAGAAGCCGGGGCCGATTGCGTCGCCCCCTGTGTCTATGTTGCTGCGGCAGCTCCGGCCCGCACCGAAATACCGCAGGAAACGACAAAATTCGCCCGGCAGGTCGTATACCCCACCGGGCGAAAATTAAATTGATATGAAGTTTCCTTACATTGTATAGTTCATACCATTGGCCGGAGCTGCCCCCTGTTGGATACAGGCTTTTTTTAACAAGCTATGCTTTGGAAAAACAGGGTATATCAGCATGGCGGCTCCCTCCGTGGGCCGCCGATCCTGCGCTGGGCAAAGAGAAGCGGCGGCCTTGATTTCTCAAAGCCGCCGCTGGTTTTATGGGCGTGTTAAAAGGGCTGCTGTACGACGGCTTTTTTTCTTTGCCGTCGCCCGGCAGTTGAAACAATACTGTTTATTTGATTTCCAATGAAATGGTTAGTGTATCATTTTCAATTTTAGCGAACACATTGCCGCCGAGCTTGTCAGTTAATAGTTTTACCACAGCAAGCCCCACTCCTGTACCGCTATTATGCCTTGATTTGTCCCCGGTATAAAATCTTTCAAATAGTCGGTTTGGGTCTATTTCCACCTTACTATCAATGGGATTTTCAATGATAAAAATAGCACTCTTTTCTTTGCCTTGCTTCAAATCAATTTTAATCGAGCCAGAGGAATATCGAATAGCATTTATAATAAGATTTTGAAAAATACGTTCTACCATACCATAGTCCGAATGGAGATAAACGGAATGATCTGGCAGACCAATTACAGGAGATATGCCTTTTGCTTCCAATGCTGGGGCGTTCTCTGTGATAAGATTTATCAGCAAATTTGTTAAGTTGAAATCTTCACGCACAGGAGTTACTTCTTTTGCGTCTATTACAGAAAGATCGTAAAAGGTTTGTATCAGCTCTTTCATTCTTTCTGCTTTATTAAAAATGGTTTCTATACGCTGTGTTTGACCTGCTGATAAATTCTCCTTTTTTAATAATTGTAAATGGCCAAGTATTACCGTCAGAGGGGTACGCAAGTCATGTGAAATATTAGCAATGGACTCTTTCAAATACATTTCGTGCCGTAATATGCTTGCAATGGACTGCCTTTGCTTTTCATTATACTGGTTTAATACTGCGGCCAGTTGTTCTATATCTTTATCAACAAGAGAGATGTCCAGCATCTTTTCCGATTTTCCAGTTGTAAGATCGGTCATTTGTTTCGATAGGTTACGGATTTGTCTTTTGATTTGCACATATTTGAAAAGCACTACTATCAAGACTGCGATAACTAAAATTAACAACAGCTTTATTCCAGACACCTCCCTCCTTGTTATTTGAGTTCACATTTGCGAAAGCTAATCCATGAAAAGGTTATCAAAGCAACTATCCAAACAACGCTAACTAAAATGGCCCATGGCAAAAAATAGGTCACAGAAAAAACCGCTTCCCGTATCTGATAGGTTGCCAAAAATGCAACAGGAAGATCGAACATCATTCCATACCCAAGATAAAGGCTAAGAACAAAAGTGACTAAAGCGGTAACAGCTATTGCTCTTGCAGAGCTTCTTAACCAAAAAACAATCCAGATTGCAATAAGAAAAGTCGCACTGTTCAAAAGCAGAGAATATAAAATCGCCTTACTGACCTGATAACAAAGGTTGCCTGCTTCGGTAATACCAAAGCGGACACTTTCTCTTATACAACCAGCCACAGGATAAACAAGAGCCATGATATTAAATGCAATTAAGTATGAGATTACTTTAGCAAAGAAAATGGTTTTTCTCGAATGTCCTGCATTGACCTCAAGATCAATCGTCCGACTGGAAAATTCCTGTCCTAAAATCAGAGCTAAAATACTGGATATAATAATCAGGAGAAAGGTTGAATCGTAAACCATTCCATTAAAAATATCTGCGAGGGATGTAGCAGCCCCACCCATAGGCCCCATAGCTTCCGGGACATAAGTATCTGCGGTAAAAAAACCAATCAAAAATATCCCTATTAAACCGCACCAATAAAAGATATTATGTGATAATTGATATTTTTCCATTTTCAGTAAGTTGTTCATTCCCACACCTCCTTGTTATTTCAAATCCGAGCGTCGGAACCACAGATAAGTACCTAAGCATAATGCCAGTACCCATAAAAAATCTGAAAACATGAATTGCCCGCCGGATATGTTGGATTGTTGCAATGCCATAAGCCGAAGCTGGCCCATAGGCAATATTTGTGAGATAAGCTGCGCTTGATCTCCATTCATCAAAAAGACCATTAAGAAAAAGAGTACCATCGGCACAGCCATACTCTTTCCTATATCACGGAAAATGAAGGCAAAGAAAAAAGGTAATAGGCACATTGCAAATTGCGAAGCAATCACCATTACAACTATGCCGATGCTTGCCAATGCTCCTTTAGTGACAAACGTACCAATTATGCTATGTAACAACAGTGGAAAAGACAGGATAACCATGCAGGCGATTTGATGAACTACCAGCTTCGCAAATAGTATCTTTCCGCGTCGATGTCCGGCATTGATATATGATTGTAATGTTCTTCTGCCAAAATCATTTCCAACAAACAGGGCAGAAAAGATGATTGTGAGGAAATATAGGATTGGCATATTGTATATCGAAGCAAAGAAAAGGTTGGATGTTTCCCCAACGCTATCCAGTAACAACACACTACTTAAAAGGAGATTAAACAACCCTATTCCCCAAAAATACCAGCTATGGAACAGCTTATAAAATTCAGCTTTTAGGAGATTTGACATTTCCTGTCCCTCCTATTTTGCTTAAAAAGTAATCTTCTAATGTATCACCGGCCACAGAAAGACCTGTAACGAGAATATGTGCATCTGACAAAGCAGCAGCCACTTTTTCCATATCATCGAGATAATCATATAGGCGAATCATGCCATCTGGCATCAGCTTAAAACTATCTGTGTGTAGCGTTTCTTCCAAAACGATCAGAGCTTTTTGTGGATCAGTTGCCTTTATTGCGATATGCCGTTTGCAACGATCATTTAGTTCTCGATCTGATATTTCTTCGATAATTTTGCCTTTGTCTATTAAAATAAACTCTGATGCTGTCTGATACAGTTCCTCTAAGATATGGCTGGATACCAATATCGTCATTCCGTATTCCTTATTCAAGGACTTTAGCAAATTACGAATTTCCACAATTCCAGCAGGATCAAGCCCATTGATCGGTTCATCCAAAATAAGAAATTCTGGTGTATTTAATAGTGCGATTGCAATACCCAATCGCTGTCGCATCCCCAGCGAAAAATTACGGACAGCTTTTTTCCCGGTATCTTTCAGACCTACCATGTCTAAAGTTTTTTGGATAACTGCTTTGTCAGGGATACCACGTTGGATACGCTGTATCTCCATATTTTGATAAGCGGTCATTGTCGGAAAAAGCGCAGGTGTTTCGATCATGCAACCGATCCGCTTTCTCTGTTCCTGCAATTCCTTTTCGACGGTTTTTCCCCACAACGATAAGGTGCCGCTTGTCGGAAACGCTAATCCTGTAACCAATCTCAAAAAGGTGGTCTTTCCTGCTCCATTTTGGCCTATGAAGCCATAAATTTTTCCTTTTTCAATTTTCAAATCAATATGATCTAAGGCAACTGTGTGCCGGTATTCTTTTGTTAAGTCATGTGCTTCCAAAATAACAGAACTCATGTTGTCATCCTCCTTTACATTTTAGTGTAAGGGGAAATCATAAAGAATTTCTTAATTTCTATTTGGAAACCATAAAAAAAGCATAAAGCCAAGAGCTTACCCCTCGGCTTTATGCAAACGGTATCCAATGCCCCACACAGTATCTATAAACTCTTTATCCGGGCAAATGGCTTTCATCTTGTTTCGCAAGTTGCTAATATGGACATTCAAGGTGTTGTCCTCGCTGATATACTCTGTATTCCAAACACTTTGAAACAAATTCGCCTTTGAGAAGATCTTGTCCGGGTATTTCATAAGCAATTCCAGTATAGCAAATTCTTTCGCAGTTAAAGGTAACTCCGTCCCTTGTAGCATAGCTCTGTTGCCGTCTAAATCTAAAACCAAATCATTGCACTTCAAAGATGACGGCGTGCTGTTTTGAAATTGAATCCGGCGTAAGTTGCTTTCAATTCTGGCGAGAACTTCTTCCATATCGAAAGGTTTTGTAATGTAATCATCCGCACCAAGCCGCAACAAATCAATCTTGTTCTGTGTTGTTTCCTTTGCTGAAATTACTATGACAGGAACCGTTGAGAATTTACGAATATCCGCAAGTATAGTATCACCACTCCGATAAGGCAGCATTATATCAAGCAGAATAAGATCAATCTGATGTTCTTGTATGCAGTCTAACACATGAAGCCCATCATACTGACAAAGCACCTCATATCCATTTCCCTGTAAAAAATCAGCCAGCAATTTGCTGATCTCTAAATCATCCTCAACAATCAAAATTTTCATGTTGTTCTATGTTCACCTGCCTTATGTCAGCATTGCACTACACTTTTTATCTCTAATAGATTTAATTATATTTCCTTTCAGGAGAGAATACAAGGCGTAAAATATGAATTATTAGATGCTAGAAGAACACATTTCTATTGCTGGGTACACTGGAAATATGAAACCAAAAGCCAGTAAAAGCCCCTCCTGTCTACGCATTTAGGGGGCAAAAAGCCCACGGAAATCAAGACTTTTCGGCGGTGGTCGGTGGGGTGGCAGAATGATTTATCAAATACCTGCCGGAACGGGCTTTGAAATGCGTAGGAAAATCTTTCCGGCGCTGGTTTTCCTGCCGGTTCTGTGGTATGCTGGAATAAGACAAAAAACGACAGGAGTTGACACGATGGCCGAACAGGAAATGTTACTGGACACTGATACCATCAGGGCCGCCGTCGCCGGTGAGAAGTGGGCTAAAGATAAAGTGATCGAACACTACACCCCCATGATCGACGAGCTGGCCGTTGACGAGGATATGAAGCAGCACCTTATTCTGAAGCTGCTGGAAGAACTGCCACACTTCCCGATGGAACAGGAATAAAAAAGAGCGCCGGACGCAGAGGCATACAGCCCCCGCGCCCGGCGCTTTGCTATGCTTGGATTACTCGTCCGTGAAATGGAACTGCCGCGCTTCAAAGTCGGCGTCGTTCATGGCGTCCAGCTTGTCGGCGGTCTGGCGGGCCAGCGCCGCCATGTCCTCGTCCATGTCCGGCAGAGCGGCCCGGATGTTGGCCGCCGTCCTGCGCCGGTCGCTCTTGTGATACATACAGATCAGGTTTTCTTCCTCCACGGTAAACTGCATTGTCATACCTCCAATTCATTTTTCTTGGTTCTGGCCGGGGCCTTTTTCGGGGCTTGGGCCTGTTTGGTTTCGGATAGCTGCCTGCGGATGGAAGCGCGGGGCCTCCGCACTTCCTTGTCCCGGTTCTCGTCCTTGCCGATCACCGCATACAGGCCGTGCCGGTCTTTCATGCCGGTAAAGGCCAGAGATTTATAGGGCAACATGGAAAACAGCCGGTCGGTGTCCTTGCTGGATGCCATCTGCACGAAATACGGGGACAGCTCCACCATGAAATGCGTCTTGTTGGGGCTGTTGGGGGCGGACAGATCTTTCAGCCCGGCCACGATCCGCTGCGCCTCGGCCAAAATCATGCCGTCATGCAGCGCCGTGACGTGGGCCTTGAAGTCGCCGGGCGCAAGCTGCGCCCGGCCTTTCTGTTCCTACCGCAACAGCTCCCGCAGGTGTTCCGGCTCATTAGGCTTGGCCTCATACCGCAGGAACGCCCCCAACTTGGGATCGGGCCGCCCGTCGAAGTACAGACCGGCGGGCTGCTCCCGGTCGCCCTTTTCATAGTGCAGGATGATGTTGTCGACCTGTACCGCCTCGGCTGCGACGTGCCGGAAGTGCTGGGGATAGTCCAGCTCATAGAGATTGCCGCGAATGACGCCCCGCACCTTGCCGGTCAGCTCCACGGCGTAGGCCAGCACCCGGTCACGGGTCTGCTCCCCGTAAAACTTCCATGTGTTGTGCTGCGGGGTGCCTTGCAGGTACACATCACTTTCCCGGAAACAGTGCGTCCCGGACGGGCGGGACATCCACAAAAGCGTCCTGTCCTCGGCCTTGTCGCTGGCAGCGGCCCGCCCGATGATCTCCTTGTCGATCTCAAAATCGTTGCGATAAAAGGCGGTGTTCTGCCGCATGAGCTGTTCCAGCGCGGCCAGAACATCCACATTCTCAAACCTGTTCATGGCGTCACACCTCCAATTCCTGTGCTTTCTCCCGCTGCGGCGGTTTCTTCTGCTGTTCCTCCTTGACGGCTTTGAGCTGCGCCCGGATGGACGGCTTTTTCTGTTTCTGCGCCGGGCGCTGGGGCTGCTTGGGCTTTCGGGCCTCCGCCTTGGCTGCCTCGGCCACGTCAAACAAGGGAATCTGTTCCCCGGCTTTGGCCTTGGCTTCCAGCTCACTCATGGTCGGGGCGTTATTCAGAACGCCGTCAATCACGTTGTAGTTCTGCTCGGTTGTCATTTCAGCGGCCTTGATGGGGCTTTCCTGCTGGGCGGGGATGGCAAAAGCGTCTGTGCCGTTGCCCATGATAAGATACTTGCCGTCCTCGGATTGGTGGTGGAAACCATAGCCTGCGGCCTCCAACTGCTCCCGGCTCATGTCGGTTACAAGGAAGCTGCCTCTTGGGGTCTGGATGCTCTCGCCGGTGAGCAATTCCCGTGGCGTAAGCTGTTTTTCCCGCTGCAAGAAAAACTCCGGCACCGGCGTAAAGCCGAAGCTGTCACAGTAATGGGCTTTCTCCTTGCCGCTACGGTTCAGCACCACAACGTCGGAAACGGAAAGGCTGTGGCCGGTGAAGTCGGCGGGACGGTCAAGGTTGAATGTACGGTAGATGTCCTCCAGCGTGGTTTTGCCGTCCAGCGGGGCCGTGTAGATAAGATCGTAATTCTGCCGGTCAACGGCCAGCCCCGCTTCCTGCAAGCTCTCGTAAGCCTCAAAGCGATAGTCCCGTGTTTCCGGCCCGCCTTTGAGCTGGTAGATGGTAAAGGTGTCGCCCTGCTCCGGCGCGACGGCGCGGCGCTCGGCCAGTGTCTTTTCTGCACGTTCCCGCACATCGTCCCGCAGCGGCACCGTATAGAGGGTGGACGCAGAGGAAAAGCCCACGTTATTGAAAACGTAGTCCACATCGGCCTCTTTCAAGGCTCCTGCCGGATAGTAGTCGGCCCGTGATGGGGTGTCGCTCACCTTGCCGTCCGAAATATCATGGTTCAATCCCGTTTCCAGATGGGTACAGATTTTGCCGTCCACGGCCAGCGTCACATAGTACCAGCCCATTAAACCGCCGGTCTTTTCGTCGGCTCCCTCGTTGAACTCTACATTGAGCAGCGTGTAGGGCTTCAAGCCCTTTTGGGCTGCGATCTCGTTGTCCTTGGCCTCCCGCTGCAACAGCGCGGGCAGGGCCGCTTCCTTGGTGGCCTTGACGATCTCCGGGTTGTACTGTACCAAAGTACGGTTGACACATTCCGTCTGCACCTTGACCGTCTTGGCTTTCGGCGTCAGGTGGTTGCCGATAAACAGGGACGCGCCGTTGTCAAAACGGATCGTCATATCGCTGGTGCCGCGCCATTTGCCGGTACAGGGGGACGTGTGGATTTCGCCGGTCTTACAGCCAAACGCCTGCGCGATCACATCAATTTTGGCCTGCAAGGGCAGGCCTTTGTATCGGTCAGCGATTTCCATCGCCTTTTTCTGCAACTCCGTCAGGGTTTCGGCGGGGGCCGCCTGCGGCTCGGCGTCGGAAGTAACTTCCGGCTCCGGGGCGGTTTCCGGCTCCGGCACGGGTTCTTGTTCCGGCTCCGGCTCTGGTGCCGGTTCCTGTTCCGTGGTGGGTTCCTGTGTCGGCTGCTCCTGTTCCTTGGCATACAGCTCCTTGACGGCTTCCTGCGTCAGCTCCCCGGTGTTGAGCTGATCCATCAACTCCCGGCACCGTTCCGGCGTCCCGACATACAGCACATCCCCGATCTTGGCCCTGCCGTTATCCTGCGGGATATAGGCTTGCAGCATATACAGGTTTTCCCGGCTGTCGCTGCGGGGGTTGGCGTGTACCCGGTAGAAGTAGTCCGGCTCGGCCTGTTCCTGTGCCGCCTGCGCCCGCTGTTCTCGGCTGCTGTTGCGTTGCAGTTCCGTGGGCTTGATGCCGGAAAGGGGCTGAATACAAGCAATCCTGTCCGACGCATAGTAGGCATTGTCGTTCAAAAGCCGCTGCCATGCGCCCACACTCGGCGCCCAGCGGAAACCGTGTTCTTTCAACTGCTGGCGGGCGTCCACCTCCGGCTTGCCGTCAAAGAACACCTGCAAGCGGCCTTGTTCCCGGTTGGCCTCCACATGGCCGCCGTCAAATTCCCAGCCCACATAGGCCACTTCATTTGCGCGGGTCAGGCTTTCGATCCGCTGCCGGACACGGCGGATTTCCGCATTGTTGTTGGACAGCTCCCAGCTCTGAAACGGCTTCTTTTCATAGTGCCAGCTGGACGCCATATCTGCTTTCAGGTTTTCAAGGTTTTCAGGAGAGAGGTGCGGGCAGCCGTCCAGCGTACCGTGTTTGCGGTAATAGGCATTGACCGCTTTCATGGTTTCCTGCGCCTTTTCCAGACCGGCCAGCTTTTTTTGCAGCTTGGGAATGGCCTGCGGGTCGTCCTGCCGGATGCCGCCCATGCCGGTGCTGCGGATTTTATCAAGCAGCCCTTGGATGTACTGCCATTCCTGCATATTGCTGTCGCGGGCCGCGTTCTGTTTCTCTTTCTGGCGTACCGGGAAATTGGAACCACCGGCAATCAAAATGGACGGAACACGGGCGTCAATCTCATAGCCTTGGTTCATGTTGGCGGCCAGTTTCCGCGCATAGGTGTCAAGCAGGCTGTCGATCTTCTCATGGTACATGGGATCGACGCGCCTTTTCTGTTCCTGTGCCAGCGCAAAGGCTTCATCCACATAATGCCGGTACTCGGCTGTGGCGCTGCCGGGCTTGTAGTCGGAAAAGCTGTTCATTTCCTTGGCACGGCGGGCCGCGCCCTCATTGATGGAATAGTAGTAGTCGGACGCCGCAGGTTCTTTTGTTGGCTGTTCCAGGGCTTCTTGCTGGGGCGGCTCTTTGACCTCCTGCGGCTGGGCCGGGGCCTCATAGCCAGCCGCCGCATATTCCTCCACGGTCATACCGGCATCGGCGGCCTCCTGTGCAATTTCCGCCTCCACCTGCGCTTTGTAGTCCTGCAAGCTCTGGTCGAAGTCGGTCAGTTTCGGCATTTCCGGCAAAGGCTCTCCGTGGTTGAGCAGCGGACGGCACTCCATAGCGTAGTCCACCAGCGCCCCATAGTAGGCGGTTTCCTCCGGCGTCAGGGTGTCGCTGGACGCCAAACGGGTCTGCGCCTCCTGTTCCAGCCGGGACAGGTTGCAATGCAGCTCCATGTAGGGGATGATCTCGGTGAGAAAGGCTTCCCGGCTGGCGTGATCCTCCGCCCATGCCTCCGGGCCGCCCTGTCGGGTCAGATGGTCTTTCCATTTTTCATCGTTGAGATAAAAGGTCTGATACTCCCGGATATGCTCAATCAGGGAACCGTCCCGGTCGCCAAAATCCTGCCGCCCGGAATAGCTGTGCGGCTCTCCTTGGAATGTGAAATCAATGCGGAAGTCGGTCTTATCATAGTAGCCGCCGCCCCGATGTTCTGCGTCCAGCCGGGCAAACAGGGCGTCGGCCTCATGCAGCGGCATTTGCTGGCCCATTTCCAGATCGGGGCTTTCGGTGAAAAGGATCGTCACAACCGGCTCTGCCGCGGGGTCAAGGGTGGGCTGCTGTGCGGCCTTGGCCTCTGCGATTTCCCGGTCAATCCGGCTTTTCACCAGCTCGTCCACATGGCCGTGCTGCATTTCATAGCCATGTTCGCAAAACTCATTGATAAGGGCAATCACCTTGTCTGTGTTGTCCACGGCCTCGGCGTACTCCACAATCAACCGGCGTTCCTCGTTGCCCATGCGCTGTCCATCACGCTCGGCCCAGTCGATCAGAGCGTTGGCCCGTTCCGTGGGGGTGGCCTCCGGCATAATAGGCTTGTTGTTCAAAAGGCCGTCAATCCCATTCCACGGCTGCGGCTCCGGCTGGGCCTCGGCCTGTTGCAGCGTCCCGTCGCCGGAAAGGACAAAGCCCTGTGTCTGAATGGCGTCCAACGTGCCTTGCGTCACCTCGCCGGTGGATTTCACATCGGCGTCAATCAGGGTTTGCAGCATGGCTTTCACACTGTCGGTCATTTCCTGCTGCTGTTCCGGGGGCAGCTTGGCAAACACACTGTCGGGGGCAGGCTGCTCGGCGGCCTGTTCCACGGGCTGCTGCGCCTGCCGCTGTTGCTGAAGCTCGGCAAGGTGGCCGTCGATGGTGGTAATCAGTTCATGGGCGGTGGCCCGGATGGTTTCAAGGGACGCCCGCAGCTCTTTCAGGTCTTTGCCGGAACTCCAACCGGCCACATACCCAAAGGAATAGTCGGACGTGTCCAGCCCGTAGTGCTGGCAGACGGCATAGGCCACGCTCTCGGCCTGCACCTCGCGGGTGCGGCTGTCGGGCCGGTCGGCCTGCTCGGTCACAGGGGTCTCCGGGTCAATGGCGTGGAGCTTGGCATGGGCAATCTCATGGATGGCTGTTTTCAAAGTTTGCAGCTCACTCATGTTCTCCTGTATGGCGATCCTCTTTTCCGTCAGGTGGTAGTAGCCGTGAGAACCACCGGGGATGTCCTCAAAGGCCATCGGGACGGGGGAAGTCTGTTCCAGCGCCTTGAAGAAGTCCTCGTATTGCTCCACACTCCCGGCCAGCTCGTCCACACCGATAGAGGGCAGCGGTTCGCCCTCGGTCTGGCTCACGTCAAAGACAGACACGATCTTGAACGCCGGAACTTGGATTTCTTTTTTCTCGGTGACGGGGTTGCCGTCCTTGTCCATGACCGGCTGGCCCTGTTCGTCCAGCTTCGGCACTTCCTTTTTCACCTTGTAGGGGGCGGGGGCCAGAATCTTGATGCCTTTCTCGCCCCGCTTCACATTGCGGTGAAAATCGTCCCGCCACTTGTTGTAGCCCGCCACAAGCTGGCCGCCCTGCATGGCGATCAGCAGCGTATTGTTGAAGCTGTAACTGTGGAACTTCGACATAGAGGTGAGATAGGCTTTGTAGCGTTCACTCTCGAAAAGCTCCTGTATGCCGGTTTCCAGCCGGTCGGTGATCTCTTTCATGCGGTCGGCGCTGTTCTGGCTGTTGAGAATGATAGGGACGACGGGCGGCGGGGCCGCAGCTTCGGCGGTGGGTGCTACCTCTGGCTGCACCGTCCGGGCCGGGGCCTCGTCCCGCAGAATTTCCGGCGCGGGATAGGCCATCACCCGGTATTCCTCCGGCACCGGCTGGCCCTCATGGACACGCTGCCACTCGTCGCCGCTTTTCACCAGATAGCCGTAGTCGGTGAAAACACCATGCTCCGTATTGGCAATATGCAGTCCGAAACGAGGCAGGAAAATTCCCGCTTTCCATTCCTCCGGCATATCCACCATGCCGGAATGGTTCAGGTAGTAGTCACCCAACTGGCCCGTGCCGGTGACATCCGGCAGATGCACATAGTAGTCCACGTTGTCGGGATAGTCGATGATCTGGCCGATACTGTGAAAATCGCTCTGCGGGCTTGTCAGGGCGGCGTTCAGCTCCGAAAGCTCGGCTGCGTCCAGCTTTTCCAACCTTGCGGCAAGGAAGTTCAGTTCGTCCACGTCAGCGGACAGCACCAGATCGCGGGGCAGCTTAATGGGACGCTCCTGTGGGCTTCGGTAGTCGTACAAGAAAAAGTCCTGCGGATTGTCGGCACTGATCCCGATTTCCCGCAGGGCTTCTTGCAGCTTTTCGGTTGTGGCCGGCAAAGAAAACCAAAGGCCCTCTTTGCCTTGCTCATAACGCTGTCGGTTATGAAGCAGGATCGAAAATACTTCGCTCATGGGTTCACTCCTTTCTCTGTCTTGTTCCATCAATTTCTGCATTAGCTCGTAATCCTCAATGCTCATGTGGCCGTCATAGGAATACGGGTCAATGTCGTCCCCACGGTAGGGACGCTCATAGAAAGGCAGTCCGGCAGCATGGGCTTTTTCCCTTGCTGCCTCCAACACATCCGGCGGCAGCTCGTCGCTGTGGGCCTCCATGAATAGGGCAATGTTGTTCAGGCCGTTGTCGTAGTGGTGCCGCACACCGGCGGCCAGCTCCGCCACGCTCATTTCCTCGGACAAATAGCCGGAATAGTAGCCATTCACCACAATGGCCCGTGGATCGGCGGCCTGTATCTCTGCAAGCCGCGCCCTGTCCTCTGGATAAAGGGTGTCGTCCAGATCAAGGTGAAACGCCTCCGCCTGCCAGCTCCGGCCCTCGCGCCAGAACGCCAGCCATGCAATGCCGTTTCGCAGGTCGTCTTGATACTCTGATACAACGTCCCTAAGACTTGCCATCGGCAACCCTCCTTTCTGAAAAATGGCATAAGAAAAGCAGGAAACCTTTCAAAGATTTCCTGCTCTCACAAGTGCGATTGATTTGTTTTAACTAAAAAGATCACTGTATAAATTCCGTTTGTCGTCTAATTCAAAACGAATGAAAGAAAATTTGCTCTGGTTGTGTGCATAGTAAGTTTTGACCGCTGCGGTCAGCCTACTACATAGATTTATAATATTGACTTCAAGCACTCGTTCTTCAACACTGTACTCTTCCCCATACGACACTCGGCTCAATCCAGCATCTTCTACATCCGAAATAGTGAGAATAAATTTGTCAACTTTGCAGCGTTCTTCCTTCACCTTCTTTGCATCAATATTTGGGGTCCCTTGATGTAGTAGAGAGTTCCTTAAATTATAAATTAGTTCCCCACTAGTATAAGGCATATCACTCCCATACGGATCAGACGGCCTTTCATATTGTCCAACATAAGTGTTGTACCACCTGATGTATCTCCCCGCGATACTATCATCCGGATATTCAGCTTTCCCACAAATATCAGGTAAAGTCAAGGCAAGCGCCAAAGCAGCTATAAAGCACTCATTATCTATGGATTTTTTAATTTCACCTAATATTCTATCTATCATAAGCGATACTCCCGTTTCCTATTGTTTTAATCAGTATAGCAATTTTCGTCATTTTTGAAAACGGGATAATTGATAAGAATTGCAGGGGTTTGGGGATTTCCCCAACAAGCAAAATCCCCGGCCCGGCAGGGTGAACTGCACCCCATTTGTTAGACAGTATGATATACTATCTAACAGATGGGGTG
>ERZ791826.1098-NODE-1098-length-17651-cov-5.678393_pt1 | contig 17651 bp, 17 predicted proteins | sample MGYA00510297_ERZ791826 | MGnify/ENA primary metagenome ERZ791826 (study PRJEB30046, sample SAMN00792004) | human gut metagenome | study: EMG produced TPA metagenomics assembly of the A metagenome-wide association study of gut microbiota in type 2... | reverse complement strand
CCCCACCCCGTGGGGAGTCACCCCTTTCAGGGGAGGCTTATTGGGTAGGCTTATCCCGGTGGTTTTCGCTGTTACACCGCACCAAAAAACACCTCTAAAACAAAAGACTTCGAACGGCAGGCATGCCGGTTCGGAAAGAAAGGCAGGTCTTTTCCAATATGATACGATGGATCAAATGCACGGCGGCACTGGGTGCTGCGGTGCTGCTACAGCTTTACGGCACAGCCGCCTACTATGCGTGGCAGCTGCCGGACAGCTATTATGTCCAGACCGGCAGCCGGCTGGAAGTAGACACGGCTCTGCACATTGCCGCCGTGCCCACTGCACATACCGTACAGGCTGCCGTCACGGCATCGTCCGCGGCAGACACCACCTCGCTCCGGCTTTTCGGGATCATTCCCATTAAAGATGTCGAAATACAGGAGATCGACACGCCCATGCTGGTGCCCTGCGGCGAGCCCTTTGGCATCAAGTTGCGAATGGACGGTGCCATGGTGGTAGGCATGGAACGAATCGAAACTGCATCGGGACAGCGTTGTCCCGCACAGGAAGCCGGCATTCAGACCGGCGACCTGATCCAATCTGTAGACGGCACGGCGATCGACTCCAACCAGTCCCTACAGGAAGCCATTGCGGAGTCCGACGGCACACCAGTAACTGTCACCCTCACCCGCAGCGGTGAATCCTGCACCGTCACCCTCACTCCCGCCTACGCCGCCGCCGACAACCGCTATGAAGCCGGCATCTGGGTGCGGGACAGCAGTGCCGGCATTGGTACCATTACTTTTTATGAGCCGGAATCCGGCAGCTTCGGCGGACTGGGGCACCCGATCTGCGATGCAGACACCGGTGACATTCTGCCCTTTGGTTCGGGAGAAGCCGCCGCGGTGACCATTTCACAGGTGACCAAAGGCGTTTCCGGCTGTGCCGGCATGCTGCAGGGCAGCTTTTCCGATGATGCCCCACTGGGGGAACTTCTGTGCAACAACCGCTGCGGCGTTTTCGGAACGCTGTATCACAATCCTTCCGCCGAAGAAGCCATTCCCATGGCACTGAAGCAGGAGATCCAGACCGGAGCCGCACAGATCCTCTGTACCGTTTCCGGCGACACGCCGAAAGCCTATGACATCACGCTGGAGGAAATCGACTACAGCGGCACAGACAGCACCCGCAACATGACGGTCTGCATCACCGATCCGGAACTGCTGGAAGTTACCGGCGGCATTGTGCAGGGCATGAGCGGCAGCCCCATTCTCCAGAACGGAAAGCTGGTGGGAGCCGTGACACATGTCTTTGTGGACGATCCCACCCGCGGCTACGGCATCTTCTGCGAGAACATGGTACGTTACGGGCTAAGCGGCAGTTAACAAACCTTGCACGGTGCTGCCCGAAAACAAAAAACCTCACGGCGGACCTTTCCCCCGTGAGGTTCTCTTTTGTCACAGACACTGCGGTAATTAGTCGCTGAATCCGCTTTCTACCAGTTCTACCAGAGAGTTCACTGCAACCTGTTCGTCAGAACCATCTGCAATGATCTTGATGTCGGTACCGCCAACGATACCCAGAGAAAGGATACCCAGCAGGCTCTTTGCGTTTACACGGCGTTCTTCCTTTTCGATCCAGATCGAGGACTTGAACTCGTTGGCACGCTGAATGAAAAATGTAGCCGGTCTTGCGTGCAGACCAACCTGATTCTGTACAGTAACTTCTTTTACAAACATGATAAACTCTCCCATCCTTATGATCATGCATGTGCGTTCACACACCATACTTACTGAAGCACGAAACAACACATTTCGTATCTTCTCTGATTTGAAGACGCTTGGCGATCCCCACTTCTGATAGGAACCATTTGTGCACTCCTCATCTCTGCTATGCTATCATTATACCGTTTTTTCCGGAGAACGTCAACGTGCTTTTTGCAATATTTTGCGTTTTTTCCGGAATTTTCTACGTGTTGACAGAACCATTCTCCCTTTTGCTTTCAATCTTTGTGAAACATGACAACAATGCCAAATCCTGATTTTTTCAAATTGGTGAACCTGCATATTTTATTCAAATCCCACAAAGAAAACTGCTATTTTTTGTCCAAATAGCTTGCATAAAGGTCAGGGCGTTTGGTTTTGGTTTCCTCCAGACTCTGTACCTGCCGCCATTCTGCGATGTTTTTGTGGTGTCCGGTGAGCAGCACCGGCGGCACTTCCCGATCATGCCACACCGCCGGACGGGTATACTGGGGATATTCCAGCAGACCGCCGAAGTGGCTTTCGTCCTCGAAGCAGAGATTTTCCGGCAGCACCCCCGGCACCATTCGTGCAACCGTATCCACCAGCACCAGTGCCGGCAGTTCCCCGCCGGTGAGCACATAGTCCCCGATAGAAATCTCCTCGTCTACGATCTCGTCCAGAATCCGCTGGTCTACACCTTCATAATGCCCGCAAAGTACAAAAATATGCGGCATCACGGACAATTCCAATGCCCGCTGCTGATCCAGCACCCTGCCCTTGGGGGACATGTAGATCACGTGGGGCTTGGCACCGATGTCCTGCTGTACGGCATCATAGCAGCGGTAAATGGGATCTGCCTGCATGACCATGCCCCTGCCGCCGCCGTAGGGCACATCGTCCACACGGCGGTGCTTGTCCAGCGTATACTCCCGAATATTCCAGCAGCGGACGGAAATATGACCGGCGGCTCTGGCTCTGCCGATAATGCTCTCCGACAGCACCGCCTCGCACATTTCCGGAAACAAAGTGGCGATCTCAATCTGCATCGAACAAGCCCTCCAGCGGTCGGATCCGCATCACGCCTCCGTCGAGGTCAGTTTCCTGCACCACGTCCGGAATCGCAGGGATCAGTACGGTTTTTCCGGTTTCGTCTTTGATCTCGTACACATCATTGGCACCGGTCTGCATCACATCAGACAGCTTGCCGTAGCTTTTGCCGGTGTCTGCGTCCAGCACCTCCAGCCCGATCAGATCCTGAATGAAGTACACGCCTTCTTCCAGTTCCACCTCGTCGCGATCCATATAGAGCACCTGATTCCGCAGCTGTTCCGCCGCCTCCACGGTGTCCACACCCTCCAGATGCAGCAATACGTTGCCCTTTTGCAGACGGGCAGCCGTCACGTTCACCGGCTTCTGTGCCTTGCCCAGATACAGGGTGTCGAATTCGCACAGGAATTCCGGCTCATCGCACCACGGCACCACTTTCACGTCGCCGCGGAGCCCGTGGACGTTTACGATCTTTCCGATTTCCAAGTATTGTTTCATGGGTTGTCCTTTCTCCGTATACAAGAACAGGCGAACATTTCTGTCCGCCTGCATACCTGCATAGGTGTTGTAAACTCAATCGATTTCCACTGCGATCTTCTGATTGTTTTTCGCAGCACCGGAACGCATGATTACGCGAATTGCCTTTGCAATGCGTCCCTGCTTACCGATGACGCGTCCGGTATCCTCCGGTGCAACGTGCAGATGATAAACGATCACGCCTTCTTCATTGGGTGCGTCTTCTGTGATCTGAATGGCAGTCGGGTCTTCCACCAGACCGGCAACGATCACTTTCAACAGTTCCTGCATGTGTCATACCTCCTTGTGAACAACAGTTACGGCAATACCGCACAAAGATTGTGCGGTATTGCCTTACATGCGATTGCTCCACTGGTCAGCCGTAGCACACAGGATACGGTTCACCGGCGGAGCAATCCTGTTCTGCCATTGCAGAACAACCCCGCACTGGCACTTCCCCTAAGTGTAAAACTTAGAGAACGCCTTCCTTCTTCAGGATCACCTTAACGGTATCGGTCGGCTGTGCACCATTCTTCAGCCAAGTCTTTGCCTTGTCAGCGTCCAGATTAACAACTGTCGGCTCCTTGGTCGGATCATAGTAACCGATCTCCTCGATGAAGCGGCCATCTCTCGGATAACGTTCATCAGCAACAACAATACGATAGAACGGAGCCTTCTTTGCACCCATTCTTCTCAGTCTGATCTTTACTGCCATTTGAAATTCACCTCCGTGTTTATTCTTGACAAATGTCAAATCTATCTCCAGCAGTTTCCTGCGGGATCTCTTATTTCTTCGGCGGCATCAGCCCCGGCGGAACGCCCGGGATACCGCCCTGTAAGCTTTGCAGCTGCTCCGGATTCATGTTTGCCAGACGCTTCATGGCACGGCGGTTCATCTTGCCGCCTTTGCCTGCCTTGCCGCCCAGCTGCTTCATCATCTTCTGCATCTGGTCGAACTGTTTCAGCAGACGGTTCACATCTTCCACCTTGGTGCCGCTTCCGGCAGCGATACGCCGCTTGCGGGAGGGGTTGATGATCGAGGGCTTTGCCCGTTCCGCCCTGGTCATGGACGTAATCATTGCCTCAATGCGGACAAACTGCCGGTCGTCGATGTCGGCATCTTTCAGCTTGCTGCCCACGCCGGGGAGCATGCCGATAATGGATTTCAGGGAGCCCATTTTCTGGATCTGCCGCAGCTGTTCCAGCAGGTCGTCCATGTCGAAGCGGTTTTCCTCCAGCTTCTTCGCCATTTTCTCGGCATCTTTCTGGCTGATAGTGTTTTCCGCCTTTTCGATCAGCGTCAGCATATCGCCCATGCCCAGAATGCGGGAAGCCATTCGCTGGGGGTGGAACTGTTCGAATTCGTCCAGCTTTTCGCCCATGCCCACATACTTAATGGGCTTACCGGTGACTGCCAGCACGGACAGTGCCGCACCGCCGCGGGTGTCGGAGTCCAGCTTGGACATCAGCACGCTGTCAATGCCCAGTGCATCATCAAATGCCTTTGCCACGTTGACGGCATCCTGACCTGTCATGGCATCGACCACCAGCATGATCTCGTTGGGGTTGGTCAGTTCTTTCAGATCCTTCAGTTCGTCCATGAGCTCGGTGTCGATGTGCAGACGGCCGGCGGTATCCAGGATCACCACGTCATTGCCGTGATCCTTGGCAAACCGCAGTGCCTCTTTGGCAATGATCCGCGGGTCGATCTGTCCCATTTCAAAGACCTTAACACCGGCACGCTCGCCCACCACCTGCAACTGGTTGATCGCCGCCGGGCGGTAAATATCGCATGCCACCAGCAGCGGAAAATGCCCTTCCTTTTTCAGCATCTTCGCCAGCTTGGCGGAATGAGTCGTCTTACCGGAGCCCTGCAAGCCGCACATCATGATGACGCAGGGCGGCTTGGACGGGAACTGGATCCGGGCGTTTTCGTTGCCCATGAGATTGCACAGTTCCTCGTTGACGATCTTGATGACCTGCTGTGCCGGTGTCAGACTGCTGAGCACTTCTTCCCCGACTGCACGTTCGGAAACCTTTTTGACAAAATCCTTGACGACCTTGTAGCTGACATCCGCTTCCAGCAGAGCCATGCGAACTTCCCGCATGGCTTCCTTGACATCACTTTCAGTCAGCTTGCCGTGGGATTTCAGCTTTTTGAACACCTGATTCAATTTTCCGGAAAGTCCCTCAAATGCCATGTGATCTCCTCCCCTGCAAGTTTTTTCAGAGCAGCTCCAGCCCGTGATGTACCGCTTCCATTGCCTCGCGGCAGGCGGTCTGCACCTGCGGCTGGTCTGCCGTCTGTGTCTGGATCGACTGTAACGTCGAGGCGATCGCACTGTAGTTTTCCCGCAGAGCGTTGAACCTCGCCGCAAACTGCAGCTTGTCTTCCATTTCCTGCAAAATCTGTTCGCCACGCTTGATGCCGTCCCGCACCCCCTGACGGGTGATGCCGACGATCTCCGCGATCTCGCTGAGGGACAGGTCTGCACAATAATACAGTTCCGTCAGCCGATACTGATGCGGTGTCAGAAATTCGCCGTAGCAATCCAGCAGCATGGCAAATCGCAAATCCTTGGACATTCCCAGCCGCCTCCTGCCTGTAAAAGTCATCTGCTTTACAAGTATACCCGATTTTCCGCCGCTTGTCAAGCCCTTTTTCTTCGTGAAACTGCACAAATTTGAAATCCCACTTTTTCCGGTTATGCAATATATTTGCTTATTTTTCATGTTTTATTTGCATTCTCCTTGACATTCTCCAAAAATACGCCTATAATAGATAGAAAAGCACAGAACAACACCGCACAAGGCTTGTGCCGTGTTGCCACAGGAATATTCCGGCAGTTCTCGCCGGAAACCGCGAAAGGAATGACAAAAATGACTTTTGATGAAATGTTTGCACAGGCAAAGGCACTGCTGGAAAACGCCAGTGCCAAGGACACCGACACCGCCGTATCGGTACAGTTTGATGTTTCCGGTGACGGCTGCGGTGCATTCTATGCAGTAGTTTCCGCAGACAGCGACAAGCTGACCATTGAGCCGTTTGACTATAAGGATCACGATGTACTGGTATCCGCAGATTCCGCTGCCCTGCTGGACGCTCTGCGTACCGCAGAAACCGCTACACTGGAACTCGCCGGTGAATGGGAAAAGATCGTGGCATTCCGCAGCGTTCTGGATACTCTGCCCAAGCCGAAGAAGGCGGCTGCTCCCAAGGCAAAGGCTCCGGCTGCGAAGAAAGCCGCTGAAAAGCCGGCTGCAAAAAAGGCGGAAGCACCGAAGGCTGCTGCAACTGTAAAAAAGACGGAACCGGTAAAGCCCGCTGCGAAAAAGCCGGCGGCTGCAACCGCAAAGAAGGAAACCGTCAAGGCTGAAGCTCCCAAGGCTGCTGCGGCTGTCAAGACCGAACCGGTAAAGCCGGCAGTGAAAACTGCTGCTGCAACTGCAAAGGCTCCCGCTGCAAAGCCGGCTGCAACCACTGCCAAGACTGCTGCGAAGAACAGCAAAAAGTAAAGGCAATACCGCACAAAGACTCCTCGGGGACGACACCCATCACAAAAAACAGCCGTGACAACGCCGTGCAAAGCCGACAGACCGGCTCTGTTCAGCGTTGCCCTCAGAGAAAGGAGTCCTTGAAATGCCGCAGATCACCGTAACAGATGAACAGGGAAATTTTTATTTTCCCACCTATCCCAGACGGGCAAGAGGACTTGTCAAAAAAGGGCGGGCAAGATTCATCAGTGCAAATACGATCTGTCTGAACTGTCCGCCGCAGAATCAGGAGGAACAGCAGATGACAGAAAATACAAATACAAGCAGCCGCACAGCTCCCACTGCCGCTGAAATTTTTGCAGAATTGCAGCAGATCCGGCAGGATACCCAGCATCTTTCGCTGGCTCTGGAGAAACTGGAAAAGGTTCCCGCAGACAACAATGCCGATGAGAAGATTTGTCAGGCAAAGATCGACGCGATTGAAGAAGTTGTCGTACAGCGGGAGGAAACCAATCGTTCTCTCATTACGCTGTATGAAAAGCTGTACGATGCGATCCGTTAAGGAAACACAGCAAGCCTGTGCATAAGATGCACTGACAAAGCCGGCAGGCTGGCTTTATGCGGTGTCGCCTTTACACGCGATCACTACACCAAAACAAAAACCGTTTCGCTTCCGGAACTCTCCGGCGGCGAAACGGTTTTTTGATTGCCTTTATTTTTATCGTATTGGATTATTCGATTTCTGCCTCCACTTTTACCGCAGGCTTTTTTCCTGTGGAAAAGCACACCCAGAAAATCACTGCCAACAGCAGCACGGCGAACGCCATCCAGCCGAGAAGCACGCCCGTACCCTTTCCGGCGAACATGTCATAATAGCCCTTGAGGTAGATCAGGCAAATCAAGGTCGGCACCACGTATGCCATATACCCCCGCAGCCATGCCGGCAGCTTCGTGCCTGTACCCTCGTTGACTTCTGCCAGAAACTTTTCCCAGCCCCAGCCGTTTTTCCGGACGCAGAACAGCACATAGATCAGCGAACCCAGCGGCAGGATATTATAGGAAACCAAAAAGTCTTCCAGATCCATCACGCTGGAGCCGTCCCCAAAGGGCTGGAAGCCGGACAGCAGATTGAAGCCCAGAATTGCCGGCAGTGACAGCACGAAGATCAGCACCAGATTCACCAGCAGCGATTTCTTTCGTGTCCAGCTGCCCAGTTCCACGGTCATGGTGATGATGTTTTCAAACACGGCAATGACGGTGGAGAGAGCGGCAAAGGACATGAACACGAAGAAGCAGCAGCCCCAGATGCGGCCGCCCACCATGTGCTGGAACACGTTCGGCAGGGTGATGAACAGCAGGGACGGACCGGCATCCGGCTGTACGCCATAGGCAAAGCACGCCGGAATGATAATCAGACCAGCCATAACGGCAACGAAGGTGTCCAGAATTACCACGTTGATCGCTTCGCCGGCGATACGCCGACCTTTTTTCAGATAGCTGCCGAAGATCTCCATTGCACCGATGCCCACGCTCAGGGTGAAAAACGCGTGCGTCATGGCGGCGAATGCCACAGAACCGTAGCCGTTTTCTTTCAGGCGGGAGAAGCTGGGGACGAGGAAATATTTCAGACCCTCGCCTGCTCCTTTCAGCCGGAGTGAGTTCACCACCAGTACCAGCATCAGCACAATGAGCAGCATCATCATGACTTTGGTGATCTTTTCAATGCCGTTTTGCAGTCCCAGAGCACAGATGCCGATACAGAGAACAATGACAATACCGGCAAACAGGATCATCAGTGCCGGACTGTCCAGCATGCGGGAGAAAAAGCCGGACGTTTCTTCGGCGGAAACGGCGGTGATCTTTCCCGAACCGTACAGGAACGCGTAGTAGAGCATCCAGCCGGCAACCATGGTATAGAACATCATCAGCAGATAATTTCCGGCAATGCCGGCGTATTTGGTGATGTGCCAGCGGCTGCCCGGCTGTTCCAGAATGTTCAGTGCCTGTGAAATGCTGCGGCGGCTGCCCCGTCCAATGGCAAATTCGCAGATGACAATGGGCAGTCCCAGCAGAAGCAGACACAGCAGGTAGATGAGCAGAAATGCTCCGCCGCCGTTTTCGCCGCAGATGTACGGGAATTTCCAGACGTTGCCCAGTCCCACGGCACAGCCGGCAGATACCAGAATAAAGCCCAGCCGCGAGTGGAATGTCGCTCGTTTTTTGGTCGATGTACTCATAATAGTTCTCCTTTTTTAACTCCGCAGTTGCAGAAAAAATGTGATTGTTTTATTATACAACAAGATCGCGTTTTTGTCAATTGCGACGAATTCAGTAGGCATTTCACAGTTTGGGAGATTCTTTTGGCAAACGCAAAAAACGCACCCCACAAACGTGAGATGCGTTTTCCGGCAGAGAACATCTGCCGATTCCATTACCGATTCTATTGCAGGAATTACGGCAACACCGCACAAAGCTTGTGCGTAAGGTGCCTTACTTCTTCCACATCAGCGTGCCGTCCTCTGCGTAGACCTCCTGCACCTGATCGGGATCGACCGGTTCCAGAAAACTCATGTACAGCGTCACGCTGCCCTCGTCATATGCCTGATCGACGTAGACATATGGCACATGTCCGGTGCGGTAGAACAGATTATCCAGATCTTTCCGTTTCTTTTCCACCTGTCTGGTCAAGCCGTCCGGTGTCCGGACATAACCGGTACAAGAGCCATTCAGAATATCGTGTTCATTCACTGTCACGTAGCCGAATACCCGCGGCATGGGGTCTGTAGGCTTCCATGTAAAGGAAACACCCCACGGAGAAAGTTCCATGGTCATCGGCGTATCTTTTCCCGTTTCAGAGTCCGTAAATGTAAAACTGTCTGTCACGGTCTTTGTCATGGGATAGTCCAGATCGAATTCCATACTGATACCGCCCTCGGTCAGAATGTCCGACTTTAACAGGTATACCCGCTCATCATCGTTCTGCCACTTTTCACCGCTGAAATTCCCGTGTTGTATTGCACTCATTTGGTCTAACAGTTCGAAATTTTCTGAAACTTTCTGCCAGTCCTCCGCGGACAAGGGCTTTTTGGTATTGATGTCCGCCATAGAATAGCCTAACCAGTTCCGAATATCCCACATATCATACGTTCCGCCCCAATCCCATGCCCAATCCCATCTCAGATAGGCATCAGGTGCATTGGAGCCGGTCAGAAATTTCTCGATCTCCATAGAAACTTTCGGGTGGCTCTTAAAATCGATCTGATCGAGTTCATTATGGATCGTCACATACCAATGCCCGTTGTCAGAAGCATCATAAATATAGTCCATCTTGCTGGAGCCACCGGTGGAGGCATCGCTTTCTATCCAAGGAAATTCCCCGAAAAACCGCGGCGTTTCCGGCAGCTGAAAACCGTTGACACCGGAAAATTCCAGAACGAAGTTGACAGTATGCTCATCTCCAAATACGCCCAGCACCTGACAGTCGATGTCCTCGCATGTGTCCGTCATTTTCACTTCAGGAACGGCATACAGTTCTTCCAGCGTGGACGGATACGAAACGTCTTTCCCAAACACCAGCTGCATCAGCTGGGAAAAGCCGCCGGTTGCCGCTGCCGCGGTGATCGCACTGCCGCTGACCAGCACTGCCGCCGCGATCAGCACCGCCGGAATCCGTCCCATTTTCCAGTGCGGAGCGTGACTTCGTGCCGGCACGCCGGCTGCGGCTTCTTCGTCCAGAGATGCCAGCACGCGGCTGCGGTACATTCTGGTTTTCACGGTGGATTCTTTCATGTGCATTTCGCCGGCAATTTCCCGCACGGACTGGCGGTAGAAATAGAACCGCAGCAGCAGTTCCCGATCCTGTTCCGGCAGCTGTGCCAAGACCTCCTGCACAATGTCTGCCAGTTCTGCCTGCTCCGCCTGTGCCGAAACGTCGGTATCGTCGGAGATCACCACGTCATCAATGGGCATGGTTTCAGGGCGGTTTTTCCGCAGCCAGTTGTACCCCTTGGAACGGGCAATGCTGGCGAGATAGCCGGTGAGGTGTTCCGTCCGCATCTCGGGAGCGTGGTGCCACAGGGCAAGGAACACGTCTGCGGTGAGTTCCTCCAGATCCTCCTGTGTGGTCTGTCCGCGGGTGACATTCCGCAGGATCGTTCCCACATAGGCGGTATAGCGTTTCATCACTCGTTCCAGCCCGCGGCGGTTCTGTTGTTTCAGCTGTTCCAGCAGCCGTGCATCTTTTCCGGTGTCCTCCGGAGCCGCCGCCGACAGAAGCAGTTCTGCCGGACAGCTTTCCCATGTTGTTGCATGCAGCATCGTGCCGCCTCCTTTCCCTAAGCATATGCTCTGTGTGGTTTCATATAGATAGACACCGGTCTGTCGGAATTGGTTTCACCTTCGGGGAAATTTTTTGCGGTGCTCTATTGCATGCAAAACCGTCAGGCAGGCGTTATTCACCGTTTTCCTAACACACGAAACAAAAGGTTCCACGAAAAACCCCTCCACCAGCTTCGCTGGTCCCCCTCCCCTTTCAGGGGCGGCTTCTCATACACCAAAACAAAAAGCGGACAGCACTTACACTGTCCGCTTCGATAAGCAAAACAAATGGATTTATGCAGCAGTAGCAGGGAGCGTATCCACGATTCGCAGCAGGAATTGCAGCAGCACAACTGCATCTGTCTGGTCTGCATTTCCGTCCCCGTTGCAGTCCGCATTTTTCTGCTGCACCGCTGTCAGTTCAACCGAACCGCTGGCGAACTGGTTCAGCAGCACCACATCTGTAATATCAATGCCGCCGTCCAGATTGACATCTCCGGTCAAAAGAGATTCCACCCGCAAATTGGAAAGTTCCTGCTCACTGATTACAGTATCGTCCCGCAGGTCGTACACTTTCCCCTCCAGTTCCATTACCAGATCATAGGATTTTCCCTCGATCAGACAGCTTTTGGCAGAATATAAAGTATACCACCGTTCGTTGTACATAGCGTCCAGAAACAGGCTGGAGTGCAGCGGTGTATAGGTGCAGTCCTGCTCCTCACCGGCGGAACATGTGAAATAGCCGGACGCATAACCTGCATCTTCCATTTGGAATGTCACATACTTTCCGTCCAAAAAGGTTCCCCGTTCCGCATTTTTCAGCGGATCTACCGGCAGATAAGCATAGGACAGCGTTCCGCCGCTTAGGTCAATGCCCTGCTCCGCCGCATAGGCAGTGATTTTTTCCGTTATGCACTGATAGGTTGCTGCATCTGCGATTTCGTTGTTGCCGTTTTGTCCGTATGCCGCAGAAACCGGCATGGCAGACACCACACATACCACGAGCATGCACAACGTCAGTAAAATAGAACTGATCTTTTTCATAAATACCACTCAGCTTTCAAATTTATAAGAGTATGTTCCTGCCCATTTAGAAGAATTCATTGCATAATCGCTGGCAAAAGCATCTGAAGTATAAACAAACTCGCTCCCGTCGCTAAAAGCATCTGAATCAACATATACTTCAATAAGTCCATTCTTATAATAATCTGAATCAGCAATATAGTACTTTGCTTCATTTGTACCTATTATCTTTATTCCACAAATGAGGACTGTATGTCCTGTTCCCGTAGGAGTAAACAAATCAATCAAAATAGGATTTTTCCAATACATTTCCGCGTAAATTTCTGTCGCATTCATCGTATTATACATGTATGAATGTAGCAAACCATAATGCTTTAATCCCGCTGTTATGTATCTAGGAGTTCCCGCGGTATAATCGTTTCCTGTTTCTTCTGCTGCACCCAAACGAGCTTGAGAAGCCGTTATATGCTTAGCGTTTTTCTTTCCTACTTTCAAGTCCATCGTATAATTATATTTTGCAGCAATAGCAGCAGCCCAACAAAGTCCGCTATTTCTATAAGTTTCATTTGCTACTGGAGTAACTGCAAGAATCTCATCTGGAACATCAGAATTAGCAGATTGAACCGCAATATCTGTTCCGCAAATGGGACTGTCACTTTTTGTCGTGTCAGCCCTAGAGTATTCATCTAACGATTCAAATTGATGATAAACTCTGCTTAAATCAACAGATGAATCTACGCCAACATTTTCGCATACAATCTCACCTGTACACATGTCAAAAGCCTCTGAATTGCTATAAGCTACAACTCCATTATCTTCTGTAAAGCCAATTGCAAATTCATCTTGTGCTTCAATCAACTTTTGCAATCCTTCAAATGTTCCCTCACGCCATGAAGAATAATATTTACCATTTCTTTCTGATACATACAAGATACCTATAATTGATTCGCCGTAAAATGTAATGTATTCACTTCCGTACTTTGTACCGTCTTCCAAGTCATACAAATCAATAGCTTGACTCAATGAAACACCGTCTAAAGTTTCATAGTCTGTTCCATGTAAATAAGCACCTGCTGCTTCTTTAACATAACTTTCCTCTACATTTTCGTAATTCTGTGCAGCCGCTGCATTTGCAGACCACAATCCAAACATGCATAATGCAGTAATGACAGAGATGCTTCGTTTCCACATTTTCAATTGAATCATAATATCACGTCCTTATCAATTATAGATGTTTTTCACATCTTTACCTTTATTATACCATATAAGCAATTTTTTTCAATTGATATTTTTCACAAATTTCGTCAAATAAATTCATGCATTATTACAACAAAAAGCGGACAGCACTTACACTGTCCGCTTCTTCCTTTTACAGCTGTCGAATCTCCGCATCCGGAATTTCCTCGTTCTCCGGTTTTTCCGGCGGCACGATGTCCCGTATCTCGAACCAGAACGTAGAGCCCTCGCCCAGCTTACTGTTGACACCATAATTATAGTTATGCATCTTCAGGATTTCTTTCACGATAGACAAGCCCAGTCCGGTGCCTACCACTTCCCGCTTATGGTTCTCGGAACGGTAGTACTTATCGAAGATCAGCTTGATCTTGTCCTCCTCGATGCCGTCGCCGGTGTCCCGCACCTCAATTCGCACGCACTGGGGCAGATTCCGCTGAGTGACAAACACCTGTTTGTCCTCCTTGGAGGTGTAATTGATCGCGTTATTGATCAGGTTCCCGATCACGCGGTCAATCTTGCTCTCGTCGCAGCGTACCATGCAGGGCTCGTCCAGCGTCAGATGGATCTGATAGCCCATACGCTCCGACACGCCCTCATAGCGGTGCACGATCTCCGCCATGCACTGGGCAATGTCGAACGTGCTGTAATCCAGCTTCTGTGCTCCGCTTTCCAGCTTGGACAAATCCAGCATATCGTTGACGATCTGCGTCAGCCGGTCGGTTTCCTCGATGATGATGTTCAGGTGCTGTTCCCGCTTCACCGGATTGTTCCCCGACAGGTCGCGGATCATTTCCGCATAAGCTTTCATCATGGTCAGGGGCGTTCGCAGGTCGTGGGAAACGTTGGCGATCAGATCCCGCTGCATCTGGTCTGTCTTGGAGAGCTCATGTGCCGCGTAGGTCAGCGTTTCCGCCAGATCGTCCACTTCGGCATAGCCGCCGCCCTCGAACTTCACCGCATAATCCCCGTGTGCCAGCCGCTTGGCGGACTGGGTAATGCGGGTAATGGGGGTGGCGATGTGGTTCGCCGCATAGAACGAGATCAGGAACCCGAAGAACACCAGCATAATGGTGATCATCATGGTCTGCCGCTTCAGAATGGACACGGTGGATTCCACCGGCACCAGCGGTGAATTCAGCAGCAGATAGCCCAGCACGCTGCCGTCGTCCTTGCTGTACATGGTACAGCCGTAGACCAGCATTTCATTTTGCAGTGTCGGGTTGGACACCCGCCGGCAGATCGTGCCGGTGCTGCTGTTCTGGAGATCGATGAGATAGAACAGCGTTCCGCTTTCCTTGCTGTGCAGCAGGCACTTGCCGTTATACACACAGTTATAGTACACTTCCCTGCCGTTGGAATTGAGCAGTTCAATGCACATTTCATTTTGCAGCGAGATCTCCTGTGCATCGTCAGAAAAGTCCTCACTGCCATAGTCCGACACCAGCTGCTGTGCCAGTTTTGCCGTGTCGCGGATCTTCATGGACTCATAGAACCATTCCAGAAAGATGATCTGAAACAACCACATCAGCAGAAATACCACACACACAAACAGCATAAAAAACAGCCAGATCTTTACGCCGATGCGGAGATTGCGTTCACCGAGATGATGCCGGTGATGCGTCATTTTCCGGATCAAATTTATATCCCATTCCTCTCAAGGTCACAATATCTGAACGATACGGTCCAAGATTGCCGCGAAGCATCTTGATATGCGTATCCACAGTACGGTCGTCCCCGAAGAAATCGTATCCCCAGACTTCTTCCAGCAGCTTATCTCTGGAAAGAGCCAGTCCCTTATTTTTCACCAGATAGAACAACAGGTCGTATTCCTTTGGCGTCATGGACGCACGCACGCCGTCCACATACACCTCCCGTCCGGCAAGGTCGATCTCCAGCCCGCCGAATTTCAGCCGCTGCTGGGTATCGCCGCCGCCCTGCTTTGCCGCATGGCTCCGTGCCAGAACTGCACGCACCCGTGCCATGAGTTCTCTGGGCGAAAAGGGCTTTACCACATAGTCGTCGATGCCGGTTTCAAAACCGAACAGCTTGTCGTATTCCTCGCCGCGGGCGGACAGCATGATAATGGGAACATCTTTCTGCTTCCGGATCTCCTTGCAGGCAGAATAGCCGTCCAGACGGGGCATCATCACGTCCATGATAATGATGTCATAATCATTTTCCCGACAGAGTGCCACCGCCTCCATGCCGTCCCGTGCTTCGGTCACTTCGAACTCCTCGAACTCCGCGTACTCCCGCACTACGGCACGAATTTTTTCTTCATCATCTACGATCAACATTTTGCTCATGGGTTCCACCTCCCTAGAAAGGTATGACATGTTTCACGATCAGCCTCAGCTGCTGCGTAACATTTTCAAAAACGCCGCACAGCACTCTTACTGATTCCGTTTTTTCAGTGCCGCACCGATAAAGGAAGCGAACAGCTTCTGGGGCTTGTTCGGGCGGGACTTGAATTCCGGATGGAACTGTACGCCGATAAACCACGGGTGATCCGGCAGGGAAACGATCTCTACCAGACGTTCGTCCGGAGAAAGTCCGGCGATCTGCAAGCCCTTTTCGGTCAGCTGCTTGCGGAAGTTATTGTTGAATTCAAACCGGTGGCGGTGACGCTCATAGATCAGGTCTTCGCCGTAGATCTGGTGTACCAGACTGCCCGCTGTCAGCTTGCACGGATACAGTCCCAGACGCATGGTGCCGCCCATGTTGGTAATGTCTTTCTGGTCTTCCATGATGTGAATGACACTGTGTGCACCGTCCGGCTCAAACTCGGAGGAGTTTGCGTCCGGAAAACCAGCCACATTGCGTGCAAATTCCACCACTGCCATCTGCATGCCCAGACAGATGCCGAACATGGGCACCTTGTTCAGACGGGCATAGCGAATGGCTTCGATCATGCCCTCGATACCGCGGTCGCCGAAGCCGCCGGGAACGATAATGCCGTCGCAGTCCTTCAGCATTTCCGGAGCCGTTTCCCGTGTGATCTTCTCGGAGTCGATCCACTGGATCTTCACTCTGGCATCATTGACAATGCCGCCGTGGTGCAGAGCCTCTGCTACAGACAGATATGCGTCCTGCAATGCCACGTACTTGCCCACCAGACCAATGGTCACGTCCTTGTCGGCACGCTTCTGCCGTTCAGTCATGGCAGTCCATTCGGTGAGGTCGGGTTCCCGATTCTCCAGACCCAGGTGGTGGCAGACGCTGTCTGTCAGACCTTCGTTCTCCAGCATCATGGGCACTTCGTACAGGGACGGTGCCGTCATATTCTGGATAATGTCTTCTTCCCGTACATTACAGAACATGCTGATCTTCCGCTTCATATCCTCCGGAATCTCCAGCTCTGTCCGGCAGACTACCACGTGGGGCTGAATGCCGATAGACAGCAGTTCCTTGACGGAGTGCTGTGTGGGCTTGGATTTCAGTTCATTGGAGCCGGCAATATACGGCACCAGTGTCACGTGAATGTACATGGCGTTGCCTCTGCCCACTTCGGTGACGAACTGACGAATCGCTTCCAGAAACGGTGTGCTCTCGATGTCGCCTACGGTACCGCCGATCTCTGTGATGACAACATCTGCGTTGGATTCCTTGCCGACACGATAGATGCGGTCCTTGATCTCGTTGGTGATGTGCGGGATCACCTGCACAGTGCCGCCCAGATAGTCGCCGCGGCGTTCCTTGTTCAGAACGGTCCAGTACACTTTACCGGTGGTAACATTGTTGTTGATCGACAGGCTCTCGTCGATGAAACGCTCGTAGTGACCGAGATCCAGATCGGTTTCTGCACCGTCGTCCGTTACGAATACTTCACCGTGCTGGTACGGGCTCATGGTACCCGGATCCACGTTGATATACGGGTCAAATTTCTGGATCGTGACCTTATAGCCGCGGGCTTTCAGCAGACGACCCAGCGAAGCCGCGGTGATTCCCTTACCCAGTCCGGACACAACGCCGCCGGTGACAAATACATATTTTGGCATATTTAATAATCCTCCCGTTTGTTCGGGCAGTCCTGTACAAAGACTGTGTGCAAAGCCGTCAGGCGGGCTTTGTGCGGTGCTGCCCTTAGGTTCTTTTTCAGAGCCTGCATCATGCAAACATATTGATTCATCTTATTATACCGTATTCCGCCAAAAAAAGCAAGCCCTTATTTTGAGGAAACACTGAATAAAGCCCGCCTGACGGCTTTGCACGCAATCTGCATGCAGATTTTCCGCCATATTGCCCAGAAATCCCTTGCCATACATCAAGTATGCCTGCGGAATTTCTGAG
>ERZ791826.1081-NODE-1081-length-17904-cov-5.634153_pt1 | contig 17904 bp, 9 predicted proteins | sample MGYA00510297_ERZ791826 | MGnify/ENA primary metagenome ERZ791826 (study PRJEB30046, sample SAMN00792004) | human gut metagenome | study: EMG produced TPA metagenomics assembly of the A metagenome-wide association study of gut microbiota in type 2... | reverse complement strand
CCGCAATGGCCGCCGCGCCCAGCCCCCCGGCCAGCCCGAACCAGTGCAGCCCTGTGCCGCCCACAAACATCAGCACCGCGCCGATAGACAGGATCAGCAGCGTGCCGGACAGATGCGGCTCCAGCAGCATGAGCACCGTGACGACCCCCAGAATCAACGCGAACGGCACAACGCCTGTGGAAAACGACTTCATCCTGTCGTGATTCAGTGAGATGATATGCGAGAACACCAGCACAATCGAGAATTTTGCGATTTCACTGGGCTGCAGCGTGCCCAGCCCCGGCAGCACGATCCACCGCTTGCAGCCGTTGTACTCCGGCATGAAAAGCACGATGGCAAGCAAAAGCAGCGAGATTCCCAGCATCGGCCAGGCCAGCCTGTGCCAGACGTGGTAGTCCACCAGGCTGGCCGCGTACATAGCCAGCACGCCCAGCGCCGCAAACAGCAGCTGCGGACGGATGTAGGTGTAGGCGTCGCCGCGGCGGTAGAGCGCCACCGCGTACCCCGCGGAGAACAGCATGATGAGCCCGTAGCTCAACAACAGCAGCAAGATCAGCAGAAACGGTATGTCGAATGTCGGCAGCGATGCCGCCCGCGCCCGAATCCTTTGTACAAGTGCAGCCATAACAAAGCCCCCTGCGCAGAGTGTACGCAGGGGGCGGCGGGTTTATGCTTTTGTCAGCGGTTCAAATCAAGGCTCAGCATCGTGTAGCCGTTGGCGCCGCTCTGGATGCTCTGGCCAATGGCCTCATAGCAGGCCTGCAGGACCTCCATGTTGGGCTGGGGCGCGTCCGGGTCGGTGATGGTCCCGGTGGCAAGGGCCTCGTTATAATTCTCAATAATCTGGGCACAGATGCGGCGGCGATCCCGCAGCGGTGTCAGCAGGTTGGCCATCCACTGCTGGTACATACCGTGGTAGTCGCTGCCGTGGTCAGCAAACAGAAAGTAATATTCCTGCTCGACCTCCATGGGCGACGCCTGGCAGCGGTAGAAATCCCCCAGTGCCTTGCGCTTTTTATCGGTGGAGTATTGCAGGATGTCCGACAGTCCATTGAGGAAAAGCTCTGGGTGCCGAATCCATTTGGAGTACGGCTCCACCTGCACTTTTAGTGCATCAAAGACGGCCAGAAAATCCTCAAGCGCGATCTTCATCTCGCCCTTTTCCCATTTCTGGATCGTGCGCTTATCCCGGCCCAGGCGGTCTGCCAGTTCCCGCTGTGAAACACCCGCTGCCTCCCTCGCAGCGGTCATTGCTTCTGCCACACGGCATCGATATGCGGACATAACATCTTCTCTCCCCTCAAAACGCGATTCACCGCCGGAAAAACAGCAAAGCGGCGGTGCAAAATGCGCCGCCAAAATTCCCGGCACTGGTTGTGTACTTTGCACACCGGGATATGCTATATTGTGAAGGGCGGCATCCATAAGTACACTAACACTACCGTAATTTTACTCTAGTTACCATTTTTTGTCAATATATTTTGTTATGTAACATAGCAGGAGTGGGTGAAAATCGTGTATACCTATCGCGTTGTCTGTCAAAAGCTCTCCGCGCCCGAGCTCGGGCCCTACACTACCTACGGCATTCTGGCCGCGCGGGACCTCCGCGGCTGCCAGCAGGTCGTGCAGTTTATCTCCGACGTATCGTTGGACCGCGCCTTCGTCGAGGCCCTCGCACGCCGCTGCACCGCCGCCCAGCTCGACCCCTGCCACCTGCTGGACGTGGTCGAGGATGCCATTGGCGGGTAAAGCCTTCCGCCCCCAAAGGCTTCGACCAGTGGCGAGGTGCGCCCTTTTGCCGGGTGTCCTATAGCGCAAGGGACACCTCTCACATGCTGTTCCCGGCAAGCGCAGTCCTTGCCCGGGTGTGTTTGCCGTGCGCCTTTTTATGCGGCCACCGCAACTTGCTTGTCAGCTCCTGCTCATACTCCGGCGTGGCAAAAAATCACATTCGTGGCCTATTGAATATCTAGGGCAACACCGCATAATTCCCGCCTTACGGCTTAAGCACCGCTCCGGCGGCTGCGGCACGGCATCTGCGTTGCCAAAATGCTCGATAATACACAAAGTATTATCTGCGCTTTTGGCTTAGCAGCTGCCGCACCTCGCTCGCCGTATCGGCACTTAGAATTATGCGTTATTGCCCTAGGGGCGACCATTGGTCACCCGCCAACTTGGCGCAGCAACGCCTTTTCCGGGTAAGTTTTTTTCACAGGCAAACGGGCACGGGCGAGCAATGCTCGTCCCTACAAGAGTTTTTTGACAGTCTGCATACTCAGGGAAGATATAAGATTCCATCTTCAACTTGAACATTGGTGTGCCGCATAAGCTGACCCCTGCCCTTTTCGGCTCCGGATAAGGATAAAACCGCAAGCACACACGACCAAATTCACGGACATTCCCGTTGGATTTGTGTTGTGTTTACGCTTTTTTGTGGCGACTTTTGCGCAATAGTTGCGCAAAAACATCAGCAAAACTCTAACAAGTGCTGGGCGGTGTGTATAATAGCTGCCGAAAGCGCTTGTCATTGTGACGAATTCGACAAGTCAAAATTTTGCAATCTGCCAAAAAATCACTTGCTTGAATGTAGCCGTATTGAAATTTTCATCCCAAAGTATTATACTGCTTTTTATAAAAAGGCACACACACAAACATACCGTGTCTTACTTTTCCCGACGCAAGCGCAAATGTTTGCACATCGGATTATATTCTCAAAAAAGACTGTAAACACAGCTCAGCTTGTGGAAAAAGTCCGTTTCCGTGCCAGATGTGCGCAGCGCATAAAATCGCGCCGAATGGCGCGCGTTCCCCCGATATATCGTGAGAACACACATATATAGAAAAGGAGTCGAAGCAAATGACGAAGGCATTTTCTATCCTGCACCGTGCGGCGGCACTGCTTGTCGCCCTGTGCCTGCTGGTCGGTATGGCTCTGCCGGTTTATGCAGCTGAGGATGAGGCTTTATTTTTTGACGCAGGTTCGGAAACGATTCCGACCATTCCTGCTGCAGACACGTCAAGCGAGGGTGTAGAACCTGCGCAAGAGCCTATTGTATCCGACTTGGAAACGATTCCGGATGAAGGAGATACCCCGCCCACTGCGAACGAGCCGGGAACAGAAGCGGGAGACACGGTAAACAATACAGCAGCGGTTCCGAACAATGACGGCAAAGCCCAGGAAGCGGCAGAAAATCAGACTCCCGCCGCCGATACGGACACCGCCCCTGCCGACCCAGCCTTGACGAACAAAACCCCTGCGGACACTTCCGATACGGCTGCCGCGCCAAACCATGCCATCAACGCAGAGGAAGCCACGGCGGCAAAAAACAACACAGAGCAAGATGTTCTTTTTGCTGACGGGGACAACCCCAACGAAGAAGATACTATGCCTGCGGATGATTTGCCTGACAACGATGACGCGAACACACCTGTTACGATAGCGGACACGAGTGTATCGACGGGCTTTATTCCGGCTACGACAACCATTTATTTTGCGGTTGATAATACAATATTCCGAGATTCCTATCGGGTTCATTTGTATGCCCATAAGCTGGACGACAGCGGCTTGGACAAGGATATGGTTGACACTGGAACGACAACAACCGATGGTCGCAAGATATACAGCGTTACACTGAATCAGGCTGATTATTCAGCGGGTGGGTTTTATCGACTGATTTTCCAGTATTTTGATGGCACTGTTTTTAAAGATCAATTCTTTGCCTTTGGCGGAGAATCAGGCGATGACAACGGCAATGGTTTTAAAAAAGAAACAGCCATTGACAAAATTGCCGGGCAAATGTTTGACGGTAATAAAGGCAGTAACCGAGGCAAAGCATTTGACCCCGCCCAATGGACGCGCGTGGAGTACTATTACAAGGACACGCCGCTTTACTTCAAAAATGCAAGCAGCACTGCGCTTACCAACGTAACCGCAACATTTTACAAGCTGGTAAACGGCGCCCCGGCACCAACCGACAGCCAAACGATCGGCACGGTGGATGCGGGCAAACTTGCCGCGCAGCAGATCCGGATCCCCGACAATCAGTCGCGGTTTGTGCAGTTTACTTGGAACAATGGCCAAAGCGCCCTGTATGATTTCACCACAGACTTCACCACATCCCACTACGCGGACGCCCAGAAACTGGACTTAACTGCGGCAAATTGCTATGTCTACAACGATACCACAAGCACCTGGGCAAGCGCGGGCGGTGATTTGCTTACCGCGGGCAAAAAGATTTACTTTGACGCCACGCTGTCCTCGTACGGTTACGAGGGCGAGGGTTTACAGCAACAGCCTATGCCGGGCATTGACAACAAAATGTTCTGCTTCCTGACGGATTCAGAGAACCATGTCACTTCGAAGGAGATGACGTTGGTAACAGCCGACCCCACCACTCCCGACCGCAAGCTGTGGTCTTGCGAGATTCCCGGCGATGGAAAAACTTACACCGCGGTGCAATTCTCCGCAACGGATAACCAAAACGCCCCCGCAAAAGACAACAAGACCAGAAAGTACAGCACGGCAGAAATCCCCCCAGCCCTGCAAGAACCCTGCTTCTTTGCTGACGACGGCGACCCGTCGGCCTACACGGGCGGCGAAGGTGTCAACCGTGACGGCTACTGGGGCGAGAAAGCCTCTGTCCGCGATGCCGAAAGCGGCAAAAATACCACCGTTGTGGACATTGATAACAGCGGCACTTTTACCCAACAAAAGGATACAAAGTATATCACCAGCACCCTGTACGATTACTACACCGACTACGAGCTGAATGGCCTGAACCGCGACACTTACTCGTGGGTGACCACATCTTCCCAGCGCGGGTACGTCACTTTTGAGCAGTTCAACCGCGCATTAAGCAGCGCTTACACGGCAAACGGCAATGTAAAATACCCGCTTTATACCGGGCATTTCCAAAAGTCAGGCTGGGGCGACCCCTTTGCAACCGTTGCCGCCGGTATGGGTCTATACGGCTGGGGCGCTGAGGGTAGTTCCAACTACAATATCTTTATGGCCGTGAATAACTCGGCCTTGGATGATAATGGTAATGGAAGCTCCGATTACAATCGCACCTTCCAGGGCCTTGTGGAAAGCAAGACCTCTGACGGTACGGCAAACGGTCTGCCGCTGTTAAGAACCAAGAATTCCAACGCAAATGCGTCGGTTGACCCGCACTTTGACAAAGACTTCCTGCAAGGCAAAAACGCCTTTAACACCGTGCTGGGCAAGGTGTACGAGGATGTTTCCTTCCCGCTCAAGCAAAAAGCCGTTTTTGCGCAAAATCCGGACAGTCCGGACGATAACGACCCGGAGAGCAAAGCCGAATATTGGTACTATGACAGCAGCAAAAGCTCTCTGTATTTGAAGCAGAACCAAACCGACGGCAAGTATTATCTGGAATCCCCCAAAGGTGGTGACGGCAACCCCACCACGGACAGCAAATCACAAAACATTTCGTCACCAAACAATACCAATGGCACCTACGGCTTTTTCCCGTTTAACCAAACAGTCAGCACAGTCGGGGCATCCCAATACAACTACGGCTTTGGCGCCAAGCTGCAATTTGACTTTACGCTTACAGAGGACGGCAAGGTTGTTGTAGGAAAAGACACCAGCGGCAGGAACATTGAAGTTCCTATCAAGTTCTTCTTCTCCGGCGACGATGACGTGTGGGTCTACATTGACGGCGAGTTGATGCTGGATGTCGGCGGCGCGCACGGTAAAGCGTCCGGTCTGCTGGAATTTGGCGCGGACAGCACCGTAACCCCCTACGTCAGTTCCAACAAGAACACCGACACAAGCGACACCATGGTCTACCAGACTGATACCACCAAAACCGTCTGCTTCAACCAGACCCCTGTCACGTTCACCAAGACGACAGGCAAAGCCATCCAATTAGACAAAAACCGCACCACCCACACCCTGACTATGTTCTATATGGAGCGCGGTATGTGGGAGTCCAACATGGCGGTGGCGTTCAACTTCCCCGACAATAACAAATTGCAGGTTGAAAAGCAGGTCGATCTCAGCAAGGTAAACACCGCGTTCAAGTCTTTATTCCAAAATCAAAAGCTCTTTACCTTTACCCTGCAAAACTTGGCTACGCATTACGGCCCAAAAGCAATCACCAACAGCACCCCCGACCCCGTGGCAGTCGGCAGCGCTTTCTCCGCTAGCAGCAGTGATACTGACAGTACAACCATGGAAAAGGACGATAATCCGCCCGACACAAGCGGAACATACACTGGTCAAACCGTAAAATGGTACGCCCAAGGGTATGATAAAGGCAGCGCACACCGCAACCTGCGCTACGGCACTATGACGCTGACAAACCCGCTCAACATCGAAAACCGCGACTATCTGTCCTTTGACGTTTACGCCGTGGGCAACCCGGGTGACGGCGTTCTGTCCACCAACTACCTGTATCTGACCTTGGTGGACAACAACGGCAAGAAGATGGGCTGCGATGCCAACAGTCAAAAGTCCTATCTGAACACCATGCTCAGCGGCAGCGTTGTGATGCAAAACGACAAGTGGGTCACGGTCAAGCTGCAGCTGAACAAAATGCCAAAGGACACGGACTTTGACCTGACCAAACTCTCAAAAATCCTCATTGGCGATGACTACGAGCGCACGGTTTACTTCCGCAATTTTGTTTTTACCGCCAAGCCCGTGGCAAACAAAACGGTGGGCTTCTCGGTAGAGCAAGCGGATATCCCGGACTATGACTCGGCGGAAAGCAATACCTTGAAGCCCGCCAGCGGCGCGATATTTACGTCCAGCGTAGCGGGCAGCGGCACGCAGGCGGTGGACACCGATGGCACGTTTGATTTGCAAGACGGCGAAACCGTGACCTTTACGGACCAGTTCCGCTGTGGTAGTTATATCTCGCTGCAAGAGGCGGAAAACACCGCCTTGTACGACACCCGCTGGGAAGTGTACGAGAACGGGACGTTGGTCAACGCAGCGGGGACAAGTCCGTCTGTAAGCGGCACAACCACCACCCCGCTGCAAGGCGGCGGCACAAAGCCGGAGGACGGCAGAACCGAAACGGCGGACACACCATCAACAGGCAGCAACTACAACGGCAGCAAGCCAGACGCAAATACGCTGGTGTTCCGCAGTTACGCCGCGCCGGAAGAAGAATTCCCCGAATTGAAGGTCAAGTTCATTAACACCGTCAAGGTCGGTACGCTGGTAATTAAAAAGGAACAGCCGAACGACGAAACAACGGCGCTGACAGGCAGCTACACGTTTACCGTCACCTTCAGCAACGTTGGCGGTATCGGCTTGAGCGGCGCGGACGGCGAAAAAATGACAAAAGACCTTGCCGTTGGCGAAAGCTGGACAATTACCGGCATCCCCGTTGGCACACGCTTCCGGGTAGTTGAAACACCGCCCACCGATGGCAGCCTGAAAAGCGTAACCTGCGACGCCACTGACGCAAAGTACGACGTGGACAACGGTGTGCGCGGCACGGTTACCGGCGAAGCACAAGTCACCGCCACCTTTACCAACACGGCACACCAATTGATGGATATTGAGGTGGAAAAGCAGTGGCAGGATGCAAACGGCAACAAGCTGACCGATAAACTGCCGGATGCGATTTGGGTCAAGCTGGAGCGCCGCCATGTGAATGACACAACCGGCGCGTGGCAAGACGTGCCGTCTATGGACGCTGTCGAGCTAAAATACGACTATATGTCTAAAACGTGGACGCACACGTTTAAACGTCTGGACAAGACGGATGTCAACGTCACCGGCAACCCCGAATATGTGTACCGCGTGGCGGAGTGCGCAACCCAAAACGGCACGTTTACGGCAGAAGGTACGGTTACGATTGGCACATATACCTACACCGCATCGCAGAACCCCCTTGCCGATGGCAAAATCACCCTGATCAACAAGCGCACCGACCCGAAATTTGCCCTGAACCTTACCAAAATGGGCATAGACGGTACAACCACTCCCCTGCTGGGCGGCGTGGAGTTCAAGCTGGAAAAGCTGAACGATAGCGGCGCGGCTGAAACAACCTATAACGGCGTGACGGGCAGCGATAGCACGAACCAAGGCAAATGCAGCTTTGCGTCCCTGACCCCCGGCAGCTACCGCCTGACCGAAACCAAGACCGCCGAGGGCTACACCCTGCTGGCCGAGCCCATCAAATTTACGCTGACAGCGGACGGGCAATGCCTACGCGATGGCGCGGCGTTTGGCGCGAAAACCACAGGTGCCGACGGCGTGTACAACATTGCCCTGACCATTTACAACCGCAAGGGCTTTACCCTGCCGCACACGGGCGCGGACGCACCCAGCCTGTGGCTGCTGATAGGTTTGCCCGCACTGGTGGCTGTGCTGCTGGTGCTGGTGTTCCGATACAATAAGAAAGGGGGCAGACGTTCCTGACCCCCACCCCTCTACACAAACCAACATAGAAAAAAGAGGTATGCATCAAAATGAAACTGAAACGTTTATTTACCGCAATCCTCAGCGCCGCCCTGACCCTGAGCCTTTGCGCCATGCCCGCCATGGCGGAAGGGGCGACGACGGCGGGGGCGACGGGAACGACGAGGCTGGCAGACGGTACGCCTGTTTGGGAATCGGGCAAAACGGGCAGCATTACGATTCATAAGTATGAGTATAACCCTGCACCGGGAGCAACGCCCAAACAGGGTACCGGTGCCGAGGGCGAAGCCGCGCCCACAGACGCAAAGCCGCTGGGCGGGGTAACTTTTGAGATTTACAAGGTGCAGAATGAGGAATGGCTGAAAGCCTATTATGGCGGTCAAGCGGCTGCGACTGGTCAAGACTTTTCCAAGATAGATGCAAGTAAGTATTATTCAACGGATTCAACAACTGGCGCAATCACAGTTAATGGCAGCAAGATAGACACGGTTACAACCGCAACTTCTGGAACCGATATTGGTGTAGCCAAAAAAGACGGCCTTGACCTCGGTCTGTATCTGGTTGTTGAAACGAGCGCCCCCGATAAGGTCACGTCCCCTGCTGACCCGTTCTTGGTTTCTGTACCTATGACGCGCATTGCTGATACGACCACCACGAACAAGCTGACGGACTGGATTTATGATGTCCACGTTTACCCGAAAAACAGCACCGCCTACGGTCAAGTCACGATTGAGAAAAAGGGCTATACCGGCGGTGGTTCTGAGGTCGCGTTGGCGGGTGTTAAGTTCAAGCTACAGGAACAGAAAGGCGCAAATTGGACAGACATTACTGCAAACGATAGCAATGGCAATCCCTACGATTTGACAACGGACCCAAGCGGTAAAATTACAATTGCAGGGCTTTCGCAAGGCAACTACCGCATTTTTGAGGATGCATACAGCGGTGATTCTGCTAACAAGGGCTATATCTTGGATGCGGAATACCACAACTTTACCGTGCAGAATGATGGTCAGATTAAGGTAGGCGAAAATACAGCCACTCCTAATGCAACCATTCAAGTTGCCAACCACCGCCCCGATATGAAGAAGGAAGTCAAAAAGGGCGACAGTTGGGCGCAGGATGCCCCGTACGGTGTCGGCGATACCGTTCCTTACAAAATCACGATTGAAGTCCCGAAGAACATTGAGAAACTTTCCACCTTTACCGTCACCGACACGCCGACAGGTTTGACGGATAATGTAAACAGCATTGAAGTTAAAGACGGCACAACAGACCTGACGAGTGGCACGGATTATACGGTTGCAGCCGAAGGCACAGATGGATTCAAGATTGCATTCAAACTCGATTCCGCCACAGTAAAGGCTTGTGCCGGACACACGGTGACCATTACCTACAACGCTGTTGTAAAGGATACCGCTGTAGTCGGCGGCAACGGCAACTCGAATAACGCAAAACTTACATACACCAATAAAATCAATAGCGACAATACTCCCGTAACTACCACGAACACCATTGAGGACAGCGCTGTTATGTACAGCTTTGGCATCAAGGTGAAAAAGACAACGGAAGACGGAAATACTCCACTGCCCGGCGTTGTGTTTGACCTGTACCGTGAAGCCAAGACGGGAGAAACGCCTATTGTAAATGCTGAAACCGTCAAAAAAGCAGGTCTTGACAGCACTAAAAGCTGGATCCTTGTAAAGTCTGGCTTGACAACTAACGCAAGCGGCATCATTGATACGTCTGACTCTACCAACACCACCAACTACACCCATGGTCTTGCCAATGGTGATTACTATCTGGTCGAAACCAAGACGGTTAAGGGCTATAACCTGCTGACAAAGCCTGTTGAGGTTAAGCTGGATGTTACCGCCACAACTACTTGGCAAAAGACCAACGTATATGACGCCAGTGGCAATCTGGTTAAGCATGGCACGGTTACGAAAACCACGTTTACCCATACCAGCAACAATGGCGATGCCACAAAAACGGAACTTGCTGTTGCCAAAGTCGTCAACCGCAAGGGCTTTACACTGCCTGTCACCGGCGGTTTCGGTACGCTGCTGTTCAGCGGTATCGGTGTGCTGCTGGTTCTGGCGGGCGTCGGCGTTCTGTTCAGCCTGAAAAAGAAATCCAACCGTGCGTAATGCACACCATCCAAACACCCACAGCAAAATAAGCGGGTAATCCATAGGGGAAGGGCCGGAAACGGTTCTTCCCCTATGGGCGGTTGTGGCAGTGCGTCAACCCTTTACAGAAAGGCTCTTTGCAATGGAAACCACCGTCAAATTAAAACTTGGCTTTGCTGCGCTGATGATCGTCTCCGGCATCGGCGTGGCCATGTACCCCGTTGTCAGCAACGCGGTGGCACAGCGCCACGCAAGCTCGGTCATTGAAAGCTACAACGACACCGTGCAGTCGATGGACGCCGAGAAAATCGACGCCGCCAAGGAGGCTACGCGCCGCTACAACCAACAGCTGAACAATGCCATCGACCGCGACGCGGCGGGCGAAGCGGACGACATCGGCACAAGCTATGTGGACATGCTGGACGTGGGCGAGAGCCTTGGCTACATTACCATACCCAAAATTGACGTAAACCTGCCCATTTATGAGGGCACAAGCGACGGTGTGCTGGTAAAGGGCGTTGGGCATCTGGAAGGTTCCAGTTATCCGCTGGGCGGCGCGGGCACCCACAGTGTGCTGACGGGGCATCGCGGTCTGGCCGAGGCGGTACTGTTTACCGACCTGGACAAGCTGGGCGAGGGCGACCGTTTTTACCTCCACATCATGGACGAGGTGCTGGCGTATCAGGTAGACCAGGTCAAGGTCGTGGAGCCGGAAAACACCGAGGATTTGGAAATTATCCCTGGCGGGGACTACTGCACGCTGGTCACCTGCACACCCTATGCCATCAACACCCACCGTATGCTTGTGCGCGGCGCCCGTGTGCCGTATACCGGAGAGGACGAGCAGCCCGACACGCCGCAGACCGTGCAGTACCAACAGCTGAATACCGGCAACGTGGTAAAGCGCATTGTGGACGCCTGGCCGTGGATCAGCGTGACGGGCAGTGTGGTTATCGGCGGCGAGGCGCTGCTGTTGCTGCTGCTGTTGCACCGCTGCAAAAAGCGCGAGGAGGAAGACTGATGAAACGCCTGTTTCTGCAAATTTTTGCATGGCTGGCAATTTTGCTGGGCGTTGGGCTGATGCTGCAACCCACGGTCAGCCGATATCTGACGGAGCAGAAAAGCACAAAAACCGTGCAAAAATTTGTGCAGGCCGCCGAAGCTGCCGCCCCCGCCGTGCCCGAAACCTCCGCCGCCGAACCCGCGCGCGCCTACCCCGAACTGTACGACGCGTTTCTGGCCTACAACCAACAGCTTTTTGCCCAAGGCCAAAGCGGCCTGAAAGACCCCTTTGCCTACGAGACCCCCGCCTTTGACCTGACGGGCTACGGCTTGCCCGACGACGTTATCGCCGCGCTGTGGATACCGCGTCTGGACTTGGAACTGCCTGTTTATCTGGGGGCCAACGCGGCCAACATGGCCCGCGGCGGCGCGCTGCTGGGGCAGACCTCCATGCCGCTGGGCGGCGAAAACACCAACACCGTCATTGCCGCCCACCGCGGCTACTACGGCGCGGAAATGCTGCGCAATGTACAGCAGATACAAATCGGCGACAAAATTACCCTGACAACGCCGTGGGACACGCTGGTTTACCGCGTGTGCGAGCTGAAAATTATACAGCCGTACGACATAAACGCCGTGCTGATACAGCCCGGCCGCGACCTGCTTACCCTGACGACCTGCCACCCCTACACCCAAAACACCCAGCGCTACCTAGTGATAGCCGAGCGCGACCCCGACGCAGAGGCCGCCACCCATGCGGCAGACCTGGCCGAGTGTGACGAAACCTGGGACGCCGCACCGCGCCAAGTGACGGTGGAGGCCGACGGTACCTCCGCGCTGGAGGAAGTCACCCCCGAAAGTATCACTCCCCTGCCCCACGAGGGCGGCGGCGAAAACGCGGGCGGCGCGTACTCCAACTGGATGATTTGGCTGGAAAACAACGCCCTGTGGGCGGGATGCCTGCTGATTGCCGCCGTGATCGGCTGTATGCTGATTTGGCGCAGGCATAGAAAGGATTGACCCATGCAGAATATCAACGAAAAGGCGCTGGCCGTTACAGCCGAGGTAAGCAAGGCGGTGCTGGGCAAGCCGGAAGTCGTGCTGAAAATCATGATGGCGATACTGGCCCGCGGCCATGTGCTGATTGAGGATATCCCCGGCGTGGGCAAAACCACGCTGGCACAGGCGTTTGCCCGCGCTATGGACCTGACCCAAAACCGCGTGCAGTTTACCCCGGACGTTCTGCCGTCCGACATTGTGGGGTTCTCGCTGTACCAAAAGGAAACCGGCAAATTTGTGTACCACCCCGGCGCGGTGATGTGCAACCTGTTTTTGGCCGATGAAATCAACCGTACCAGCGCCCGCACCCAGTCCGCCTTGCTGGAAGTCATGGAGGAAAGCGCCGTCACGGTGGACGGCGTGACGCGCGTTCTGCCGCAGCCGTTTACCGTTTTTGCAACGGAAAACCCCGTCGGCTCGGTGGGTACGCAGATGCTGCCGGAATCCCAGCTGGACCGCTTTATGGTCTGCGTGGTCATGGGCTACCCCGATGCGGAGGCGGAAATGGAGATTTTGTCCCGCCAGCCGCGCCGCGCCCTGCTGGACCGTGTGCAGCCGGTGATGGACAAAAACGACCTGCTGGCTATGCAGCAGCAGGTAGACGAAGTATATATGAGCGATGAAATCAGACGGTATATCGTGGAACTCTCCCGCGCAACGCGGCAGGACAGCCGCCTGATGCTGGGGCTTTCGCCCCGTGCGTCGCTGGCAGTGGCCGGTATGGCGCGCGCGGCGGCTTTTCTGGGCGGGCGCAATTATGTGGCCCCGCAGGATATTACCGCGATTTTTGCCGATGCGGCCCGCCACCGTCTGCGCCTGACCGAACAGGCCCGCACCGGCGGCGATACAGTGCAGAATATCCTTGACGATGTTCTGCACACCGTGCCGCGCCCTCGCCCGGAGAAACCGTTCCATGGCAGGTAAGGTGGGCTGCGCGCTGCTGCTGGCCGTGCTGTTTGCCGCGGCAGCGGTCAGCCGCACGTCGTTTGCGGTCTTTTTGGCGGCACTGGCGGTGCTGCTGGTCGGCTTTTTGGCGTGGTATGTCCGCACGCTGCGCAGGGATGTGACGGTAACGCTGCAGCTGCCTGCCCGCCCCGTGCACCCCGACGAGGATTTTGCCGTACTGGTGAAACTGCACAACAACGGGCGGCGGCCCATGCCGGAGCTGCGTGTCGTTTTGCAGGCTGTGGACGCCGAAAGCGGAACGGCCATTGAACTGCCCTGCGGCGCGATGCTGGCCCCGCATCAGTGTGCCGATTTGCGCGTGACCCTGCGCGCAGCAAAAAGCGGTCTGTGGCGGTTCCGTGTGCGGGAAGCCACCGTGCGCGACCTGTTGGGGCTGTTTGCCGCGCACTGCGCCGTGCCGCCCCAAAGCAGAGAACTGTGTGTGCTGCCCCCCGCCGAGGGCGAGGACGACGGCGCAGGCACAAAACCGCAGAACTGCGCCGAAAAAGTGACTGCGGCGGGCTGCGATTTGACCGACGGCGTTTATGATCTGCGCCCCTACCGTGCAGGCGATTCACCAAAGCTGATCCACTGGAAACTGACCGCCCGCGTGGGCGAGTTGACCGTGCGCGAGCCGTTGGGCGCAGCCTACCGCGCTGACCCTGCGGGCAGCGTTTTGGCAGAGGGGGCCGACGCGCCGCAGCAGTTGCTGCACTTTGGGCAGACCGCCGTAAAGCGGCTGCGCAGATTGACCCGCCGCAAGGACACCGACCCCGCTACGGGGCTGGTATTTGTGGATCGTGTGCTGCTGCCCCGCACCAAGGCCGCTGCCCACCCCATGGCGGAAACGGCGGCGGATCTGCTGATTTCGGAACTGCTGGCCTTGGGCTTGCTGACGGCACTGAACGGTGCGTTTGCACTGGCATTGCCGATTTGGGTGTGGCTTGGCGTGGCGGCACTGTGTGCGGCGTGGCCGGCACTGCACCGCGTCCCGCTTTCCAAGGCGGGCCGTTACGGCGCGGCACTGGCGCTGGCCGTGGGGTATCTGGTGCTGCTGTTTGCCGTGCAGCAGCCGTTTTTGGCCGGTGCGGCACAGTGCGCGGATGCCGTCAGGCTGTGCTTGAATACACGCTTCAACGCAAATTTTGTGGTGTCCGCCTCGCCGATTTCGGCGCAGATGGGCCTGTTTGCGCTGCTGACGGCAGTGCCGTTTACAATGTTTTTGACCACGCTGACAGCCCGCCACACCGACGCGCTGTTGCTGGGGGCGGTGCTTCTGCCGATCGTGGTGTTCACGCTGTTAGCGGGGACGGGCCGTGCCGTTTTGGGCTGGCTGCTGCTTTTGCCGGGCTGGTTGGGAAGCTGTGCGGCGGCGCGGTCGCTGGTGCGCAAACGGCTGTGGCGCGGCAAGGATTCCGCTGTCTATGCCGCCAACCTGCAGACCCACCGCACAAACCAAAGGCTGGCCGGTGTCGGCATGGCTGCCATTTGCGCGGTGCTGTTTTTGCCTGCCCTGGCACTGCGCCCCGTGCTGATGCTGCCCTTGAACGCGCTGCAGCCTGTGACCGACAAAGTCTGCGTGGCCGGGCTGAGCGCGGCGATCGAGTGGCTGCCGAAAATCAGCGGCGGGGCACTGAATTTCCATGTCAGCGCTGCTGCGGGCGGCGTGGAGGACGGCAGCCTGACACGGGGCGACGGCCTGGCGCTGACGGGGCTGGAGGATATAATGGTCACGACCGACGCCAAGCCGGAGGAGACCGTCTACCTGCGCGGGTTTATCGGCGTGGACTATGACGGCACAAGCTGGCAGGCAGGGAATGCCGCTGCCTTCGACAGTGCCGCAGCAAACTGGAAAACCGACGGCGACGGGCGGCTTGCCATTGCGAACCTGCCGTTTTTGCGCGCGGCATACAGCGGCGCACAGCCGCAGCAAATGACCGTACAGCGTCTGCATGCAAACGATGCCTACACGTTTGCGCCGTACAACGCATATTTTAACGACTACTACACGCCGGACGGCGACGGAGCCATAGCGGGGCAGACCGTGCAGGACGATATGTTCTACTATTTTCCGCGCAAACAGGCAAAGGAGCTGCTGGAGGCCCGTGACGATGATGACGCGGGGGTGCTGGACCGTCTGGAAAGCGCCTACGCCGCGTATGTTCGTGCGCGCTGCCTGGATGTGCCCGACGGTGCCGGGTACGATGCCATAGACAAGGAACTGGCTGCGCTGGTGAAGGAGCGCAAACTCAGGGATGATGACATCGATGGCCGACGCGCACTGGTGCGCAGCTGGCTGAACGAGCACTGCCGTTACAGCGCGGACGCCGAGACACCCGACGACACCGACCCGCTGCTGTATTTCCTGAGCGTGAGCCACGCGGGCAGCAGCACACAGTTTGCCTCGGCAGCGGTGCTGCTGTGCCGCATGGTGGGGCTGCCCGCCCGATATGTGGTAGGCTACGCCGCACCGCAAAGTCTGTTTACCGCTGCGGGCGACGGCAGCTGCCGTGCCGTTTTGCAGGACGATAACGCCCACGCCTGGGCAGAGATTTACCTTTCCGGGCAGGGCTGGACGCCGCTGGAGGTCACCCCCGGTATGACAGCCGAACTGACCGAGGGCGAGCTTGCCGCCGATGCCGCACAGGCAGGTCAAAATGCCGCAGACAGTGATACACCCCTGCTCGCGCGGCAGGAGGCCGACTCCCCTGCCGAAACGCCGCAAAGCGTCCCGCTTTTGTGGGTGCTGCCTACGGTTTTGCTGCTGCTCGTCTTGGCCTTGGCACTTCTGCGCCGTGCAAGGCGCACACCTTTGCAGACCGTACAGGCAGAATTTTGTGCGCTCCATCGCAAGATGCGGCGCTGCGGGCTGGCGGCGGAGGTGTCCTCTGACGAAGCGGCATTTGCGGAATTTCTGCAAACGCATTGCCCGCAGACGGACCGCGAAACCGTGCAGCACCTGCTGGATGCCGTACAGGCGGCACAGTTTGCGCCCGATCCATGCACCGCCGAAACCGCGCAGGAGATACAGACCCTGTGCCGTAAATTACGCAAAAAACTGTGCAGACGAACGGTGTGAGGGCTGTGCAAGGGGAAGCTTTACGCAAGAAATAATTGACGATTCGGCAAAAAACGATTATGATAAAAGTAAATACATATCGGAGATGAGAAACCATGTCACCTTTGCCGAAGAACGACAACCCAATCGATATCACGCAAATCGCGCAGGCGCTTGGCGTATCCAAGACAACCGTGTCCCGTGCCATATCCGGCAACGGGCGCATCAGCGCAGCAACCCGCCAACGCGTGCTGGATTATGTAAAAAAGCATAACTATACCCCCAGTATGATGGCGCGCGGGCTGGTGAAGCGCTGCTCCTACAATATTTCGCTGGTGATTTCCACGCAATTTTCCGACTTTGAGCTGCCCTTTTTGCGCAGGGTGATGCGCTCTGTCTATCAGGTTGCCGGGGATTCCGACTACGATGTCCTGCTGACGCTGGTGGACGAAAACGAAACCCGTCCTGTGGAGCGACTGCTGGATAACCGCAAAATCGATGGTCTGATCTTGACCCGCACACTGGAGCGTGACCCCTTGATCCCGCTGCTGAAGGCGCGCAAGGTGCCGTTTGTCGCCATCGGTCAGCCGGAGGACGATCAGGTACTTTCCGTTGACCATGACCAGGTGGGCGGCTGCCGTGAGATGACCAGTCTGCTGCTGATGAAGGGCATGAAGCATATCGCGCTGCTGGGCGGCAGTATGCTGTACACCGTCAACCAATCCCGATTGGAGGGCTTCCGGCAGGCTTATGTCAAGATGGGGCAAAAAATTGACGAAAGCCTGCTGTTTTTGGAGCTGGAAAGCGACGATTTGCGCATGGAGGCTGTGCAGCAGGCTGTAGAGCGCGGGGCGGATTGCATCCTGTGCATGGACGAACGGCTGGCACAGCTGACGCTGAATATGCTCAAGCAGCTGAACCTGCGCGTGCCGCAGGATATCCGGCTGGCGTCGCTGTATGATAATGAGAATCTGGTCAATACCGTGCCGCCCATCTCCGCCGTGCAGTTTAATGCGGATATCCTTGGCTTAAAAGCAACGCAGCAGCTGCTGTGCGCCTTGCAGGGGCAGCCTGTTGAAACCCGCATGGAGTTGGGTTACCAGGTAAGCCTGCGGGAATCGACGCAGACGTGAAATCCGAGCGCACACCGAGGGGTGTGCGCTTTTTTGTCTGACCCATCAAACCGTGTACATTTTCAGGAAAATGTATAAAGTGGGGCAAAATAAAACAAAAAGTCCCGAATTGCAGATACTGAACTGCACCCCATTTGTTAGACAGTATGATATACTATCTAACAGATGGGGTGA
>ERZ791826.1065-NODE-1065-length-18296-cov-3.741516_pt1 | contig 18296 bp, 14 predicted proteins | sample MGYA00510297_ERZ791826 | MGnify/ENA primary metagenome ERZ791826 (study PRJEB30046, sample SAMN00792004) | human gut metagenome | study: EMG produced TPA metagenomics assembly of the A metagenome-wide association study of gut microbiota in type 2... | reverse complement strand
TATTTATATTCTATCATAGAAGGATTATTTTTTACAGACTTTTTCTCACACTCTCATTTAAGCGTTATATTTAAAAAAGAAACTAATATAACTTTCAAAAATTATCTCATACAGACAAGAATTGAAAAGGCCAAAGAACTTCTTGAAAAAACTGATTTAAAAATATATGATATTGCCGAAAAAGTAGGATACAACAACACCCGCTATTTCAGCGAGTTATTTCAGCGTATCTGTGGTAAAACTCCATCGCAGTATAGAGCGAGTCACAATCCATCTATGCCTCAAGACATATAGGAAAAACACCAACTACGTTCAATGTCATTAATTTAAGTCAAACAAAAAGAATTAAGTTTAGAAATATACTTGAATTTAAAATAATTAAAAAAGTGCTTGACTGAGGTGAACTCGAATCAATGGTGTGGTCGAACTATTTTATTATGATAATCTAAGACTGTAACCACAATCACTATTTAAGTATCCGTACAACTTTTAACTTAAATTCATAACTATATTTTGCAACAAAAAAACCGACCTCCAAAAGTTAGATTTGTGGTCTAACTTTTGGAAATCGGTTCAATACCTACATGTTTCCAAACCATTTTCTCATTTTGTGCCAAGCAATATCATATTAACTAATGACATTGCGGCTATGGTGGTTTTCCTGTTAAATATCACATTAGTTTATTCTTATTGCATCAAATCCTCAAATATTTTTCCTGTATTCATTGACGTTTCTTCATTATTAAAGAATTTAATAAGTGCTTCCTCCAGCTTTTTTAGATTCTCTCCATTAATACTTACTGTTGCAAAAGAGCTTGAATTTTGTACACTTTGCTTTATTCCCTTCACATGTGGATTTGCATCTAATATCATTTCATCGTCATAAAGTTCTCTTATTATCGGGATAAGCGATGTATCTCTTGATAGTCTTCTCTGCTGCTCTTTTCCATTCATAAAATCAAGAAACCTTATTGCTGCCTCTTGATTTTTTGAATTTGAGTTTATTGCAAGGGCATAACTTCTTACAAATTGATTTTTATTAGGCAGACTTGCTACCATTATATTTCCCTTAACTGCCGAAGTATCACCATTAAGCTTTTTCCATAAAGAGCTGTTTCCCATCAACATCGCTGCACTGCCAATTTTAAAGGCGGCTATTGTATCAGTGTAAATTTCAATATCTTTGTATTCTTCAATAAATTCCTTATATAGATTAAGCGTTTCTGCATAGCTTATGCCCATCGCCTCTTTTATTTCTATAATATTATACATCATATCTTGAATATCTGAGGTAGTCAGTCCCAGTTTAATAGGTAGTCCGAAATCAGAATTACGGCAAAGATTTATAATTCCATCCCATGTTTCAGGAACGTTATGAATCTTATCGCTCCTATAAAATATAACATCAGTATCCATTCCCACAGGCATAGCATAAAAAGAATCATTAACAGAAAATCTTTCCTGTGCGTCAATTATATATCTGCTATTATCTAATAAAATCTCTCCATCAAGAGCCTTTATGTATTTCTGCTCAACAAACTCCTTAGTCCACTCATCATTAATCCAGTATATATCGATCGAACTGTCTTTACCACTTAACGCCGAAACATATAGCTGATGCCTCTTTTCTGTTGAAGTGGGTGCATCAATAAATTTTACTTGAATATCTGGGTTTGCTTCATTAAATTCAGCTATATTTTGCGTGAAATCTGAGATATAGTTTGGTTTTATTACTTTTAAAACAGTAACAGCCTGTGCGGATTCCACTGTTTTCTCCACTGTGCATCCTGAACACATTGATAACATCACAGAAGCAAGCAAAAACAAAATAAGTAATTTTTTCATTAAAAACACTTCCTTTATAAGTCTTGCTAATAATATTATACCCTAAATACTCTATTTAGTAAATAGCGGAAAACTTTAAATAGTGCATATTTTTTTGTATTACTCTGCCAAATATTTTTATGACTTGAAATTTAATATGGTTATGGTATAATTATATCATAGAAGTGTTTTTATATATACCAATTTAACTTTATAATGATAAAACGGATTAGCTATATCCATAAAAATTCATAAACTTTATATTTTCAGTATTTTGTAATGGCTATTATATTATAAAAAGGAGGTGTTTGTCATGTCTGAAAAGTTCAATAATATGTCATTTCGTACAAAATTGTTGCTTTCATATATTGCGGTTATTATATTATGTATCATTATTTTTGGTTTAACCGTATTTTCGAGCATTTCAAGAAGATTTGAAAATGAAATAACTGACAATAACGCACAGATAACAGGCCTCGCTGTCAATAATATGACAAATACCATGAATAATATTGAGCAAATTCTGTATAGTGTTCAAGCCAATTCGACAATTGAAAAAATGCTGACTGCGTCCAATCCTCCGTCTCCTTATGAAGAAATTGCCGCCATAGAACAAGAACTTTCAAAAATAGACCCCTTAAAAGCAACAGTATCACGTCTTAGTCTATATATTGAAAACCGTACATCATACCCATCTCCGTTTGATTCGAATGTGACCGCTTCCGTTTATTCCAAAAATGAGGTATGGTATAAAAACACAAAGGAACTGAACGGAAGCACATACTGGTGCGTTATGGATTCCTCTGATGCCAATGGCTTGTTGTGCGTTGCTCGTGCGTTTATAGATACGAGAACCCATAAAATACTCGGAATAATCCGTGCAGATGTTAATCTTTCGCAATTTACAAATGATATTGCACATATAAGTATGAACAATACAGGTAAGCTTTTTTTGGTATATGAAAATCACATAATAAACACGTGGAATGATAGCTACATAAACAACTTTGTAAACGAAAATGAATTTTTTAAAGCAATAAGTGCTGATTCCGATAAGCCTCAGCTTGTTCAGATAAACAAAGAAAAACATATTATAAACCATAGCCGGCTCAAGGACAGCTCTCTTATCCTTGTACGTGCTTCAAAACTTGATGATTTTAACAGTGATATACATATAATCGAAAAATCAATGATAACTACAGGAATTATAGCATTACTTGTCGCTCTAATATTCATTTTTATTTTTACACGTTGGCTTACAGCTCCTATAACAAAGCTTATAAAGCATATGGAACGCTTTGAAAATAACTATGAGCGTATACCGATAGAAATAACCTCTCATGACGAGATGGGCAAACTGGGTGAGTCCTACAACTCTATGCTCAACACCATAGATTCTCTCATAACCGATGTTGAAGATTTATATAAAAAACAAAAGATATTTGAACTTAAGGCTTTGCAAGCTCAAATTAACCCTCACTTTTTATACAATACCCTTGACTCAATTCATTGGATGGCACGTGCTCATCATGCACCGGATATAAGTAAAATGGTGTCCGCATTGGGAACTTTTTTCCGCCATTCTCTTAATAAAGGCAACGAATATACTACAATAGAAAACGAATTAAATCAAATATCAAGCTATGTATCTATACAAAAGATACGCTTTGAGGATAAATTTGACGTTGTATATGACATTGACGAAAATCTTCTGCACTGTACAATCGTAAAATTAACAATTCAGCCTCTTGTTGAAAATTCTATCATCCATGGTTTTGATGAAATTGAAGAAGGCGGTATGATAACAATTCGTATCTATCCCGAAGATGATTATATATTTATCGATGTTATTGATAATGGTAGCGGCACAGACACTAATGAGTTAAATAAAGCTATTACTCATGAATTGGACTACAACGAACCAATCGAAAAATATGGACTTACAAATGTAAATCTGAGAATTCAGTTATATTTTGATAAAACCTGCGGCTTATCATTTAAAACCAATGAAACCGGCGGTGTAACAGCCACAATAAAAATAAAGCGAAAAGAACCGGAATATAAAACTATTGATTTATAATTTTGTATATGAGGATTGACTGCAATTCAAATACCGAAAATAATATAACTCAATACTGCCGCAAACTTAATGCTTATTCAGCTTTGCACACTGTTATGAAGAATCTTTCATAACAGTGCTATCTTTGCCATGTTCCGGCAATACCGAGATTATATTCAACAGAATGTAACGAATGTCAAAAATAATTGACCGTTCATTATATTTATATAAAAGCACCTTGCTTTTTAAGTTCTTTTCTTAATTCTTCAATGTCAATGTCTTGCACGTTTATATTATTTACAGCACATATTCCGGCGGCAACACCTCCGCCATGACCTATAGCTCCTGCAATAGGTGATACACGTATTGCCGCTTGTGCCTCGAAATTTGCACTGATGCAGCGTCCGACTGTAATCAAATTTTTCACATTGTCAGAAATAAGCGAACGGTACGGAATATGATATATATCCCCATATTCTAACGAAAGTTTTGTTTTTTCATACATTTGGGTATCATTTCCCTCCGGAGCGTGAATATCTATTGGATAACCGCCGCAAGCAATGGTATCATCAAAATCTACACAGGATATAATATCCTCAGCTGTAAGCACATAGCTACCTTTCAGCTGACGTGAACCTCGTATGCCTATAAATGGACCCGTAAACTCAAGCTCTGCATTTTCAAAGCCCTGTACCTCTGTTTTAAGCAATTCAAGCACTTCCCAAGCCTGCTTTCTTCCGAGAATTTCAGCACGAGTTAAATCCTTCGGTTCGGTGGGGTCTGCATTAATTATGCGTGTGGTATTTACAATAAACTCTCCTACCCTGTCTGTTTCAAAAAACAGAATATCCTCCCTCTGAAATGAAATCTTGCCTGTCTTTTGTGCTTTTTTCAATGTATTTACATACCCGCCTATAGATAGCTTTGGAGCACGGGTAACTTTGCTTAAATCACTCTTAAGCCGAGGAAATTCATCATTATTATTCATTATATATTCCTTGACTCTATCCGTATCAACATTAATAACCTTAAAATTCATTGTCATAGGCTGGCATTTTCCATCTGCCTCACGACCTTTGTTTGTTTCAAGCCCTGCAAGAAAAGCAAGGTCACAATCTCCGCTTGCATCAACAAACATTCTAGACTCTATACATCGTTTACCGTTTTTCCCATATACCTCAACAGAGTTTATTACGGCATTTTCGTATTCAACATCACAGACCACACTATGATAGAGAAGTTCAACACCGGCTTCTGCCATCATATCCTCAAGTTCAAGTTTCATTCCTTCAGCCGAAAACGGAGTAACTGTATATGTATAGCCCGTAGTATCAAAAATATGCCCCGGAGAGAACCCTTTATTCATTAATCTTTCTATAAGTTCATTCGTTACACCCCGAACAACTTGAACATCACCGGCATGAAACGTCATCATAGGTCCCGTACCACATGCTGTAAGTGTACCGCCTAAAAAGCCATATTTCTCAATCAATATAACACTTGCTCCACATCTTGCAGCTGCTATTGCTGCCATACAACCGGATATTCCACCTCCGATTACCGCTACATCATACATTTTTTACACCTCCAAATTTTATATGTTGTTCCTCGCCCCTTGCAGCACAAGTATCAATCTCCATACATACATACGGTACAAGTTGTATTATATTAATTCGTTCGCTCTTACTTATTATTTCTTGTGCACTGTAGTCAAGCTCTATATAAATTTTATCTTGTTTCTGTGTAATATCAGATATAGAAAGTTCAAGCGTTCCACAAGTCTGCGTGGTCATCACAATACAACGCCTATCACAACTTATCCCCCCTGCACTGTGCGTCTTATCTTTCAAAAACACCACTCCGGTTGTTCCATTCTTTTTTACACACTGTATTGAATCAGAATTCTCAATTATCCTTATTCCACTTTTTCTGTAATAATCATTTATTTCTTCTTCATGGCATTTTGGAATAACTATATATTCGTAAGAAACGTCTTTTACCTTTCTTCCGTGTTTAATCCACATTGTAAGATACCTTCCCTTGTAACTCTTACCATCTGATTTTATGCTCATATTATTCCAATCTCCGCTTCGTATCTCTCGAAAAATATTTACCTCCTGTTCCTCCGGGAAACAGTAGCCCACATCATGACTACCATCAAGATAAGCTCCTTTTATAATATAACCTTCACTTTCTTCATTACCATGTACTGTAAATCTCGAATTATCTGTTACAAGTCGATTTTCAATTATCGTTTCTACTTCACTTTCTTCTTCACTGTTTATACAACTTCCAAGACAAACCACTTCTTTATCGAAGAAAAACCACGATTTATTCGCTTTCAGACTATTTTCATTTGAAATCAACTTCATTGTGCATACACCGTTTTCCCCTATGCCGCATCCTCCTGTAAAATCACCTGCGGCATTAATATTAGGTTTTACTGTCGAGCCTCGTAAAACAGTTGTCCCTGGTAGGCGTTGTAAATCTATTGTTTGCCAAAAAAAGTCCGACTTTGGCTCATTTTTTTTATAAATGTACATCATACCGTCCGAGGTATGATGAGCATTTTGATTTTCATCGTTAATTGATTCATATGCTGCAGTCCGTTCTGAATGCATGGCAAGACCTATCGTATAACCATTTCCGTGTTTAACAACTCTATCCATACTGTTAAATGCCATAAAATATGGCTTGATTTCTTTCGGTTTAATATTATTATCTTCTTGTAAATGTTCCGCAAGTTCTGCCGTAAATACTGAAGCATATTCAAAAAAATTATCTGTAATCTGTGTCTTGATCGTACCCTTCAATTCATTAAACTCAGGCATTTCACTTAATATAAGCATTGCCGAAAGTATGTGCGTACAAGCAAGGTCACTCTGCTCATAATAACGTGAAATTTCTCTGCCACGTACCATATCCATAGCTCTGCCATTATATATGAAAGGAAGATAGGATTTTTCAATCCATGTATTAATTATATCTGTATTTTTATTTTCAAATTCTGTATCTTTAAAAATATATAACATCGGTGCAAGTTCTTGTATAAGCGAGCGTCCGTAACCACAATTATATGGTATATTATCATGTTGAATAAATGAACCATCCTTATAAAAACCGTCACCGCTGTCTGTTATAACCATTACATCCTGTATACCGGATATAGCATTCTTTATACTATCGTTGTCTGAAAGTAATATTCCACGAACAGCAAAAATAACTGACTCCCAAATTCTGTTAGCACCGGTAAGCTTTATCCTATCATTAAAATGTTTTTCCGCCGCCATATATCGTTTGAGTTGTGATTTGTCAGTATAATCATACATCAAGGTAAAAATACTGTTGATACTAAGAGGGATACCTATTTCCCAGTACCACCAGTTACCTTTAGGCACAGTAGTGTCATTATATACTTTTTCTAAAGTATTTAGTGCATTAAATATTTCATTTTTTATATTTTTATTATGATAGAATTGTGAGTTATTTTGAGAAAACGATATAGAAATGTCCAGTATTCCTTTCAGTGTTGCATTTATAACTCTCGGCTCATTTGATGTAATTGCCTTTTCTATACGCCCACCAAGCTGTACAAGCCTTTGTTCTGTGCGTTCATCTGATTGTAGTATGCAATCAGCCGTTTTTTTGCCGTTGTATCCTCTACCGCATAAAACATCAGAATATCGCTTTCTTAGTATGTTAAAATCCGTCATAATCATTCCTCCCATTTTTATATGTATCAATAATATCATATATGTCTATGCATATTAAATGGGAGAATCTTTAATTAATGCGTTAAATTTTTTATATTTCAATTTAAAAGGACGCTTTAAAATAGAGCGTCCCTTTAAATTTTATAACAGTTCCCATTCTTTTATTCATTCTCTTTTTATAGGCTCATCTCTTGCCTAATTAATATACACGTTTTAAAACAACTGATTTAGCCAATCAACTGACAGACTCAACCACGGATACTCTCTTTCAAACTTTCGTTTGGACCATATTAACTCATCACTCACCCTTGACAAACCATGCTCGCCTTTCTCAAATATATGTAATTCAAACGGTACTCCAACCCTCCTCAAGCCAGCTGCATACATCAGTGTATTTTCAACAGGAACACATATATCCTCATATGTATGCCATAAAAACGTTGGTGGAATTATATCCGTAATACGCCTCTCAAGCGACAGACTGCTCCATAGATGATTTGACTCGTCATCTGTACCTGTAAGATTTTTAAATGAATCTTTATGAGCAAATTCACCCGATGTTATTACCGGATAACTTAAAATTTGAGCATTTGGCTTATGCATTGCTAACTCAATCTCGCGCTCGCTGAATATTTCAGAATCATTCCACAAGGCACTTAGTGATGCTGCAAGATGTCCACCGGCAGAAAATCCGCATACAATTACCTTATCCGTATCTATATTCCATTTTTCTGCATTTTCTCTAAGTATGGCAACTGCATTAGCTGCATTTTGTATAGGAAGCGGATGTGTGTGCGGTTCAACACAATAATACACTACTGCCGCATGGAATCCTGCTGCGTTATATGCCATAGCAATACGCTCTGCCTCACGCTCAGATACCATTCCATATCCACCTCCGGGAAATATCACAACTATTGGACGTTTCTTACCGTCCAGAATATACGTTTCCATATACGGCATAAATCCATATTCTGTCGCTTCTTTCAACAAGTTAAATTTCTTATTAAACATAACATTCACTCCGTCTTAATTTTTGTCAGTTAAACGGGCATATCCTATCACAGAATATGCCCGATATGCTCATCTTAATTCAATGTAAATACTTTATTAAATAATGGTTTCATATCATTTTTCCATATAAAGACCTTCACCTTACTCTTATTTACGCAAGTAAATGGAATAATTACACTGTCTGAAATTTCATCTGATTTTATCGAAAGCAATGTACCATTCTCATTATATTCTGCAACATAAACCATGCCTTCTTCTGTTATATTGGTAAATATAGCATTAACATTTCCATTTTTATCATCATACGTTATATTCACTGTCGGTTCTGTAGGCTCATCCTTTGCTGCCGCATTAATTGTCACACTCATAACTTCACTGGCAAAGGATTCATCTGCAACTGCCGCCACACGAACAATGTAAGACCCCGGTGCAAGATTTGTGATTTCCGTGCCTGCACACTGCGTCCATGTGAATGTAGGTTCTGACAATGATTTATATTCCATTGTAGTGTCAACACCTGTGATTTTGCCGTCATTGCCTTGATAAGTCTGTTCTTCAACCGCTGCTACATTTGGTGCGGATGAACGTTTAGGAATAGAAAGTTCAAACGCTTCACTGTTGCTTGTTTTTATGCCATCACCTTTTTTTACGATTTTTAGGGTATGACCGAAATATGTGTTGTCAATGTCGATATCCTCTGTTACATTATCTTTATCCGTCGCTACGCCATCATCTATTTTTATTATATAGTCACAGCCTTCCGTAAAGCCTGTTAGCTTTTCGTTTACATAGTTAATCGAGATTGTAGGCTGCGTTTCCGGCATTGCATCATACGCAATAATTGTAACCGAATATTCTGCACTCTTAAACTGCCTTTCGGCTTCCTCGTCTGCACTTACAGCTTTATAACGGATTTTATATGTGGTTCCAGGCTCAATATCACCTATATCATCTCCATCGCCCGTAGTCCAATTAATACCATTATTCGTACTATATTCCATAGTGTCTGCGATACCTGCAATAGTACCTTTGCCGCCAATCACACTCGGTTGTGTTACTATGATTTCCGATTTTGTCGGTGCTGCAGGACGTGCCTTAACTATTAGAGTCTGTGCTTCACTCGCAACCGTTGTCACATTATTACCCTTCTTTACTATCGAAAGCGTTATCTGTTCATTTGTTATATAATTAGCTAATGATAACTTGTTATCTGTTAATGTAACATCTAAACCATTAATTGTATATGTTCCATCCTCAACAAAGTTTATAAGTTCCTCTGTTGTATAATCAATTGCGATTTCAGGCGTCATTTCCTTTTCAGCTATAAACGTTTCAACTGTAATTGTTGTCTCCTCACTTGCAAAGTCTGTATCTGTTGCAGCTTTGCGGACATTGTATTCGCCTGCATCAACCTCAACTGTATCAACCAACTGCGTACTACTCCATTCATCTGTTCTCTTGAGTTTGTACTGCATGCCATTCATACCTGTGAGTTTACCTTTGCCGCCTATTTCCGTAGCATTTACACCTTGAACGGTTGTAGGTGCCTTAGGACGTGCTTTAACTGTCAACTGTTGCACGTCACTGTCGGTATATGTTTCGGTATTGCGTGCTTTTTTTACAATTTCAATAGACAATAATTCGCCGGCATAACCAATTTTTTCATCATCAAGCGATATTGTCGTCACGCCCTCGCCAAGCGTTATATCTTTAGCATTACCTTCACCCACCTTTATCGTATACGGTTCCTGTGACTCAAAGCCGGTAAGTGTTTCATTTATATAATCAATGCTTATCTGTGGAGTTGCTTCCTGTATTTTTGCCGGTGGTATAATTTCCTCCTCCGAATATGATACTTCTGTTACTTTAACGTTATCTATATACGTCGCATTTTCAATATTATTTGAAGCTGTATGATAGAATCGCAAGTCTGTTATTCCTTCCTTTAAAGTGTCAAAGGCTCCTTTACATGTATCAAATGAACTTCCTTCTTTTACAAAACTCACATTATCTTGAAGCATTGTTCCATCTAGCCATATTGAAAATATTCCTGTGTTTGGATGAAGTTCAAGTTTTATATGGTGCCATTGGTTATTCTTTATAGACATTGCTTGTTCATAGCACCAGTTTCCTCCCGTATTAGTAATAGCTGTTCTGAGTGACGATGCGGTGAAATATGTAAGCCATAGTTCATTTCCTTCCTTTGTTTTAGCATACATACCTCTTGATGCACCAATCGCATCATCAGCACTTTCAAACATCGTGTCGTATTCTATTGTTAATGTTTTCTGCGGATTATCTGCCTTACTTATAGGAATAGTTGCATTAGCCGTTGCCTTATTGCCGGTGGCAGACAACTTCAACGACTTTGTTGTTTCTCCTGTAGGTATTGCCGACGTTACCGTCGTTGTTGTCCCATTAACGTCATTCGTTGCCTTTGCCAGCATATCATCGCCGTTGTTATACTCAACAGATGATGGACTTTCTGTATATCCCTTCACATAATCATATCTTGTAGGTCTTATAATATTATAAGTTGTATAGTCAACACAGGTAAGACTGTTAATGTTATCATTGTCTGTTGCAATTGCATAAACACTGTGCACACCCGATGTAACATCAGGTGTAAATACCCATTTACCGTCGTCACGTTGTTTAGCATCACCCGCCTTGATTTCTCCCTCGTCAATATATACCTCAACTTTACTGACAACACCATCTGTGTCATAAGCACTTATTACAATGTCGTCGCCTGACTGCTCTACTTTTGATATATACGGTGCATAATTATAGAACTCTGTCGTTGACAACTCTTTATTTACAGCTTTAGAAGCATATTTCTCTGTCAAATCAGTCATAAACGGTGCTATAGGTCTGCCTGCAGCATTAAATGTATTAATCACGGCTGGGGTGTCAGTTTGTGCTTCAACTAAATCCTTTTCAATACCCGGAGTATCTGACCATGCATACTTAACCTGTGGATTTGTTATATCTGTTACATCTATTTCTATAGTATCGCCGTTAATTGTCGGTGTAACATCTTTGTATATTCCGTCATCATCTTTAAGTTCAAAGCCCAACGGCACACCTCCATCATCGGTTGAAAGAGAGCCGTATGTATTCTTGAAATGAAGAATAAGTTTATCGCCACTGCGTTCCATATAATCAAAAGATGGGCTTTCAACATTTGATTGTGTATTGTTAATAAAATCTTCTATATAAGCAACTGCTCTGTCAGCAATAGGTCCTTTATCATTTGGGTGAACATTATTTGTAGTTCCTGTATCATTGCTCACAACTGTTTTTACGTTATCCATTCTTTGTGATACATTCCATTGTCCCGCTCTTACTCCGGTGCCAATGCGTATTGTCGAATAAATTTTTGCAAAATTCGCAGTAGGAAGTTGAATGACTACAAATAGTAAGTCCTCATCATTAAATGTTTTTCTCCAGTTGTTAATAAGCGAAGTCAATGCTTGCTCATACACTGTGCCGCTTTCAAAGGTAGTATTTGCCTCTCCTTGATACCATACAACAGCAGATGCTTTCAAATTCTTTAGCGGCAGAAGTCTTTGTGTATATAGTCCGCCTTTTGAGCTTGCTCCCGCCATCATTCTCTTTGCTTGTGAATCCCAATTTACTGAATATGTCGGAATCCACTGCATTATTGACGACCCACCCAAACTTGAACTTATAAGACCTATAGGAACATCAGAATCTTTTTTTATCATCCTCTTACCTATCAAGAATCCAAGTGCAGAAAATTGCTTTGAATTTTCCATAGTAGCAACCTTCCACTCTGAAATCTCGTCAAATGAATTCATATATCTCACGTCTTCGTAAGCTTCACTTAATTCTTCGTTCATCAACGTTGGAAAAGTCTCAAGGCGATTAAACATATTTGATTGTCCCGTACAGAATATAACATCACCGACAGCCACATTATCGAGAGTAATCATGTTATCACCGCTTGATACTGTCATAGTTGCTGATTTTACAGCTTCCATAGCAGGAAGGGTTATCTCCCATAAACCATGTTCTATTGTTGTTTGCTCATCAGCCCCATTAAAATTTACTGAAACCGTATTCCCCGATTTTCCTGTACCTGTAATAGTAATAGGTTCTTTTCTCTGGAGTACCATGTTTGAGGAGTACACCGCATCCAAAGTTAACTCCGGTTCAAGAGTAGGCGTTGGGGTTGGACTTGCCGTTGGGGTTGGCGTTGGTGTCACATCCGGATTGATTGTTGTGGTTGGCGTTGGTGTTGTATCCGGCTCTGTTTCGCCACCTCCATCACTGTCTATATTCACATCAAATGAGTCAATAGACCACTGTATTTTCTTAGTGACTTGAGTTTTATCCTCACTTAAATCTCCACAGCCTATATATAAATATACGAATCCATCCTTTGATGCCGTAATTCCGTTAGGCAGGGAATACTTCATATTTGATTTGTTTGTTGACCAGTTTTTTATATTACTTTCATCTGTATGCTTTTCAAGTTCCTCTTTTACCAAATCCTGCGAGTGTGATGTAAGTGTTATTTCGCTATCAGAAACAAAAAGACAATATTCCAATTCCATTGTTGCAGTATCAAGATATGTAAAATTAATATCGACATTAATCTTGTCGCCGGTATTTACTTGTGCCAACTTAAACATTGTCGCTCTTGGTGTATTGTTTGCTTGTATATAATAAGTGACACTTTCTTTACTGCTTACAGTATTTTTTAATATTTTACTATTACTTTTGTCTGAACTTGGCAGTGTATACGCTGATACTCCGTCCGCTTCCGCTTCTACTGTAGTTGTAGTAGCCGCAAATGCCGTCAAACCGATAGATGCACATATCATCGTCACAGCTAACATCAATGAAATAATTTTTTTCATTTTTTTCCCCTCTTTCCGTTTTTATATACTTTTACTCATAATAACTATATCTTGTTATTAATCTTACCACGGGAATTTTTTTATTAAAATGCGGTAAACTTTAAACTGTGCGGTTAAATTTATTAAAACCAACCATGTTTTTCGGTACAAAAGTCATATAAATCGTAAAATATGCTGTTAAAAGCTTGACTTGCCATAACATTATCCATAACCCTATTGACGCAAAAAAACAGTGCCATTAGAGTTGATTTTCAAACCAACCTAACGACACTGTTTTATTATAAAGTATAAATAATTTCTTCTAAAATTTAATCGCTATATCATTCCAAAATGTTTGAGTGCGTATTCTATACCATTATCGAGCAAATCTTTTGTCACAAAAGATGCCGACTTTTTAAGTTCTTCACTGCCATTACCCATAACGATACTGTTAGGCACTGCCGTAAGCATAGGCAAATCATTCATACTGTCGCCTATTGCATACGCATTATCAATCGGAATATTATGATATTCAAGAACTTTTTCAATTCCCGTACCCTTTGAAAATCCTTTTACGGTCATTTCGCAAAAGCCGTCACCACGCACAATAAAATCGAAATCTTTTTCGATTTCTCTTTTAAATTGTTCTATATCGTTTTTTTCATCATACCAAGCCAAGAATTTATCAAAAGCAAAATCATCGTCACTGACATCAGGTGACAAATCCTTACCTTGCATTTCAAAACGTCTTTTCAGCTTTACAAAGCCGTCTAAATTTCTGCTGCGTTTATCACAATAAAACGACTTAGAATGTTCATACATCGGCGTCATATTACATTCATACACAAGATCAGCGACATTCCTGCAAAGCTCTGTCGGCAATGTATGCTGATATATCACTTTGCCATCACATTCTATATACATTCCGCAACCACATATATATCCGTCAAAGCCTATATCTCTTATTCTCTGTTCAACGTTCATAACGGTTCTGCCCGTATCAACATACATCAAATGTCCGTTTTTCTGTGCCTTATGTATTGCATTTACCGCACTGTCGGGTATTATATATGCCTCGTCATCAGATATAAGTGTACCGTCCAAATCAAAAAATACTATCATAAAAATCACTCCAATAAGTATATTATATATGGTGCAAAAAGATTTTTCAAGTCGGACATAATAAATTTATATTGCAAGCATTGCAGCACCGATAATTCCCGCATCATTGAAAAGCTGTGCCGCTACAATCTTTGTCTTTGTCATATGTTTATTAAAACCTGTATTATACACATATTCTCGTATCGGCTCAATGAGATAGTCGCCCTCTTTACTTATACCTCCGCCGATAGCAATTATTTCGGGCTGAAAAATATTTTCTATACTGACAATTCCGTCTGCCAAATATCTCTAAACACACAAGTATGTACGGAGGAAAAATAAACCTTGGTTATCTTACATATACAAAAATTCGTTTCTGGGGAGAACAAACACTTGCAACGCCTAACGAAAGATATAATGGAGATTATATAGCTCAAGTTCTTACACCTTCAAGGCTAAAAAATACCATATGTAACCAGCGTTGTAAACTCACTTGCATCACTTGATAAAACTGAAATGGCAGGAAACAGTGTTGTAAATATTATTTTACCCGGTACAACCTCATTATCTACCTGCGAAGCATTTTTACGCACCTCTGCTGATACTGCTATGGAAGCACTTCAGCTTAATTGCGTATCAAGAGATACACTGCTTGATGCACAAAAACATCCTGATAAATATCCTGATTTAATTGTGAGGGTATGTGGATTTTCAGCTAAATTTACAAGCTTGTCCCCTGAATGGCAAGAAGAAGTTTTAACAAGAAATTTTTATAAATAATTATAAAGAGGAAACTGTTATGATACAAAAATCAGAAATTATTACAGATGGGAAAACATTAAGTAAAATTGCACTCGGAACACATACATTTCATATTGAGACCGAGAAAACAAATTTTGAAATACTTGATATGTATGTTGCAGGCGGCGGCAATATAATAGATACTGCACGTTGTTATGGAGAAGATGTTACACACCCCAACAGACCTGAAAGTGAAATGTGTATAGGTCATTGGTTACAGTCAACTGGCATGCGTGATAAGATTATTCTCATCACCAAAGGCGGAAATCCCGAATACGAAAACGGAGAGCATGTTAGAAACAGAGTCACTGCAGACGATATTGAAGCAGATATTACAAAAAGCTTGGAAGCATTAAAAACTGACTATATTGACATCTACTTTTTCCATAAAGATGATCCAACAATTGATCCCGGTGTATTAATCGAGATACTCAATAAGTATGTAAAATCCGGAATGGTCAAGCATATAGGTGCATCAAATTGGACTGCCGAAAGAATTAAGGAAGCAAATAAATATGCCAAGAATCATGGGCTTGCCAAATTTGAATTCAGCGAAATTGCTTTTTCACTGAAAGATAGAGTAACAAAGGGTTGGGGCGAAAAAGAATTGATACACGAGATGAATCTTGAAGATTATAAATATTACAGTGAAAGCGGAATACCTGTTATTGGATTCGGAGCACAAGCTTACGGTTTTTTCTACGGTGATAGTGTGCCCACTGATTCTTCTGAAAAAAACAAAGAAATTTTCAACAGGCTGAAGAATATTTGCAACGTAAAACACATCAACGCTCATCAAGCATTGTTTGGATTTTATTTTGGCTGCGATTTGAAAAGTATACCTCTTATCTCTGCAAGAAATGTATCACGTCTTAAAGAAGTTATAGATAACTGCAATACTATTCTTGACAAGCAAGATATAGAATATTTGCTCAAAGAAAGGTTTCATTGATATGAATAAAGCAATAATATTTGACATACAGCACGGTTCCGTTGTAGATGGTCCCGGTATGAGAACAACGTTTTTTTCAAAGGTTGTAATCTTAGGTGTAGCTGGTGTCACAATCCCGAAAGTCAGTCTTTCGAAAAACAAGTAATGTTATATAAAGAAAAATGCGTCGGTTGTGGAAGATGTAAAAACGTTGACAGAAACGATACAGATTTCATATGTTATCATGACGCGCGAGAAATTTGCGGAGAAGAATACTCTGTTGATGAAATTTTTGAAAAAATCATATGCGATAAACGTTTTTATGAAACTTCTGGTGGCGGAGTAACATTTTCCGGCGGTGAATGTATGTTGCAATCAGATTTTCTTTGCGATATTTTAAAGAAATGCAAGGAGTCCGGTGTACATACTGCCATAGATACAGCCGGACATATAAGCTGGAAAGTGTTTGAAAAGATTTTGTGCTATACAGATTTATTTTTGTATGATATAAAAGCTTTTAATAACGATATTCATCGTAAATATACAGGAGTTTCAAATGAACTTATTTTAGAAAATTTACAGAAGTTGTTTGAACGCGGTGCAAATGTATGTATAAGAATCCCTGTAATATCCGGGGTAAATGACACCGTTGAAGAAATGCAAAAAATCAAAAACTTTCTTGCTCCATATAAACCATCAAAAATAGAACTTCTTCCATATCACGGTATGGGAGAACACAAATATGAAGCTTTGGGAATGAAAAATATAAAATTTAACGCTCCCAATCAAAATATTATGACAAAATTAAATAAAGTAATAAAAATCAATTTTTTATAAAAAAAACTGATGAGCTCAACGCATTTTATACTATTAATCATATAAAAGGGGAATACGGACATATTATCGAGTATTCTTCAAGATGTAATCCCCAAATTGATGTAATAAAAATATCAGTTTGGGTATTTTAGCATTTTGGGGAGTATCATGTCGAATTTGATGTACCAATAAGTAGGAATAGGGATAATTTTGAATTAATTGTAATTTTGTAATTGATTATTCTTGCATTATATGTTATAATAATGTATAAAAGGAGGTAATTTGTATGAAAATTGATAAAAATAATATTATTTGCTTTGTAAGTGGAGCTTTGCTATTTGGTACTGTTGGTGCTTTTGCATCGTATTATACTGCGACAGAAAATACTTTCCCAGTTCAATTAAATGGAGAAAATGTTTCTATTGACGGATATAATATTGATGGAAGCACATATTTTAAACTTCGTGATGTTGCAAATGTTGTTGGCGGATTTGATGTGGATTTCTTTAATAATACTATTCAGCTTTCTAAAGATAACTATAAATATGATAATAAAGCAAATAAAATTGATTACAGTAAATATCAAGGAACATATGCTGTTTTAAACGGCAGCAGCAAAATATATAATGATTTATGTGATGTTTTAACTATTAAATCAATATCAGCAGATGGAGTTGATTTTGAATTTGAATATCAAAAGACAGGAAGAGGAGTTGTATTTTCACCGGAGAAAGCTACTTTTGTTGAGCCATATCATGCAATAGCCGGTGGAACATATAGTTATGGTGGAATGGAAATAGGTAAAATAATTAATGCTAATTATGATTTAAAGTTTGATGAAAATAATATTAGAATTATTATTTATTTTGATTCACAGGACGAACCAATAAAAGATGTAACTTACAATATTATGACGGATAGAAAAAACTAATTTCTTATAAGATGGTACGAATATATTTTACCATAGTACAAAAAAGGATTTGGAGTAGTCAGATATAATATTTGTTTGTATTGAACTCTCAAAACAGGTCATACCCCAAGGGTGTGACCTGTTTTGGTATCCGCAAAATCAATAGGAGTAGGGGGTGCGGACATATTCTTGGACTATTTGAGAGGGAGGTGCGGACATATTCTTGGACTCCGAAAGGGGTAAAGATAAATGTATACCA
>ERZ791826.1022-NODE-1022-length-18986-cov-2.896255_pt1 | contig 18986 bp, 16 predicted proteins | sample MGYA00510297_ERZ791826 | MGnify/ENA primary metagenome ERZ791826 (study PRJEB30046, sample SAMN00792004) | human gut metagenome | study: EMG produced TPA metagenomics assembly of the A metagenome-wide association study of gut microbiota in type 2... | reverse complement strand
CCGCGCCCGGGCGGCGAGCCGCCCGACGAATACGGACCGGAAACCGGCCGAGGCCGACAGACGAGGGGCGGAGACGCGCGTCCGTCTCCGCAAAAACAGAAATTACAGTACGAAACAGACCTAGAACATCGGAAAATGAAAGACGACAAAAGGCTCAAACGCAAAGTCCGCAATTCGTACATCGTATCCACGGTGAGCATCTCGCTGGTGCTCTTCCTGCTGGGTTCGGTGGGCTACCTGATGACGGCGGCGATGAAGATGGCCCGCACGTTGCAGGAGAGCGTATCGGTTACGGTCGAACTCCGCAACGGCCTCTCCGACGAACAGCGCGAGCGGCTCACCGCACAACTCACGGCCGAACCGCTCGTCGGTACGATCGCCTACTCCCCGAAGGAGGAGAAGCTCGCCGACAACGACTTCCGCAAAATGTTCGAAAGCGAGTTCGAGGAGATCCTCGAAGAGAACCCGCTGCTCGACTCGTTCGAGCTGAAGCTCACGTCCCGTTCGGAGCAACGGGAGGAGCTGGAGGCATTCGTCCGCAAGGTCGAAGCGATGGAGGGCGTGGATCGCGTCTCCTATCCGGCGATGATGATCGAACGGCTCCATACGACCGTGAACCGGATCCGTCTGGTGCTGCTGCTCTTCGGCGGCGCACTGCTCGCGATTTCGCTCATCCTGCTGAACAACACCATCCGGCTGGCGATCTTCTCGAAACGCTACCTCATCAACACGATGAAACTGGTGGGTGCGACCAAGTGGTTCATCATGAGGCCGTTCCTTGCGAGCAGCATCACACAGGGCATCCTCGCCGGACTGGGCGCGGCGCTCCTATTCGTACTGGCGGTCTGGGGGCTGAACGAGACCATCCCCGAGCTGACGACCGTCGCCGAAGCGGGCAAGGTGGGCATCATTCTCGGCACGATGGTCGCCGGCGGCATCCTGATCTCGCTGCTGTTCACCTTCTTCGCGGTCAACAAATTCGTCAACATGAAAACCAACAAGATATACCTCTACTGAATGAAAACCACAGAACAGAACACCCCGCAGACGGAAAATCCGAAAATGCCGCTTACGCGCAAAAACTACATCCTGCTGCTCGCCGGCTTCGGCATCATCCTCCTCGGCTTCGTACTGATGGCCGGCGGAGGCAGCGACTCGCCCGACGAGTTCAACTACGCCATGTTCTCGTGGCGGCGCATCACGCTGGCCCCGATCCTCGTGGTCGGCGGCTTCGTCATGGAAATCTACGCCATCCTGAAACGCTATTAGCCTATGGACACCCTACAAGCGATCCTGCTCGGCATCGTGCAGGGAATTACCGAGTTCCTGCCCGTGTCGAGCAGCGGACACCTCCAGATAGCCAAGGAGCTGCTGGGCGTGCGGCTCGAAGAGAACCTCTCGTTCGACGTGGCACTCCACGCCGCCACGGTGCTGAGCACCCTCGTCGTACTGTGGCCCGAGGTGCGGGGGCTGCTGCTCGGCCTCTTTCGGCGAGGGATGAACGAGGAGAAGAGCTACATCCTCAAACTGATCCTCTCGATGATTCCCATCGGAATCGTGGGGCTCGCCTTCAAGGAGCAGCTCGACGCGCTGCTCGCATCGCCCGCGATCCTCGCCCTCGTAGGCGCCATGCTGCTGCTCACGGCGGCGCTGCTCGCGTTCGCCTACTACGCCAAACCCCGTCCCAAGGAGCACATCTCCTACCGCGACGCCTTCCTGATCGGTCTGGCACAGGCGTGCGCCGCCATGCCGGGTCTTTCGCGCTCGGGTTCGACCATCGCGACGGGACTGCTGCTGGGCAACCGGAAAGCCGCCGTGGCGCAATTCTCGTTCCTCATGGTGCTGGCGCCCATCATGGGCGAAACGCTGCTGCAACTCATCGACGGCTCGCTGACGGCTTCGGTAGGCACCGGACCGCTCGCCGCAGGGTTCCTCGCATCGTTCGCAACGGGCTGTCTGGCCTGCAAATTCATGATCGAAACCGTCAAACGCGGCCGTCTCATCTGGTTCGCCCTCTACTGCGCACTGGCCGGCACGGTCTCGATCCTCAGTTACCTCTTTTGACGCCATGACCGTGAAACAACCGGTGCGCACCGCCGAACTCGATCTGCGGGGCATCAATTTCGAAGAGGGCTACATCGCCGTGATCGACAAACCGCTCGGATGGACCTCCACGGACGTGGTGCGCAAGATCAAATTCACGCTCCGCAAGCTGGGATACCCGAAAATCAAGGTCGGCCATGCCGGCACGCTCGATCCGCTGGCGACGGGCATCCTCGTCGTCTGCATCGGCAAGGCCACCAAAATGGCGGACGCATTGCAGGCCGAGGAGAAGGAGTATGTAACCGACATCCGGCTCGGAGCCACGACACCCAGCTACGACCTCGAACACCCCGTCGACAAGACCTATCCCACGGAGCACATCACGCGCGAGATGGTCCTCGAAGCGCTCGCCTCGCTCACGGGCGAACGCTATCAGACCCCGCCTCTCTATTCGGCCAAAAAAATCGAAGGCACGCGCGCCTACGAACTGGCCCGTGCGGGCGAAGAGGTCGAACTCAGACAGTCGCTCATCCGCATCTACGAAATGAACCTCGTGGCATGCGACCTGCCGCGCATCCGCGTGCACGTGCGTTGCAGCAAGGGAACCTATATCCGTTCGCTGGGCCGCGAAATCGGCGAAGCGCTCCGCAGCGGCGCCCATCTCGAATCGCTCCGGCGCACGCGCAGCGGCGGCTTCCGGCTCGACATGGCCTACGATCTGGAATTTTTTCTGCAAAGACTTGAAATGAGCGAAACAAAATAGATTTTTTCACGTATTTATTTACAATCCATATTTCCGTGTCCGGACCAAACGATCATTTACAGCTATGAAATTATCTCAATACGGGTACGACTTCAGCCCCGAGCTGCTGGCCAAATATCCGGCCGTCAATCGCGACGAATCGCGCCTGATGGTCGTCAACCGTGCGAAAGGAACCGTCGAACACCGCATTTTCAAGGACATCATCGACTACTTCGGCGAAAAGGACGTTTTCGTCTTCAACGACACGAAGGTCTTCCCGGCCCGGCTGTACGGCAACAAGGAGAAAACGGGCGCCGAGATCGAAATCTTCCTGCTGCGCGAACTCAACCGCGAGCTGCGGCTCTGGGACGTGCTGGTGGATCCCGCCCGCAAGATCCGCATCGGCAACAAACTCTACTTCGGCGACGACGACCTTCTGGTGGCCGAAGTGATCGACAACACCACTTCGCGCGGCCGCACGCTGCGTTTTCTGTTCGACGGCTCGTACGAGGAGTTCAAGGAGGCGCTGTTCAAGATGGGCGAAACGCCTCTGCCGAAATGGGTCCGCGAAAAGGTCGAACCCGAAGACGCCGAACGCTATCAGACGATCTTCGCCCGCCACGAGGGCGCCGTGGCCGCTCCGACGGCCGGCATGCACTTCTCGAAACACCTGATGAAGCGCATGGAGATCCGCGGCATCGACAGCGCCTTCGTAACGCTCCACGTCGGGCTGGGCAATTTCCGCACGGTGGACGTCGAGGACCTCTCGAAACACAAGATGGATTCCGAGCAGTTCTTCGTAACGGACGAGGCCGCCCGTATCGTCAACCGCGCCAAGGAACAGGGGCACAAGATCGCAGCGATCGGAACGACCGTCATGCGGACGCTCGAAACGGCCGTTTCGACCCGCGGCATGATCAAGCCCATGGAGGGCTGGACCAACAAGTTCATCTTCTATCCCTACGACTTCACGGTGGCCGATGCCATGGTAACGAACTTCCATCTGCCCTACTCCACGCAGCTGATGATGGTGGCGGCGTTCGGAGGCTACGAACGTATCATGAACGCCTACAAGATCGCCCGCGAGGAGAAATACCGCTTCGGCACCTACGGCGACGCGATGCTGATCCTGTAAATCCGTCCGCAGCGTGCCGACCGCGGCCGCGGCTCCCGTTCCGGCGAGGGAAGAGCGAGGGAAGGGCGAGGGCGCCGCGTTTGCAGGCGGGAAGTTCCGATGTTTCCGATTTTTTTCACTATCTTTGTATCCGTAAAATTTTTCGACCATGGCATCAAGCAGGATATTGTACGTCTGTCAGGAGATCACGCCCTATCTTCCCGAAACGGAGGGTTCCGTTCTGTGCCGCCGTCTTTCGCAGGCCATGCAGGAGCGGGGCAACGAGATCCGTACGTTCATGCCGCGCTACGGCTGCATCAACGAACGCCGCCACCAGCTCCACGAGGTGATCCGGCTTTCGGGCATGAACCTGATTATCGACGACAACGACCACCAGCTCATCATCAAGGTGGCTTCGATCCCCTCGGCGCGCGTGCAGATCTACTTCATCGACAACGACGACTACTTCGCCCGCAAGGCCGTGCTCGAAGACGCAGACGGACACTACTTCCCCGACAACGACGAACGAGCCATCTTTTTTGCGCGGGGTGTGCTGGAAACGGTCAAGAAACTGCGTTGGACCCCCACGATCGTACACTGCCACGGCTGGTTCACGGGCGTCATGCCCGTCTACCTGAAAAAGGTCTTCGCCGACGACCCCATCTTCCGCCACGTGAAAGTCGTCGTATCGCTCTACGGCGACGGCTTCGACGGGGAGCTGGACAAAGGCTTCCGCACGAAGATCGCCAACGAAGGGGTCAAAGACAAAAATCTCGAAATTCTCGACTCCCCGTCATACGAAAACCTCTGCCGCTTCGTTATGAACTATGCCGACGGTGTGATCGTTGCTTCGGAAGAAGTCGCCCCCGCGGTGTTGGAAATCGCACGCGGCAGCGGAAAGCCCCTCCTCGAATACCAATCGCCCGAGGCGGAAGACTTTTTCGCAAACTACAATCGTTTCTATGATGAGATTCAATAGGTTCCGCCGCATCTTCCGTACGTGGGCCGCGCTGTCGGTCGCCGCCGCAGCGCTGGGCGGCTGCACGACCTCCGACGACACGCTCGGTACGGGCTTCCTGCCCGACAATCAGGAGATGCGCACGGGGACGCTGCGCCTGACCGCGGCCGAACGCCTCTTCGAGACCCGTCTCTATCAGACGGATTCCGTCCGCGCATCCAATCTCGGCACGGGCTATTTCGGCTCGACGCGCAACGATACCACCGGCTTCGCCGAAGCGGGATTCATGTCCCAATATCTGAGCTATTACACCATCGAGGATGGGTATTTCGGTTATCGTCCGATCTTCGACTCCGCGCAAATCATCCTTTCGATCTCCGCACACGGACGCGACACGATCACTCCGCAGACCTTCAACGTCTACGAAATCACGAGCAACGACTATCTCACGAAAAACGGCGATACGACGTTCTATCTCAACTTCGACCCCACGCCCTACGTGAGCGACGAACCGCTTTTCAGCTTCACCTTTCCGGACGAAAGCGGCCTCGTAACAGGCGAAAACGGACGGTCGGTTACGATGACTCCGACCGAGCGCGGCCGCGAATTCGTCTACCGGCTGATGATCTCGGACGGCAAGACACCCGTGCAGACCGACGTGGACTACACCGTTTATCAGGACCCGAAAAAGTTCGTCGACGTATTCAAAGGCCTCTACATCAAACCGGCAAAGACCGTAACCGAAGCGGGCAAAGGCTCCGTATACGGAACCGCGCTCTCCTCGTCGGGTTTCTCCGTCTATGCCCGCAACCGCGTAGAATCGGACCCTACGCTCATCAAAGACACGATCGGAGCCACCTACTACTTCTACGATTCGCAGGTTACGGCCGCGGGCAATCAGTCGGTGAACATCGTGCGGCACGACTACACAGGCTCCGAAATCAATATCGAAGATGCCGTGGAGACCAATCCCGACCGTCCGATCACGCAGAACGTCATCGTCTCGGGCATGGGAGGCGTCATCACGGAGCTGACCTTCACACAAGCGTTCTTCGACGCCCTCGAAGCGGAAATCGACCGTGTCAACAAAGAGGCGGCCGCCTCGAACGACGGCGAGCCGTTCGAAAACTACCGGACGCTCGCCGTGAACCGCGCGATCCTGAATCTTTACTTCCGAGGCGCGGACTATGCGTGGGAGAAACTCGATCAGGCGGTCGTAACGCCTCTGATGGAGGCTTCGCTCGACCGCATCGGCAGCTACACCGATTTCAAAACCCTGACCGCCATTCCCGACTACGACTTCTACTCGGAGAAAAATTACGAGAACTACGTACTGGCCTACGGCGGCTACATCAACCGCAGTCAGGGCTGTTTCGCGCTCGACATCTCGGGTTACATCCAGAAGCTGTGGAACAGCTACATCGAGGCGAAAGGCTCCCGCCGCTCGGACGACGAGGCGGTGGACCTCTCGAAAATAGCGGACCGCTCGCTCTATCTCGGCCCCGAAGCCTACAGCCTCTACACGAACTATTTCACCGACGTGCAGGGCATGGCCGGCGAGGGGAATACGGCACCGCTGAAAATAGACCTCACGTACACGCTGATAAAGTAAAAGTTACAATACGACAGGAATGTGCGACCGGCCTAAGTACAAGACACTTAGGTTTTCGTATTTATGAAAGACAGATTGGCAATGCAGGAAAATTTAGTAATCGTCGAGTCTCCCGCCAAAGCGAAAACCATCGAAAAATTCCTCGGGAAAGACTACGTCGTGAAATCGAGTTTCGGGCACATCCGTGACCTTTCGAAAAAGGATCTCGGCATCCATATCGACGACGGATTCAAACCCGTCTACGAGATTCCGAGCGACAAGAAGAAAGTCGTGGACGAACTGTCGAAGCTGGCCCGCAACACGAAAACCGTGTGGCTCGCATCCGATGAAGACCGCGAAGGCGAGGCTATCGCATGGCACCTGACCGAAGTGTTGGGCCTCCCGGTCGATCAGACGAAGCGCATCGTTTTCCACGAAATCACCAAACGGGCGATCCTCGAAGCCATCGAGAATCCCCGCACGGTCAACATGAACCTCGTCAACGCGCAGCAGGCGCGCCGCATACTGGACCGTCTGGTGGGCTTCGAACTCTCGCCCGTGCTGTGGAAGAAGGTGCGGCCGTCGCTCTCGGCCGGCCGCGTACAGAGCGTAGCCGTCAGGCTGCTGGTCGAACGCGAACGCGAAATCATCGCCTTCCGGTCGACGCCCTACTTCCGCGTCGTGGCGCAGTTCCATGCCGCCGAAGATCCGGACGAAGTGCTGTTCAAAGCCGAATTGTCGTCGCGGTTCAACACCCGCGACGAGGCCGAGCGGTTCCTCGAAAGCTGCAAAGGCGCCTCTTTCACCGTATCGAAAGCGGAGGAGAAGCCTGCGCAGCGCCATCCGGCTCCGCCTTTCACCACCTCCACGCTCCAGCAGGAGGCGGGCCGCAAGCTGGGCATGTCCGTCTCGCAGACGATGTCGGTGGCGCAGCACCTCTACGAACAGGGTCTAATCACCTACATGCGTACCGACTCGGTGAACCTTTCTCAGCAAGCGCTGGCCCAATGCAAGGAGGAGGTCATCAAACTCTTCGGCGAGAAGTACTCGCACCGGTTCAACTACAAGACCAAAACCAAGGGCGCTCAGGAGGCCCACGAGGCCATCCGTCCGTCCTACATCGACCGCCAGTCGATCGAAGGCACGCCGGCCGAAAAACGGCTCTACGACCTGATCTGGAAGCGCACGGTGGCCTCGCAGATGGTCCCGGCCGAAATCGACCGCACGACCGTGGTGATCGACACCGACGCTTCGCAGCTCCAGTTCGTCGCCACGGGCGAGGTGATCCGCTTCGACGGTTTCCTGCGGCTCTACTCCGAGTCGACCGACGACGATACGGCCGAACAGAGCACTGAGGGGCTCCTGCCCAAAATGCAGCCCGGCGACCGTGTGATCCCGACGCAGATCGCCGCTACGGAGCGCTTCACGCAGGCTCCGCCCCGCTACAACGAGGCGTCGCTCGTCAAACGCCTCGAAGAGCTCGGCATCGGCCGTCCGTCGACCTACGCGCCGACCATCACCACGATCATCAACCGCGGTTACGTGGTCAAACAAAGCAAGGAGGGGCAGAAACGCGCCTACGTGCAGCTCACGCTGGAGCACGGCAAGATCACGCAGAAGAACCTCACGGAGAACTGCGGCAAGGAGAAAAACCGGCTCCAGCCCACGGACATCGGCATGGTGGTGAACGACTACCTCGAAGCGCAGTTCGACACGATCATGGACTACAACTTCACGGCCAATGTCGAGAAGGAATTCGACCGCATAGCCGACGGGGACATCACGTGGGACAAGATGATCGCCACGTTCTACGGTCCTTTCCACCGGATGGTCAACAAGGCCATCGGCACCCAGACCGACAAGCTGGCGCAGGTCCGCGTACTCGGCACCGACCCCGCCACGGGCCACACCGTCAAGGCACGCATCGGCCGCTACGGACCGATGGTGGAGATCGAGGGCGCGGAGGGCGAAAAGGCGCGCTTCGCCTCGCTCAAGAAGGGCCAGCTCATCGAGTCGATCACGCTCGACGAAGCGCTGGCGCTCTTCGCCCTGCCCCGCCGCCTCGGCGAACTCGACGGCGAGGAGCTCGCGGTAGGCATCGGCAAATACGGCGCCTATGTCCGCTACGGCAAGTCGTTCGCCTCGCTGGCCAAGCACGACGATCCCTATACGATCACCTACGAACGCGCCGTGGAACTCGTGCAGGAGCACAAAGCCGCAGCCGCGGCTGCGCATACGCCGCTGAGGACCTTCGAGGAAGACCCGGAAATGCTCGTCAAGAGCGGACGCTACGGTCCCTACATCGCCTACAAAGGCAAGAACTACCGGTTGCCCAAAGGCACCAAACCCGATACGCTGACCCTCGACGACTGCCGCAGGATCGTCGCCGCATCGAAAAAATGAGTTCCGCGATTCCGACATGAAACATGAAAAGGGTAAGGAACAAGCCATCGAATAGCGGGCGGCGCCGAACGACGTAAAACCGGAGCGGGGCGAAATGCAGCGCAGCGCACCGGAACGAATCGAGGCGGCTCGCCCCTGTCCTCGCCGCCGCCGGACGAGAGGGCCTTTTTCGGCCGACCGGCTGCAATCCGGACCGGACAAAGAGGGGGGGGGAGGCAAACCGTAAAAACGACTGCAAGAAAAAGAAATAAAACTCATTCAACCAAACAAAACCTACTTAACGACATGAAAAAAATCCTCACTACCGTCCTGACACTCTGCGTGGCTTTCACCGCCGCAGCACAGACTCCGGAGCAGCCGGCCGAAGAGAAAAAGACCGAAGGGTATGTCTTCACCGACGTGAAGGTCCTCCCGACCACGCCCGTAAAGAACCAGCACCGCAGCGGCACCTGCTGGTGCTATTCGACGCTCACGTTCCTCGAAGGTGAGATTCTGCGTGCGGGCGGCAAGGAGATGCATCTCTCGGAGATGTTCATCGTCCGCCACTCCTTCATGGACAAAGCCGTGAAATACGTACGCCTGCACGGCGAACTCAACTTCGCCGAAGGCGGTGCCGCGCACGACGTAACCGAAGGGATCAAAGCCCACGGCATCGTCCCCTACGAAGTCTATCCGGGATTCAACTACGGCACCGACAAACCCGACTTCCATGAGCTTTCGGCCGTATTGAAAGGCTACCTCGACGCCGTGATCGCAGCCGGCGACAAGACGGGACTTCCCCTCTCGACGGCTTGGCAGCGCGGCTTCAATGCCATCCTCGACGAATACTTCGGCGAGTTGCCCGAGACGTTCACCTACGAGGGCAAGGAGTATACGCCCGAGTCGTTCGCGGCATCGCTGCCGATCCGCATGGACGACTACGTGGACATCTCGTCGTTCACGCACCATCCGTTCTACACGCAATTCATCATGGAAGTTCCCGACAACTGGATGTGGGGCACGGTCTACAACGTACCGCTGGAGGATATGATGGCCATCGTGGACAACGCTCTGGAGAACGGCTATCCGCTCGCATGGGGCACCGACGTAAGCGAAAAGGGCTTCAGCCGCACGAAGGCGATCGGCATCGTCCCCGAAGCCGATCTCGACGGCATGAACGGCACCGAGTCGGCCCGCTGGGGCAAACTCACCGAAGCCGAGAAGGAGGCCGCGCTCTACAAGTTCGACAAACCCGGCAAGGAGAAGCAGATCACGCAGCAGATGCGTCAGGAGGCTTTCGACAACTACCTCACCACCGACGATCACGGCATGGTGATTGTCGGCACGGCAGTCGATCAGGCCGGTAACAAATACTTCAAGGTGCAGAATTCGTGGGACGCACTGCCTCCCTACGACGGATATTGGTATTTTTCGCGTCCGTTCGTAGAGTTCAAGACGATTTCGCTGATGGTCAACAAGAACGCCATCCCGAAAGATATCCGCAAGAAACTCGGTCTCTGACAGTAGGGGCTGCATAATACCCAAGGGGGGGCGTCAAATGTTGCAATTTGACGCCCCCTTTCGGTCGGAGAGTTCCCGTCCGGAAGACACTTGCCGATCTCTCCGACAATGGGCCGGGGCTGTCGGCCCGCGATGGCACTGCCCCGCACGTTCTCGGCATGAGGGAGGGGCAGACGTGCGTGCGCCGTTCGGTTGTATGTTCGGTCTCGGGAATCTTTTTCCGTGGGGCGATCGCGTTTCGATTTGCAATTCCCGGATAAATTGCGTATACTTAAACAAGTATCGCCCCGATCCGATAACGGGACCGACGAGTCGGAGTTGTTTCACCTAAAAATTATGCCTATGAAAACTTCCCTACACCTGATTTTCGCATTCGCACTGATCTTTGCGGCGGGATGCGACAAGGATAACTCGGAGCCTCAACCCGTGAGTTATCCATTGAAAGATTATACTCTGGACAGCCGGTGGCAATGGCAGGAGAAGCCTTACGACGAATTGTCCGTCATCCGCAGCCAAGAGGAGTTGGCGCACTACATCACTCCTTCGGACACTCTGCCGGACGATATCAATTTTTCGGAAAATACGTTGTTGTTGATACAGGGTACGACAGGAACTCTTGTGGCTAAAATCACAAAAAATTTATTTTTACTGAATGAAACGCTGATTTTCGATATTGACATTCGAGAAAGCGGTCTGACCCAACCGGAAGAGTGGAGAATCAGTTGTCTGGCACCCCGTATTCCGGATAGCAGGGAAGTTCGACTCGATTTTTGGGAAGGTTTCCGTTGGGAGGTTGAAAAGTAAATTATTATCTCTCCGAATATTCCTGTCCCGAAATCCGTTTGAAGCGGAGAGAATAAAAAGTAGCTGGCTACCTATTCCGGATAGCCAGCCTCTTTTTCAAACGGTTATTCCTGTGGCGTGATCGGTTTTACATAAAGTCCCGGAAGCGCCTTCTTCACAGCAGCAAAAGCATCGACCATGCCGTATCCGACTTCTATGTGCCAGTTGCGGATGCTACCGATGGGCTGGATCTGTTTGAAAGAGGAGGGACGGAGCGGAACATAAGTACGAAGAAACCCGTCCGTTTTATTAAAGTGATATCCGCCGAGCTTGCAAGCCGTCCCGTTTATGATGTTGCTGACCTGTTGCTGGGTCAATTTCGGATTGACGGTCAATATCAGTCCAGCCACGGCCGCGACCTGAGGACAAGCCGCCGAAGTACCTTTAAAAGTATAGGTATAGGTCGCTGTTCGGTTGCTACCTTCCGTAAAGTCGGTTGTCATAATCGATACCCCGGGCGCAACCGCATACAGTTCTGAGCCATAGCTGCTCCATTCTTTACTATTGAATTGCGCTCTTTTACCTTGTCGGTCTATTGCTCCCACAACAATAATATCGTCGAAATATTTGGCCGGATAGACGATGCTCGACGCATTGTTGTTGCCAGACGCACATACCACCACACAGCCCAATCCGCCGCGTCCTTCGGTCAATGCTAACTCGATTGCATCTTTTATAATCGCAGAAGGTGGATTCCATAACCATGAATTCGATATGACACCGGCGAGGTTCAGTCTGGCATAATTAAATGCGTCAGCGATAATTTGCGGATTATCAACATTTTCTATATCGACACTTATCGGCATTACCGTACACCCCGGAGCAATACCGGCAATACCTATCCGATTATCGACGTATGCACTTATCAGTCCCGCGCACATCGTACCGTGATGATCATAAACTTTACAAGGAGACTTGCCCGAGACGGCATCGTAACTCACCGCGGGCGGCACAACTCTCAAATCATCGTGCTCCAGAAAGACGCCCGTGTCGATCACGGCGATATCCGGCCCCGTATGTCCTTTGATGATCTCCCGCATGTTCAGATAGTCGATATCCAGACCGACGATTCCATTTCCCTGTCCCGTGTCGTGCAAATACCATTGATCCCTGAAATAACGGTCTGACGGAATCGTGCTCGCTTCGTTCGCTACGGCGCACAGTTCGATATCGTCGACAAAACTGGGCTCTGCGGCAGCGAAGAGGCCCGTTTCGTAGAAGCGGTTGGCCATTTCCAGCGCATTGCCGGCCGAGGCGGAGTCGCAGGCGAGCGTATACCATAGGGGCATAAACTCGTTGTAGCCGATGACCTCCACGCCACAGTCTGCCGCTAATCGGAGTAAGGCGGTCTCGTCGCTCTTATCTCTGAGTTTGACATAGAACAGATGATTCAGTCCCATTTCATAGCCCTCCTCCATGCGGAAACAGGGCGCTTCGTACAGGAGCTCCGCCCCGGTCGCTGCGCGGGTCTCCGCGTGCGATGCGGGCAGTACGGCCCACATCGTTTTGCGGTCGGGTGCAGCCGTTCGCGCCGCGGCAAGAGGTACGATGCGCGGCGAAAGGGTAACCTCGGCAAACGCATCCCCGGCCGCGTGATCGGCGCTGAGGGGCGCGGAACGGGCCGATGTATCGACAAGGACGAATCGTTTTTCAGTGTCGACGGTCAGGGGGATCCGCTCTCCGTCGTACCAGTAACAAGCACTCTGCTGGGTGCTTTCCGAGGCGCTCGCCGCACGGGTTTCGACGGGGAGGTTCGGCTCGTCCGAACTCTCCGGGCAGGCGGCGACAGATAGCAGTCCTGCTATCGGGATCGGGTATAAACAGCTCTATTTTTTCCTCGTGGTGTAGTTTTAAGGTTTGCTTTTCGCAGTCGTTTTTTCGCCTCAGCGATTCGTCCGAAAGGCGGGAAGGGCTTGCACCGGCAGGTGATGCGCTCGGGAACTTAGGGGCGGTTCTGCCATAGCGATTGGGGTTAAAATGAGATATCCTGCCGGTTACGAATTTACGGAAAAAGTCGGATGATGCAATTATATATTGCATATCTGCCGCAAAAAAACAGGCGATCGTGCCCGCAGTCCGGGCAGCGGAGACGAACCTTGGAGTGGATGCGACAAATGCAGCATTTGACGCATCCCTCTTTTCATTCCCCCCCCCCGCTTCAAACGGATTTCGGGACAGGGATATTCGGAGGGATAAATACTCACTCTTCGTCCTCCCAGCCGGGGAGACCTTCCCGAAAATCCAACCGGACTTGTGCGTCGTGGGCGATACGGGGCGCCAGACAACCGACTCTCCACTCTTCCGGTTCAGTCGGCCTGCCATTTACGACATCTATATCGAAAATAAGGATTTCGTCCTGCAACGGAGTTTTTTTGTGATTTCCCGAACTCGACAGTTCGTCGACTCCTGTATCGGCAACACGGTATATTCCGAGAAGTCTATATCTTCAGGCAGAATGTCCGAGGGGACGATGCAATCGGCCGTATCCTCCGTCGTGCGGATAACGAACAACTCGTCGTAAGGCCTCTCCGTCCACGGCCGCCTGCTGTTCAGAACATAATCTTTCAACGGGTAACTTGCGGGGCGAGGTTCCTCGGGACCGGAGTCGTCGTCGCATCCTGCGGCAAACAACCGCGCAAATACGAAAAACGAATGCAAGAAGGTTCCATAGACGTGTTTTCAAGTGCGAGACGACTTCCAAACTCCGTTTATCGGGCCGGTACTTATGATATTGAACATGAGCATAAAATTCCATCTCAGAACGATTCACGGACCTATTTACCGCCTCCCACCGAATAGCTCTTCTTGAGAACCGAACGGCATACACTCCGTATCGCCGCCCCCATGAGATCGTGCGGAAAGCGCAATCGCAGACGGACAGCCCCGGCTCCCCATTGTCGGAGAAGTCGGCAAGAATCGTCCGGACGGGAACTGTCCGACGGAAGTTCGGGCATCCGTTTTGTGTCCGAAAAAATATTTGCTACCTTTATCCGCTCAAAACCGGAGGTGAGAATGAAAATCGCAACACACATCCTGATGCTGGTCTCCTGCCTGCTGTTCGCCGTCCCGCAGGCCGCAGCCCAGCAACCGGTTCCCCGCGATCACGACAACCTCAACTCCATCGCCGAAGACCTCACCCAGATCGGCAAAGCCGACGGGCTCGCTCCCCGCCAAGCGGCCGATTCGGCTGCACTCGATACGATACCCGCCCAGAAAGCCGGTCTGATCCGCCGTATCATCGACTATTACAGCCGTTCGAACGTGGACCGCACGTTCGAAAAGAAAATGGACTGGAGCATCGCTCCGGGACCGAGCTACTCGTCCGATGTCGGCTTCGGTCTGGGTTTTCTGCTGGCCGGCCTCTACCGCATCGACCGCACCGACTCGGTAACGATCCCCTCGAACATATCGATTTACGGCAACTTCACGACCAAAAAATTCGTGCTGCTGCGCTGCTCGGGCGAAAACAACTACAACCACAACCGCCAGCGATTCAACTACTCGGGTGCTTTCGTCTACTTTCCGGGCGCCTTTTACGGGGTCGGCTACGAGGACGGCCGGCTCGGGTATTCTCAGGAGCTCACCACCACGACCGGACTGCTGCGTCTGTCCTACTGCACGGCCATTCTGCCCAAAGCCTATATCGGCGTAAGCGGCGGCATCGACTACTCGGGAGCGAAATACGCGAAAAGCAGCATCGGACAGCAGCTCGAAGAGATAAAAAACGGCGTCATCGAAAACCCGGGCGGGACGATCGGCGAGCTGTACGAGTTATGGACGCAGGGACGCTACGATCCCGCTTTGCAGGACCCCTTCTCGAACTACATCGCCGCCACGGGCGACAAGCCCGACGCATTCAACGCCAACATCGGCCTCTTCTTTCAGTACGATTCGCGCGACGTGCCGTTCAATGCCCGCAAAGGCGTCTTCGTGAAGGCCGAAGCCAAGTGGTATCCCAAGTTTTTAGGCAACACGGGCCGCAATTTCGGCCGCTTTACGCTCACGTTCGACTGGTATCAGCAGCTTTGGAAAGGCGCCGTCGTGGCCTACGACCTCTATGCCGACGTCATAGCCGGCACCCCTTCGTGGCACATGTATGCCAAGCTGGGCGGTATGGAGCGCATGCGCGGTTATTACGAAGGGCGTTACCGCGACAAGCGGATGGTGGAGACGCAGGTCGAACTGCGACAGAGAATCTACCGCCGGCACGGCGTCGTGGGTTGGTTCGGGCTCGGCAATATCTGGGGCCGGCAGCATTTCAGGTGGGACAGGACCCTTTACAGTTTCGGCGTCGGCTATCGTTTCGAGTTCAAGAGCCGGATGAACATCCGCCTCGACTACGGCTGGGGCGTCTTCGGGAACAGCAACCTGCCGTGGGACCGCAAACGTTCGTCGGCCTTTCTCTTCACGGCTTCGGAAGCCTTCTAAAGATACCACACGACCGCCGCGTCGCCCAGATCCCGGACGGAGAGCCGGAGGGGTTCTCCGTCGCCGACGCACCCTTCGATCCATCCGTCGCCGGAGGCGGTCAGATGCAGATCGCGCGTCAGCGAAAGTCCCTGCCGGCCGGATAATTTGCAGAGCACCTCCTTCGCACACCACGCCGCAGCCCCGAAGCGCGGATCGGCTTCGCCGAGCGAACGCTCCGCCAAGGTCAGGTAACGCGGCGCGACACGCGCGAAATCGCGGTCGTAACGTTCTATATCCACGGCGCACGGCCGGTCGGACAATACGACGGCCGCACGACCCGCACCGTGCGAAACGCCGATGCACACGTCGGATCTGTCCGCAAGGTATGGGGCTCCGCACGCGGCATAACGGATCGCGACGGGCCCCAGCTCGCGGTAGACTATCGCCCGCCACGACAGGTATTCCCGCCGGCGGGACGGAGCGAACGACGCCGAAGCGATCCGGTCGGCCGCCTTCACCGCCCGCAAAGCATCGGCCTCGGGAAGCAGGGGTTCGACGATGAGCCGTCTATCCATGAAGCACGACCCTGAGTTTGTCGACGCGGCGGCCGTCGAGGCTTTCGACCGTGAAGTCGATGCCGTGGGCCGTGAACGTATCGCCCTTGGCGGGGAAGTCGCGTTTGAGTTCGAGAATCAACCCTCCGAGCGTCTCGGCTTCGCCCTTCACATCGGAGAAGGTCTCCTCGCCGAGACTCAGCACCCGCTCGAAATCGCCGATGTGGGTCTTGCCGTCGAAGAGATAGGTCGTCTCGTCGAGCCGTTTGTAGAAGGTTTCGTCCATGTCGCTCTCGTCGGAAATCTCGCCCACGATCTCCTCGATGATGTCCTCGAGCGAGACGAGCCCCAACGTCGAACCGTACTCGTCGACCACGATCGCCATGTGGACCTTGTTCGCCTGAAAATCCTCCAGCAGATCGCTGATTTTCTTGTTCCCGGGCACGAAATAGGATTTGCGGATCAACTGCTGCCAGCCGAACTCGTTGCCGCGGTCGATGTAGGGCAGCAGATCTTTGACATAGAGCGTACCCCGAATGTTGTCGATCTCGCCTTCGTAGACCGGAATGCGCGAAAATCCCGAACGGATAATCGAGTCCTTCACCTTCCCGTAGCTGTCGGTGATATTCACGGCCGTAATATCCATCCGCGGCTTCATGATCTCCACGGCCTCGGTATTCACGAAGTTGACGATCCCCGAAAGAATCTCGTGCTCTTCGTGCGACGTGGTTTGCGTCATATCGACCGCATCGGCCAGCTCGTCGAGCGAAATCTCGCTTTTGTGCGCGGCCTTCTCGCTGATCCGGCTGCCCGTGTTGACGAGCAGGTAGGAGATCGGATAGAAAAGCCATCGGAGCACGCGGATCGGCCGCGCCACGAGGCACGCGAACCGCACGTGCATGGTCTGCGCCAGCACCTTCGGCAGAATTTCGCCGAAAAGCAGCAGCAGGAAAGTTACGAGCACCGTCTTGAAGAGAAATTCGAACCGGCGGAACGTGAAGATCGAGTCGATGATCCCCGAAGCGAGAATCACGATGCAGATGTTCACGAGGTTGTTGACCACGAGGATCGTAGCCAGCAGCATGTCGACGTTCTTCAGCAGGAAGAGCACCGCTTCGGCCGAAGCGGATTTCTGCTCGCGGATGCGGCGCACATCGGAACGGGACAACGAGAAAAAGGCGGTTTCGGCTCCCGAAACGAGGGCCGAAACCAAAAGCAGACAGCATGCGGCGGCACACATCACCGCGATGCGGGGCGACATGCCGTTACAGATGATCCACGCAGACCCGGGTTCCAAATCGCAAACGAATTAGTTAATCGAACAGCGAACCGTTTTGCGGCTCCTCCGGAGCGGCGTGTTCGGACGCCTCGTCCTTGAGAACCTCCTTGCGGCCCGCGGGCATTTCGACGACCATCTTGGCGTTGCGAGCTTTGTAGGCCGGCACGGCCAGAATCTGCGCCATGTTGCTGTAACGGGTCGTCTTGGCTCCCAGCACCACCTGCTCGGACATACCCCGCGACGGCCGTCGTTCGAGCGGCGAGACGGCCGGCTTGATCGGCTCCAGCACGGGTGCCGCAGGTATCTCCTTCACGGGCTCCACCGCTTTCGCCGGCGGAATGATCCGCTTCATGCCGCCGCCGGCCGAAACATCGCCTTCGAAACCCGTGGCGACCACCACCAGTTCGAGCGCACGCCCCAACTGAGGCTTCTCGCTCGTACCCCATATGATGTTGGCGTCGTGGATCACGCCGTCGTCGTCCTTGACACTGGCGTGCGCCTGAATGTACTCCAGAATGGTCATCACCTCCTCGTACATCAGCTCCTCGGCATTGGCCACCGAGATATTCAGCAGAATGTTCTTCGCGCCCGAGATCAGATTGTGGTCGAGCAGCGGCGAGTGGAGCGACGATTCGGCCACGGCCGCAGCGCGGTTCTCGCCTTCGGCGGTCGCCACGCCCATATGGGCGCGCCCGCTGTCGCGCATGACCTTCGACACGTCGGCGAAATCGACATTGACCAGATCGCTCTCGACCGTAATCAGCTCGGCGATGCCTTTGGCCGCCGAAGCCAGAATGTCGTCGGCCTTGCCGAAAGCTTGCTTGAGCGAAAGCCGACCGTACATTTCGAGGATGTTCTCGTTGTTGATGACGAGCAGCGAATCGACGCTCCGGCGCAGCTCTTCGATGCCGCGGAACGCCTGCTCGTAGCGGGTGCGGCCTTCGACCGCGAGCGGCGACGTTACGATGGCCACGGTCAGCAGCCCCATCTCCTTAGCGAGTTTGGCGATCACGGGCGAAGCGCCCGTACCCGTACCGCCGCCCATGCCGGCCGTGATGAAGATCATCCGCGTGCCGGAAGCTTCGAGGTGCTGCCGGATCTCGGGCAGCGTCTCGACAGCCGCCCGACGGCCGTTCTCGGGGTCGTTGCCGGCGCCGAGGCCCTCCGATCCGAGGCGCACCTTGGTCTCCACGGGGCTCTTGTCGAGTGCCTGCTGGTCGGTATTGCAGACCATGAAATCCACACCGCGGATTCCGAGGTTCCACATATGGTTCACGGCATTTCCGCCCGCTCCGCCGACACCGGCCACCATGATGATCGAGCCCTTCGAAGGCTGGGCGTTCAGTTCAGACATCAAATCCTCACTCATATCTCGTTTCTCGTTTTTCCTGCGTTAAATCTCTTCGTCTTCGCCCGGCTCGAACTTCTTGTTGAGCAGTTCGGCGCTGTTCTGCAATGTCCGTTTCATCCGTTCGAGGAATCCCGCACGCCGGGGCTGCGGCTGCGCCGCCGGCTCTCCGCTCCTCTCGGGTGCGGACTGCGGCACCTC
>ERZ791826.1017-NODE-1017-length-19044-cov-3.103534_pt1 | contig 19044 bp, 20 predicted proteins | sample MGYA00510297_ERZ791826 | MGnify/ENA primary metagenome ERZ791826 (study PRJEB30046, sample SAMN00792004) | human gut metagenome | study: EMG produced TPA metagenomics assembly of the A metagenome-wide association study of gut microbiota in type 2... | reverse complement strand
ATATAAATTTAATTTATATTCAAAATTATTTACCGATTATAATTGCTTTTGCATTTAATAATCGTGTTAAAGTTTCTTCTGTTGTCTCGATGGCTTTTGATTTTTTGCATTGCAGACACGTCAGAATAATGTTGCCGTTTATGATATTTAATTCAATATCTTCACTTCCGCATGCACAGGAAATATTGTGTGATTCCTGCAAGGCGTGCAGACGTTCGATAATTGCATAAATCAAGTTAAAAGAAATATCGCTGTCGTCATCGTCAAATTCATCGAGAATGTCTGAAAACATATCAGTGTTTTCGTTAAGCATATTTTCAACCAAATCTTTTTCGCCGGCAAAAAATACATCTATTCCCGCAACGGGACATTTGTATGTTAACAGCGGTTTGTTCCAAAAGTTTTCTTTCGTTGTTGTGTACGAATGGTTGTCACCGCATATCGGACATTCGATGTCAAATTTGTATTTATCGTGTTTTTCGGCTATTGTAACACAGGTTTCGTGACAGCCGTGAGTAGGGCATATAAGCTGAACCTTGTCTTTACCGGAAAAATTAAATATTGAAAGTGATTTTGACGACATATTTGAACAGAAAGGACATATATATGCTACTATTCTTTTTAAATCTACTAACACTCTGAAATTCAAATCCTTTCCGCCCACGATATACTTGTCTTAAAATCACTTTTAATGTGGGCTGAAAAGTGATTATTCAGTGCCGATTTTGTTTTCTCTTGCATAGAAGAATAGATATTGCTGAGCAAAACCGCCTATATCGCCGAAATGCTTTTCGGCAAATGCGGATATTGCAGGTATGCTTTGTTCACCGTCAAAATAACAGTATTCCATTATGCGTTTAATCCAAACGTCAACGGGGAATGAGTCGACTCTGCCAAGACCGAATAAAAGTATACAGTCGCTGACCTTGTTGCCGACACCGTTAATAGTCATTAATGCTTTTTTGGCGTCCGGAGTTGACAGTGATTTTATATATTCTTCCGTAAGAGTGCCGCTCTTGAATTTGTCTGCGGCGTCCATTATATATTTGTCACGAAAACCGGAACGGATAACCGATAAATCTTCTTTTGAAAGAGAATATATCGTATCGGTATCGGGGAACGTGTAATATGTTTTACCCATATAACTTATTTGTTTTCCGAAGTTTTCGCAAAGTCTTTCTATAATGCCTTTGATTCGCGGAATATTGTTGCTTGCCGAAATGATGAAAGAAATAACAGCCTCCCATAAATCCTGGTTAAGTATACGAATACCGTCACCGTATGAAACAGCCTCTTTCATAATCGGGTCATTGGATAATCTGCTCTTGATTTCGCTGTAGTCGCGGTTTAAATCGAAGTAATCATACCAAATATTCTTAAAATCGTCTTCAGTTGTATCGTGAAATATAACTTCATCATCATTTTGCGATATTAAAAGAGCCTTGTTCTTTGCAATGCCGAAATATGAATTCTCGCTTACTGCATTAAAACGAAAGCATTGACCGCAATCAAATATATGGTGTAAGTTAAAATCTTTTAAACCTGTGACAATAAGATTATTGTCTTTTTTATTAATATTCATATTAGATATTATATCACGTTGTTATAAATTTATCAAGTGACAAAATCCATATTTATCTGCATAATTACATACTTGACAGAGTTGCACAGAGCATAACTTTTTTATATATTACATTATGGTCAAAATGCACGGAATTAAAACAATCAAGAAAAAATATGAAATAAGAAATTCGTTTTATGTAGACTATTTTTTGTATTTGTGGTATAATGAGTGTCAATAATAAAAATAAATGACGTCTTATTCGTCCGCAATAAGTCGCGTATATTATTTTTATCAGCGGACAGAAAGGTTATGATTTATATGACAGATAAAGAGTTATTTAATGAATTATCGTACAAAAGAAAAAATGTGTATGAGAATTTGAGCGAACAGGAATATAAGGAAATGTTTGAACTTTGCGACGAATATCGCGAATTTCTTGATGAGGGAAAGACAGAACGTGAATGCGTTGAAAAGTCGATAAAAATGGCTGAACTTCACGGATTTAAGAATATTAATTCAGTAAAGCAGTTAAAGGCGGGAGATAAGGTTTATAAGATTAACAGAAACAAAAATATTTTACTTGCGGTTATCGGCAGTGAAGATATTAAAAACGGTGTAAATCTTGTCGGCGCACATATCGATTCACCAAGACTTGACTTAAAGCAAAATCCGCTATATGAAAGCAATGATATGGCACTTTTGAAAACGCATTATTACGGCGGTATTAAGAAGTATCAATGGACCGCAATTCCTCTTGCTATGCACGGTGTTATCTTTACAAAAGAGTGTAAGAAGGTGACATTAAATATAGGTGAAAATGAAAACGACCCTGTATTTTGCGTGACAGACCTTTTGCCGCATTTGGCTAAAGACCAAATGACAAAGAAAATGATTGACGGAATAGAGGGAGAAAATCTTAATATTCTTATAGGCGGTATGCCTGTTAAATCGGAAGATGTAAGCGAAAAGGTTAAGTTTGCGATTTTGAAACATCTTAACGAAAAATACGGCATAACAGAAAGAGATTTCTTAAGTGCCGAAATTGAAATTGTACCTGCTTTCAAGGCTAAGAATGTCGGACTTGACGAAAGCTTTGTCGGTGCATACGGTCAAGATGACAGAGTGTGTGCATTTACTACATTAAAGGGTATATTCGCTGTTCAAAATCCTAAAAAGACAGCACTTGCGATCCTTGTTGATAAAGAAGAAATCGGTTCAACGGGTAATACGGGTATGCTTAGTGCATTCTTTGAAATGACTCTTGCGGAAATTATTGAAAAGATTAACGGCAACTGCACAATTACTGATTATAATACAACAATAGAAAATTCAGCTTGCTTGTCATCGGACGTCGGTGCGGCAGTCGATCCGAACTATGAATCCGTATACGAAAAACGTAATGCGGCATTTGCAGGCTGTGGTATGGTGCTTATGAAGTATACAGGTGCAAGAGGTAAGTCGGAGTCGTCAGACGCGTCTGCCGAATTTGTTTATGAAATAGGTAAGATACTTGACGATAACGGAGTTATTTGGCAAACAAGCGAACTTGGTAAGGTTGATCAAGGCGGCGGCGGTACAATCGCACAGTACGTTGCTAATCTTAATATGGACGTTATTGACTGCGGTGTTCCCGTACTTTCAATGCACGCACCGTTTGAAGTTACTGCGAAAAGTGATGTATATATGGCATATAAATCATATGTTGCATTTTACAATAACAGATAGTAAAAATGAGTCTGTCGACATTTTGTCGACAGGCTCATTTTGCTTTTATTGTTGAGGAAGGTAGTCGGTTGGGTTTACCAAAACTCCGTCTTTTGACATTTCAAAGTGAATATGCGGATCGGTCACATTTTCACCGGTACATTTACCTGACGTTCCGATAACTTCGCCTGATTTTATTTCTTTACCTACAGTAAGATTTTCAATATTTTCAAGTCCCATATATTTCGTTATAAATCCTGCGGCGTGAGATATTATTACATATTCGCCCATTGCGTCTTTGCCTGTTTCGTCAATAACGCCGTCAGCGACGGCTTGTACACTGCAGCCTGTGTTGGCGGCAATGTCAATGCCGTTGTGGGTACGCCAATCGGAAAGCTGTTCGTTGTATTTTAATTTGTCCGAATATCCTTCAAGTGTATTTCCGTTTACAGGCATAATAAATGCCGGTTGTTCGGATGATACGATAACTGCGGTTTGGTCAACGTCGGGATTGTTGACTGCATAGTCCTCGACAGGTACTTGTTGCTCGGACATAACAGGTATATCGGTTTGAGTGTCGGTACTTTGAGCGGTTTCGGTATCAGATACAACTTCCGAACTCTCTTCTACATTTGCTGATGACGCCTCTTGAGTTTCATCTTCTGAAACGTTCAGAGCGGAAGATGTGAATTTGTCGGTTGAATCCGAAAAAACTTCGCTGCCACTGTTATCGGCTATCTCATTGCTTAGCATACTTGATGAGTCTGAATTGTGTCTTTCGGTAAAATAACCGGCTATACCGATTGCCAATACACAGCAACAAAGTGCTATGTAAAAGCTTGGTAGCTTTTTTGTTTCCTTTTTTTGTTGTTGATTCATTTTGTGTTCCTCCATATACATTGTAGTATTTAGTATTGTTTCCTTAATTTTCTGTATTATACATTTTGCTAAATAAAAATTTTACATAAATAATTGACAGGTATGACGGAAAGTGTGTCTTTTAAAATTCACGGTGATTATAGCAGTTGTGAATTATTAAAGAAGTTAATTCATTATTCGTGTTATTAGGGTATAGGAAGCCGTACGGCACTCGGTATGGGTGGTGACGAACAGAATATGCTTTTGGTATAGCTAAAAAGAATTTCTTAAAATTTAATAAGGTTGTCGCAAAGTATTGCAACAACATTATTTTTTTGATATAATGTAATCTAAATGAACAGAAAAAAGAGGTAATTATTTTGAAAAGAACGGATTTTTATTATGAATTGCCCGAAGAACTTATTGCACAAGAACCTTTAAAGGACAGAAGTTCTTCAAGGCTTATGATACTTGATAAAAATACAGGTGAAATTGAGCATAAGCATTTTTATGATATAGTCGATGAACTAAATGAAGGTGATGCACTTATATTGAATGATACAAAGGTACTTCCGGCACGTCTGTACGGTCAAAAGGAGGGTACGGGCGGTGCTATTGAATTTTTGCTTTTGCATAAGCATACGCTTGATACTTGGGAAGTGATTTTGAAACCTGGCAGAAAAGCTAAACCCGGCGCAAGATTTGTTTTTGGCAACGGTGAGCTTAAAGCAGAGGTTTTGGACGTTATAAATGACGGTAACAGACTTGTTAAGTTTGAGTATGAGGGAGTATTTGAGGAGGTTTTGGATAAACTCGGAGAAATGCCTCTGCCTCACTATATAACACATAAACTTGAAGATAAAAACAGATACCAAACAGTGTATGCAAAAAATCCCGGCAGTGCGGCGGCACCTACGGCAGGACTTCACTTTACACCCGAATTGCTTGAAAAGATTAAGGAAAAAGGCGTTAATATAGGTTATGTAACACTTCACGTCGGACTAGGAACATTCAGACCTGTTAAAGCCGACGATATACTTGAACATAAAATGCACTCGGAATTTTATATACTTCCGCAGGAAACAGCCGATTTGGTAAATAAAACAAAATCAAACGGTAAACGTGTAATTTCTGTCGGAACAACTGCTACAAGAGTTTTGGAAACGGTCGGAATGGAAAACGAAAAACTTGAACAAAAAACAGGTTGGACGAATATATTTATTTATCCGGGTAAGGAATTTCACGTTATAGATGCGCTTATAACAAACTTCCACTTGCCTGAATCAACACTTATAATGCTTGTAAGTGCTTTGGCGGGCAGAGAAAATGTGCTGAATGCCTATAAAACAGCGGTACAGGAAAAATACAGATTTTTTTCATTTGGCGATGCGATGCTTATAAAATAAAGGAGATACGAAATGTTTAAAATTTTGCATACTGACGGAAATGCAAGACGCGGCGAATTTCATACGGTACACGGAGTTGTACAGACACCCGTTTTTCAGAACGTCGGAACAATAGCGGCAATAAAAGGTGCGGTAAGTACAATGGATTTAAAAGAGATAGGCTGCCAGGTTGAACTTTCAAATACCTATCATTTACATTTAAGACCCGGCGACAAAGTTATAAAACAGCTTGGCGGTCTTCACAAATTTATGAATTGGGACAGACCTATTTTAACGGACAGCGGCGGTTTTCAGGTGTTTTCACTTGCAGGTTTGAGAAAAATAACAGAAGAAGGCGTCAGTTTTAATTCACATATTGACGGTCACAAAATATTTATGGGACCTGAAGAAAGTATGCAGATACAGTCAAACCTTGCGTCTACAATAGCAATGGCATTTGACGAATGTATTGAAAATCCCGCACCGTACAAATATGTAAAGGACTCATGCGACAGAACGTACAGATGGCTTGTTCGCTGTAAAAAAGAGATGGAAAGACTTAATTCGCTTGACGATACAATTAACAAAAATCAAATGCTTTTCGGTATTAATCAAGGCGGAACTTTCGATGATATAAGAATTGAGCATATGCAGAGGATTGCGGAACTTGATTTGCCGGGATATGCGATAGGCGGTTTGGCGGTTGGCGAGAGCCACGAAGAAATGTATCATATTCTTGATGTTGTACTTCCTCATGCACCTGTAAATAAGCCGAGATACTTAATGGGTGTCGGAACACCGGCAAATATTATTGAATCGGTTGCAAGAGGTGTAGACTTCTTTGACTGTGTTATCGCGTCAAGAAACGCAAGGCACGCATTTATCTTTACAAGAAACGGCACAATGAATTTAATGAACCAAAAATATGAACTTGATACAAGACCGATTGACGAAGAATGTGGTTGTCCTGCTTGCCAACACTATACGAGAGCATATATAAGACATTTGTTCAAGGCAAAAGAAATGCTTGGAATGAGATTGGCAGTTCTTCATAATTTGTATTTTTATAATGAGCTTATGGAACGCATCAGAAAGGCGATAGAAGAGGACAGATTTGAAGAATTCAGACGTGAAAATGTTGAAAAGCTTGCACAAAGACTTTAATAGTGCAAAAACTATAATTAAATGACAATTCTATATTGCTTTTTTGTGAAAGTTTTGGTATAATATTATACAATATGAATAACAATTTAAGGAGGATACCATAGATGAGAGCAAAGTATAAGAGAGTGCTTTTAAAAATAAGCGGAGAGGCACTTGCGGGAACAAATGGATTTGGACTTGATGAGCATACTATTGCACATATCAGTGAGAACATAAAGAAAATTGTGGACATGGGTGTACAGGTTTCAATCGTTGTAGGCGGAGGAAACATCTGGAGAGGACGAAGCAGTGAAAATATGGACAGAACAAGAGCTGACCATATGGGTATGCTTGCAACTGCGATAAATGCGTTGGCACTTTGCAGTGCACTTGAAAACTGCAATGTACCTACAAGAGTGCAGACTGCGATTGAAATGCGACAGGTGGCAGAACCTTATATCAGAGGTAAGGCTGAAAGACATCTTGAAAAGGGCAGAGTAGTAATATTCGGCTGCGGAACAGGTAATCCGTTTATGTCAACAGATACAGCCGCCGCACTTCGTGCAGTTGAAACAGATTCACAGGTTATATTGCTTGCAAAGAAAGTTGATGCAGTATATGACAGCGACCCTAATATAAATCCTGATGCAAAGAAATATGATGTACTTTCATTCAGTGATATACTTTCAAAAAATCTCGGCGTAATGGATTCAACTGCGGCATCAATGTGTCGTGATAATAATATGCCTATACTTGTTTTCGGTCTTAGCGACCCTGACAACATTGTAAGAGCGGTAAAAGGCGAAAAAATAGGTACACTTGTAAATAATGAGGGAAAACTTTAGGATTAATTGATATATTTAAGGAGGAATTTTAAAATGGGTAAGTATCCTGAAATTGAAGAAAAGATGGAAAAAAGAATAAACGGTTATGCGGGTGAATTAAAGACAATCCGTGCAGGACGTGCAAACGCGTCTGTACTTGATAAAGTTGCTATTGATTACTACGGCACAATGACACCTGTCCAACAGGTAGGTTCAATCTCATCACCTGAACCGAGATTACTTGTTATTCAACCTTGGGACGCAAGCGTTTTAAAGGAAATCGAAAAGGCAATCAATGCGTCTGACATCGGTATAGCACCTCAAAATGACGGTAAGGTTATAAGACTTAACTTCCCTCCGCTGACAGAGGAAAGAAGAAAAGAACTTGTTAAGACTGTAAAGAAGTATACAGAAGAAGCTAAGGTACAAATTCGTAACGCAAGACGTGACGCGATTGATAAGTACAAGGCTATGAAGAAAGACGGCGAAATCACAGAGGACGATTTGAAAGAAACAGAAAAGGATATACAAGACTTGACAGATAAGTATATTAAAGAAATTGATAATATCAGTGCCGCAAAGGAAAAAGAAATCCTTGAGGTTTGATAATTAAAATCACTACGCATATGACCGGCAGGCTAAGTCTGCCGGTATTGTGCTAAATAGAGAGGTATCGTATGTTTTTTACAAAGAAAAAGAAAATCAATGAAATAGATATGTCAAGACTTCCGCAGCATATCGGAATTATAATGGACGGTAACGGCAGATGGGCGAAAAAAAGAGGTTTGCCGAGAAGTGCCGGACACAGTGCCGGAGCGGATTCACTGAAAAAAATTATCACAGAGGCAAATAATCTCGGTGTAAAGTATATAACGGTATATGCTTTTTCAACGGAAAATTGGAAACGACCGAAAGAAGAAGTTGACTATCTTATGTCGCTTTTGCTTGACTATCTGAGAAATGCCGAAAAAACTCTTTCGGGAGAGAATGTTGTTATTCGTGTAATCGGTTCAAGAAAAGGTCTGTCCGAAGAAATTTGCCGGCAGATTATAAAGACAGAGAATTTTACAAAGAATAATACAGGAATTGTTATGAATATCGCTCTTAACTACGGCGGTCGTGAAGAAATTGTCAATGCAGTAAAAAATATCTGTAATGACGTTAAGGACGGCAGGCAGAATGTTGATGATATAGACGATGAAGTTTTTTCAAGCTATCTGTATACCGAAAATCAGCCTGACGTTGACTTGCTTATCAGAACAAGCGGTGAGCAGAGATTGTCAAACTTTATGCTTTGGCAGGTAAGCTATGCGGAAATGTGGTTTACCGATAAGCTATGGCCTGATTTTAAACCGACTGATTTACATAAGGCTATAATCGATTTTCAAAACAGAGGCAGAAGATTTGGGGGTGTGTAAAAATGGTTAAGAGAATTATAACGTCGGTGGTCGCATTGGCGGTATTTGTTGGTATACTGTTTTTACCGCCTATATGCTTTACAGTTGCACTTGCGGGGTTATATTGTTTATGCTATATGAGTGTTACAGTGCGACAAAAGCCGATGTCGGAATGAAAACTATCGGATTTATTTCCGCTGTTATATTGATGTTATCAATTTATTTTTGTAAAGCAATAGAGTGGGATACTTTTGCATGGGAAACTGCGTCAATAGGTATAATTTTTATCATAGCACTGCATATGATTACAGTAGTGGCAAAGCACGGTAAAAGAAATTATAAGGATATACTTTCAAACGGTTTCTTGACTATGTACATTGTAATTTCAATGGGGTGCGTATGGCTTACAAAGGAAACGTTCGATACAGCAACAATGCTTTTGACATTTATATGTGCGTGGTCGTGTGATACGTTTGCGTATTTTACAGGCAGATTTTTAGGCAAACACAAACTGATACCTCACGTCAGCCCAAATAAAACGGTTGAAGGCTCTGTCGGCGGTGTTGTCGGTGCAATGGTTATATGTATTGTATATCTATTGATTGTGAAAAATGTATTTGATACAAATATGTTGACGTGGAGTAATGTAGTTGTTGAGGGTGCGGTTTACGGTCTTGTAGGCGGTGCATTGTCACAACTCGGCGATTTGATTGCTTCGGCTATCAAACGCGATACAGGAATAAAAGATTTCGGTTGGATATTCCCGGGACACGGCGGATTTATGGACAGATTTGACAGCGTTATGTTTATAGCACCTATTATGTATATATTGCCGATGGTGATTTTTGGAGTTATGTAGGGAATGTCAAATTAATTGGAGAAAAGACAAATGGAATTTGAAAAGAAAATAGCGGTATTGGGCTCAACAGGTTCAATCGGTACGCAGACTCTTGAAATTGCCCGCGAATACAAGGGTATAAAAATAGAGGCAATGTCTGCACATTCAAATATTGATTTGATTGAAAAACAGGCGAGAGAGTTTAAACCGAAAATGGTGTGCCTTACCGATGAAGAAAAGGCTAAGGATTTGAAAATCAAGCTTGCCGATACCGATATAAAAGTAGTACAAGGAAAAGAAGGTCTTATAGAAACGGCAACGGCTGACGGTGCTGATACGGTTGTAACCGCGGTTGTCGGTATTTCGGGACTTGAGCCTACAATAGAGGCAATAAAGGCAAAGAAAAATATTGCTCTTGCGAATAAGGAAACGCTTGTAACAGGCGGTCATATCGTTATGGATTTGGCAAAGGAAAACGGAGTTGAAATACTTCCGGTAGACAGTGAACACAGTGCGATATTTCAGTCACTTCAAGGCTGTAAGGACAGACGCGAAGTAAAGAGAATACTTTTAACGGCATCGGGCGGTCCGTTCTTTGGGAAAAAACGTGAAGAACTGGTTGACATAAAACCTGAGGACGCATTAAAACACCCTAATTGGAATATGGGTGCAAAGGTTACGATAGATTCATCAACGCTTGTCAATAAAGGTCTTGAAGTTATGGAGGCGAAGTGGCTTTTCGGAACGGATAACATAAAAGTTTTGGTACACAGACAAAGCGTTGTACATTCAATGGTTGAGTTCGTGGATAACGGAGTAATCGCACAGCTCGGTGCACCTGATATGCGACTTCCTATACAGTACGCATTGACGTATCCGAACAGACTTCCGATGAAGAATAACGAACTTGACTTTACAAAGTATCCGTCACTTACATTTGACGAACCTGATAAAGACACGTTTTATGCGTTGAAATTGGCATATGACGCACTTAAAGACGGCGGTATAAAACCGACTGTATTTAACAGTGCCGATGAGGCGGCGGTTGAGTTGTTTATGCAAGGTAAAATATCTTATCTCGGCATATCCGACGCTATCGCAAAGGCAATGAGCGAGATTAAAAATATCGAAAATCCGACAATTTCGGATATATGGGAAACAGATAAGTTAGCCCGTGAGATTGTATATAGATTGGAAAAGGAGAGCTTAATTTGATAACTGCGATTGTATCTGTTGTAATGTTCCTTGTAATGGTTTCACTGCACGAATTCGGTCACTTTATTGTTGCAAAAATGCTGAACTTTAAAGTTGATGAATTTTCTGTCGGAATGGGACCTGCAATATTCAAGAAAAAGAAAGGCGAAACACAATACTCAATAAGAATTTTGCCGCTTGGCGGTTATTGTAAATTTGAGGGCGAAGATGAAGCCGACAATACCGATCCGCGAGCTTTTTCAAATCAAAAGCCGTGGAAAAGATTGCTTGTACTTTTGGCAGGCGGGGTTTTTAATATCATTTTGGGTTTTGTACTGTTTCTTGTTATCGTTCCGTCAACGTCGCCTGCACGAACAAATGTTATTGATACGGTTGTTCCGCACAGCTATATAGAACAAGTCGGAGTACAGCCGAATGATAAGATTATAAAGATTAACGGAAAGAAAATTAATTTCTATAATGATATTTCGCTTTATACTCAAAATTTCAAAAAAGACGAACAGGCAACTGTAACGGTTTTAAGAAACGGTGAAAAAATCGACTATTCATTTATGCCGACGGAGCAAATTGTCAAAACAACTTACGGAGAAAACGGCGTACAAGTCGACAGTGCAATAAACGGATACACAACAGGTCAGTTTGTGGAATATTCCGATAAAATGCCTAAGGACGATTCGATTGTAGGTCAGTCAGAAACAAGCACAAGATATATAATAGGCTTTACACCTAAAACAAAGGATATAACGATATTTAATGTTTGGGGAGAGGCTTTAAATGAAACCGAATTTGTGGTTAAGCTTGTGTATCAGTCATTCTGGCAGATGATAACAGGTAAGGTCGGAGTAGACCAAATGTCAGGACCTGTCGGAATTGTAAGCGAAGTGAACAACGCGGTTAATTCGGGCAGTTACAGTTGGCTTTATGTGCTTAACTTGGTTGCACTTTTGACAATAAATCTCGGAATATTCAATCTTCTTCCGATACCTGCACTTGACGGCGGAAGAATATTGTTTGTACTGATTGAAATGATACGCAGAAAGGCTATTCCGCCTGAAAAAGAGGGGATAGTTCATGCAGTCGGAATGTTATTGTTATTGGCATTCATTGTGTTCGTATCATTCCACGATATAATGCGTTTATTCAATAAGTGAGGTTAATATTTATGAGAAAACAAAAAAGAATTGTAAATATAGGCGGTGTAAAAATCGGCGGTGACAATCCCGTTGCAATTCAGTCTATGTGTAATACCGACACAAGAGATGTCAAAGCAACGGTAAATCAGATACATGAACTTGAAAATGCAGGCTGCGAGATAATTCGTGTTGCCGTGCCTGATATGGTTGCGGCTAAAGCCGTAGCGGATATAAAAAAGCAAATCAATATACCGCTTGTTGTTGATATACATTTTGATTATCGTCTTGCATTGGAATGTATGAAAAACGGTGCGGATAAAGTCAGAATTAATCCCGGCAATATCGGTGACCGCGACAGAGTAAAGCAAGTTGTCGAAATGGCAAAGGAAAGAGAAATCCCTATCAGAATCGGCGTCAACGGCGGTTCGCTTGAAAGAGAATTACTTCAAAAATACGATGGTGTAACTGCCGACGCACTTGTGGAAAGTGCTATGGGACACGTTGCAATTCTTGACGAACTTAATTTTAATAATGTGGTTGTGTCAATTAAGATTTCAGACGTTCCGAAAATGCTTTGCGCATACAGAAAATTCAATGAAATATCGGATATTCCGTTGCATATCGGTGTAACCGAATCCGGTACGTTAAAAGGCGGAACGGTTAAATCGGCTGTCGGAATTGGTGCACTTTTGGCAGAAGGAATAGGCGATACTATGCGTGTTTCGCTTACGGCAAACCCTGTTGAAGAAATTTATGCAGCGTATGATATTCAAAAGGTTTTGGGTATGAGAAAAACAGGTGCGGAGATAGTTTCGTGTCCGACTTGCGGAAGAACTCAACTTGACCTTATTTCAATCGCAAACGAAGTTGAAAAACGTGCCGCAAATATTGATAAACCTATTAAAATCGCCGTTATGGGATGTGCGGTAAACGGCCCCGGTGAAGCAAGAGAGGCTGATATAGGAATTGCAGGCGGAAAAGCTGAGGGACTTATTTTCAAAAAAGGCGAGATTATAAAGAAAGTACCTCAAGACAGCCTTGTCGATGAACTTATGAAAGAAATAGAAACATTATAATACGAGAGGATTGGGATATATTGAAGAAGTATCTTGTTATAAACGGCGTAAACTTAAATATGCTTGGTATCAGAGAACCGGGAATATACGGAAACAGCACTCTTGACGATTTGGAAAACAACATCAGAAAAAAAGCAGATGAACTTGGTGTTGAGGTTGATTTCTTTCAAAGCAATTTTGAGGGCGAAATCGTTGAAAAAATACACAGTGCAATGGGGAATTACAACGGCATTATAATAAATCCGGGGGCATTTACTCATTATTCGTATGCTATCAGAGATGCGTTCGGTTCGGTTAAAATGGATGTAATCGAAGTACATATTTCAAATATCCATAAACGTGAAGAGTTCAGACATACATCTGTTATCGTACCTGAATGTATAGGACAGATTTGCGGTTTGGGATTTAAGGGGTATGAACTTGCATTGGAGGCATTGGTATGCAGAGCAGAATAGATAAACTGTGCGAAAAAATGCACGATAACGAGGCGGTTTTTATATCAAGCTATCCGAATATATTTTATTACAGCGGTTTCACGTCAGAGGATGCATATTTGCTTATTTCGCACAGCGGCAAGTATATTATCACAGATTCGCGATACACAATACAGGCGCGTGAGCAAGCAAAAGGCTTTGAAGTGATTGATATTGCAAAAGGTTTTGAAAAAATATTTTCAAGAATAGACAAAAAATATATAGGTTTTGAAGAATCATATATGAGCGTCGGAGAAAATAAGCGAATAAGAGCAAAACTAAAAGACGGACAAGATTTTGTTGAAATGCAAAATCTTATAAACAAACCGCGAGAAATAAAAGACGAATGCGAAATTAAAAAAATCGCAGAGGCTGAAAAAATTGGAGATATGGCATTTGAATATGTTTTAGGCAGAATTAAAGAGGGTAACCGAAAGAGAAATAGCACTTGATTTGGAGTTCTTTATGAAAAAACAAGGTGCGACTGCATTGTCGTTTGACACTATTTCCGCATCGGGTATTCGTTCGGCAATGCCGCACGGCATAGCTACCGATAAAAAAATCGAAAACGGAGATTTTCTTACTTTGGATTTCGGCTGTGTTTTCGAGGGTTACTGTTCGGATATGACAAGAACAGTAGTTGTCGGCAAAGCGAATGATAAACAAAAAGAAATTTACAATACAGTTTTAAAAGCGCAAACCACTGCAATAGACGCAATTAAAGCAGGTATGAAGTGCAGTGAAGTTGACGGAGTGGCACGAAAGATTATAACCGACGCAGGTTACGGTGAGAACTTCGGTCACAGTCTTGGACACAGTGTCGGTATTGAAATTCACGAAAATCCGTCATTTTCACCGAAAAACAATGCTGTTGTGCAAAACGGTAACGTAATTACGGTTGAACCGGGAATTTATATGGACGGTTTCGGCGGTGTAAGAATTGAAGATTTAATCGTTGTACAAAACGGTAAAGCGGTAAATCTGACATCATCACCGAAAGAACTTATTGAAATTTAATACAGCTCAAAAATCACATCAATTTTGATGTGATTTTTGATTTTTTTAATCTATGGTGTTAGTCATGTCAATCATATTTTCAGCAAGAGTACCATATCCTTTTGTGGGATTGTTTACAAATACATGAGTTACCGCACCTATAAGCATACCGTTTTGTATAATCGGCGAGCCGCTCATACCCTGAACAATTCCGCCTGTGCAGTCGATTAAACGAGGGTCGGTAATTTCAATAATCAATCCTTTGTCGGAATCGTTTGTGATTTTGTTTATTTTTATCGAGTATTTTTCTGCTTTTTGCCCTATAACGTCTGAAAGTATATACGCGTCACTTTCGCATATCTGTTCCTTTGCGGCAACGGGGATGGCATTATCAGAGGAAAATTTATCGCAAGACATATTTCCGTAAATACCTATTTGTGAATTTATACTGATATTACCTATTGTATTACCGTCAAACGCACCGTTAATTTCTCCGGGATGACCTTTTGAACTTTTTGATACAGATAAAATATCGCAATTAAGAATATTTCCTGATTTAACGGATAAAATATTACCTGTATCAATATCGTTTATTCCGTGACCGAGTGCGGCAAAGCTGTTGTTTTGGGGATTGTAATAAGTCACAGTACCGATTCCGGCGGTACTGTCACGCACCCAAAGACCTAAACGGTATATATTGTCTTCCGATAAAACGGGAACGGCATTAATCAAAATATCTTGATTATCCCGCTTTATTGAAAGTGCCACACCGCTTGGATTTTCATTTACGGTCTTTGAAAATTCTTCTGTACTGTTGATGAGTTGATTATTTATTTTTTCTATTCTGTCATTTATCTTTATACCGTATTTTTTTGAAACATTTTCACCGTTTACTTCCGATGTCCCGACAACGAGCAAGCCGTCGGTATATATCTTTACGCCTACCGCTTTACCGATAGGAACGACTTTGATTTCATCGGCATAAACGCTTGTGAAAATACACAAATTTAAAAGAAGAAAAACTACTATTTTACAGGAAACTTTTTTCAAATTATTCACCGCCTTTCTACACTTAAATTTGCCGAAATTCGACACGTTTATACTGAAAAACTTATTGAAGAAATGGTTTTAAAAGTTTGTGTTTTTTCTGAATATGTGGTATAATAACCTCACGAAACATACAAAAAATCAAAGATTTTTATGTTTCGGAGAACATTGTATCATAATACTGCGGCGACATTCAGCCGCCTTCGTTGTTATGATATAATAAAATGAAAATGATTTTAGGAGAACATTTGATGAATAATATGTTAGATAAACTTAACGAAAGGCAAAAAGAGGCTGTATTGGCAACGGAAGGTCCTGTTCTTGTGCTTGCAGGTGCGGGAAGCGGAAAAACAACGGTGCTTGTAAACAGAATTGCATATATGATTTCCGAAAAACATATACGTCCTTGGAATATTTTAGCGATAACTTTTACAAACAAAGCCGCAAGAGAAATGAAAGACCGTATTGAAAGACTTTTGGGTGATACCGCAAAAGATATGTGGATTGGTACATTTCACTCGGTTTGCGTCAGAATTTTGCGTAGTTGTATTGATTTGCTTGGTTACAGCCGTGATTTTGTAATTTACGATACAGCAGATACAAAGACTGTTATGAAAGAATGTCTAAGAGAACTTGACATTGACGAAAAAAGTTTTCCTGTCAGAAACGTGTTGTCTATAATAAGTAACGCAAAAAATGACTTGATGGATGCGGCAACTTTTGAAAATGTTTACAAAAGCGATTATCGTATGAGCATAATCGCAAAAATATATTACAGATACCAAACAAAACTGAGAAAAAACAATGCAGTCGATTTTGACGATATTATTTTGAATACAGTTAAGATTTTAAGTGAAAATCCCGATGTATTGTCAAAATATCAAGATAAGTTTCAGTACATACTTGTTGATGAGTATCAAGATACGAACAATTCGCAGTATCTTCTTATAAATCTTCTTGCACAGGCAAACAGAAATCTTTGCGTTGTCGGTGATGACGACCAAAGTATTTATAAATTCAGAGGCGCAAATATCGGAAATATTCTTAATTTTGAAGATGATTACTCTGATGTACAAAAGATAACGCTTGACCAAAATTACCGTTCAACGCAAAATATCCTTGACGCCGCAAACAGCGTTATATCTAACAATAAGGGTAGAATGGGTAAATCTTTGTGGACGTCAAACGGCGACGGAAACAAAGTTTTTGTATACACGGGTACAAACGAATATGACGAGGCAAGATATATTGCACGTCAGATAAAGAAGCATTTCGATGAACAAGGTTCATTTTCGGATTGTGCGATACTGTACAGAACAAATGCACAGTCGCGTGTAATAGAAGAAATGCTTATGCGTGAGTCTGTTCCGTACAAAGTCCTTTCGGGACTTCGATTCTATGATCGTAAGGAAATTAAGGATATAATTGCATATTTGAGAGTTGTATATAATCCGAATGATGATGTAAGTCTGGCAAGAATTATCAATGAGCCGAAAAGAAAAATCGGTAACGCAACGCTTGAAAAAGCGAGAAATATTGCACGTGAAAAGGAAACAAGTCTTTATGATGTTATTTCTCACGCGGACGATTACCCTGAATTTAAAACGGCTATAAAAAAATTACTTGGTTTTTCGGAAATAATACAATCACTTATCAAACTTAAAGATACCGTCACAATTGAAGAACTTACAGGAAGAATATTGAATGATACAGGATATATGCCGACACTTGTAATGGAAGATACAACGGAAAGTAAGACAAGAATAGAAAACTTGGGCGAATTTATTTCTGTTATTACCGAGTTTGAGAAGAATGAAGAAACGGGGAATACACTGGGTGAATTTTTGGAAAATATAAGTCTTGTTTCGGATATAGACGGATATGACGAAAATGAGGACAGTGCGGTACTTATGACTATTCACAGTGCAAAAGGTCTTGAATTCCCAATTGTATTCTTGAGCGGTCTTGAAGAAGGTTTGTTCCCGGGAATGCGCTCAATGGAATCGGACGATGATATAGAAGAAGAAAGACGTCTTTGCTATGTTGCGATAACGAGAGCGAAAGAACAGCTTTATATCACCAAAACGATAAGCAGAACTATTCACGGTAAAACAATGCCGACAACCGCGTCAAGATTTTTCAAGGAAATACCTGTTGAATATCTTGAGGACAAGACGACGCTGCAACCGAAAGTTGCAAAGGTAATGCAAGACTTAGGAGTGCGTAATGCGTCTGCACCGAAAAAAGAAGTTTATATGACAAAAGGGTTTGGCAGCAGTGTAAAATCAAGTGGTTCAACCGACTATTCTAAATTCAAAGCCGGTGATGCCGTTGAACACAGAACATTCGGACGCGGAGAAATTCTGAAAGCCACTCCTTGCGGAAATGACTGTATTCTTGAAATTCAATTTGAAAGTATCGGATTTAAACGTCTTATGGCGGCCTTTGCAAAGGTGAAAAAGATTAATTAATGTTGATAAGCCTTAAAATATTATCATTAAACGGCTGAATATTTTGATTATATAAAAAGCCTGTTTCGCGTGGCGGTATTGCATTAGGCAGATTTATTTCGATAAGTGAGCCGTTAGACAATTCGCTTTTTACAAACTGCTTTACCACACATGAAACACCTATGCCGATTTTGGCAAATTCAATAAGCATATCCATATCGTTCACTTCAAGGATATGCGTAGGATTGATATTGTTTTCGGCATAGTAGTTGTTTATATGCATACGGGAAACGTTGTCTTTATTTAAAAGCATAATATTGCCACGTTCAAAAATTTCAAAATCGTTGCAGTCAAGACGTTTCAAGTATGACGGAGTACAGACGAATGTGTCCTGTATTGCACCGAGCGGATAATATTCAAGACCGCTGATGTTGTCGGGCTTTGCCATAAGCGCAACGTCGATTTTACACTCTTCAAGCATTTTATGTGCATTTGCAGATGATGTACAAGTTATGGAAACATCGGTGAAAGGATATTTTTCGGTGAATTTTTGAAGATAGGGCATAAGCAGGTACTTGCAAAGCACATTACTTGCGGCAATGCGCAGTCTGCCGTTGTTTTCAAGGTGCTTTAAATTGTTTTCGGTATCTGAAAGCATATTTAACGCTTGCTTTACGCCGTCATAAAGAAGTCTGCCGTTTTCGGTCAGAACAACACCTCTTGGATTTCGTAAAGACAAAGTTGTTCGAAGACTTTCTTCAAGCTTTTTTATTGTCATACTGACAGCCGGTTGAGAAATATAAAGTTGCTCGGCAGATTGAGATATACTGCCGCATTCGGCAACACACAGAAATACCTTGTATTTGGAAAGATTATCGTAGTTATACATTTGACACCTCGTATAAGTTATTTTTATGGATAATATAAATTATATATATTTG
>ERZ791826.987-NODE-987-length-19617-cov-6.465341_pt1 | contig 19617 bp, 19 predicted proteins | sample MGYA00510297_ERZ791826 | MGnify/ENA primary metagenome ERZ791826 (study PRJEB30046, sample SAMN00792004) | human gut metagenome | study: EMG produced TPA metagenomics assembly of the A metagenome-wide association study of gut microbiota in type 2... | reverse complement strand
GCGAAGGCCTACTCTTCTCTTCACAGCCATTTTTGTGATATTGCATTTATAATAATCCAATCGACCGGATTTGTCAACACCTACAACGAAGTTTTTTAGTAGGAAATTGCGTTTTTTTATCTTGTGCGCCAGCCGCGGACATGGTAGAATAAGACAGCATTATTTATAAAGGAGGTGCGGCAATGAACAGCCGCGAGGTTTTCCCGGATGAAGAACTGCGCCGCCGCATCATGGATTTTATCATGGCGGCGGGCCAGACATTGCTGGAAAACGGTGCCGAGGTGTTCCGGGTGGAGCAGACCATGGAGATCATGGCCCGGTCATTCCACCTGCGGGAGTTCCATGTTTACGTGCTGACCAACGGCATCTTTGCCAGTGCGGGCACCGCCGAGATCAGCGAGGTGCGCAATGTGCCTACCCGCACCACTCATCTGGGCCGGGTGGCGGCAGTGAACGCCCTCTCCCGCGAGATCGCAGGGGGCAGCATGTCGCTGGACGAAGCTGAGAGCCGTCTGGTGCTGGCGCGGCGCATCCCTTTTCCCAAGAACTGGGTGCAGCTGGTCAGCGGCATGTGCGGTGCCTTCTGCTTTGCGCTGATCTTCGGCGGCACACTGCGCAGTGCACTGGCGGCGGCACTGGCAGGCTTTCTTGCCAGCGGGTATCTGCTGCTGTGTGAGCAGCACGAGCTGCCCGGCGGCTTTTGCAAGATCAGCTGTGCTGCGCTTATCACGCTGGTGTGCATTCTGGCCTGCCGAGTGCTGGGCACACCGGCCAGTCACTCTATTATCGGTTCTCTGATGATCCTGACCCCCGGCATCGCCTTTACCATGGGCATCCGCGACTTTGTGCACGGAGATTACCTCTCCGGCACCATCCGCATGATCGATGCGCTGCTCATTGCAGCCAGCATTGCCATTGGCACCGGCCTTGTGCTGAGCCTTTATACATTCTTTACGGGGGTGGTCGTGGCATGATGTTGACCAGTACACAAATTGGGGAGCTGGCCGCGCAGTTCTTTATCGCCGGCGCAGGCACCCTGAGTTTTGCCGTTCTGTTTGCATGCCCCCGCAAAAGCCTGCCCTTCTGCGGGCTGGTGGGTGCCGTGGGCTGGTTCGTCTACGAGCTGGCCGTGATGCTGGGGGCAGACAGTGCCGCAGCCTCCCTGCTGGCGGTCATTCCGCTCACCCTGCTCACCCGCGTGTTTGCCATTGTGCTTAAAATGCCGGTAACGGTGTTCCTGCTGTCCGGCATCTTCCCGCTGGTGCCCGGTGCCGGCATCTACTACACCGCCTACTACTTCATTCAGGGCAGCAACGCACTGGCCCTTTCCAACGGCATCAGCACCTTTAAGGTAGCCGTTGCGCTGGCCATCGGCATCACGCTGGTGCTCAGCGTTCCCATCCCAAAAAAGCGGCGAAACTGACTATAAGTGTAAAAAGGCGGCAGTTCAATATGACTGCCGCCTTTTTTGTGAACTTAGTTTTTGAGCTGTAAAAGCCAGCTCAAATTATTTGTGCATCTTGATCGTTGCAGTAACAGCAACTTCGCCCTTGCCACCGCCCAGATCATTGATGCCGAACGGGCCATTATTGATAGCAACAACATCAAACAGATAGCCGTTGCTCTCAACCGTTGCTGCGGGCAGCTCAGCCTTGGACAAAACCTTCTTGCTCTTGGGAACAGTAACAGTTGACTTGGTAATGACCTCATTAGAGCCCTTCATATAGTAAGTAACAGTAACTTTCATTGATTCTTCCGGCGCGATAGGCTTAACAGACATCACAACGCGGTTATTTTCGCTGATCTGGTTCTTGCCGTTGTCGATAATCTCGTAGCCGGGCAGAGATTCCTTCAGATCGGTCTTGTAAACAAACTCAGCATCCGATGCAACGTTAATCGTCATGGTGGTGCTCAACATAGCCTTGTTGACGGTATCGTAGAATGCAACCGTAACAGGCTTAGTGGTAGCAATCTTCTTCAGGGTGACAAGCACGCACTCCTTGCCGCCGATTTCCTGAATCTTCAGCTCACCGGTGCTCTCCACAGTATAGCCCTGCGGAATCTGCTCAGCCTTAATCTGGGAGACCAGAACAGTCTTGGCGTCCTCATCCACAACAACAGAGCCATCCTTGCCAGCGGTTGCGCCGTTGCACATAAAGATGACCGTAACTTTCTTGGTCACACCGGGAACCGCGGGGGCATCGTTGCCAGAGCAGCCAGTCAGCACACCGGCAGCAGCAACAGCCAGAGCAGCCACACCTGCACCCTTGAGGAACTTACGACGAGAAATGTTAGACATAAGAATCAACCTCACAATCTTTTCTGCACGCCCCGATCATTTTTTTGTGGAGCCTGCTTTTCTTATATAATACCCCCCCCCTGTAATATTTTGTCAAGTAAAATTTTAACAAAAAACAACACCAATAGGGCGGAGGCCTTGTTGGCCGCCACCCTGTTGGTGCTATTTGAGTTTTTTCAAAAAACTTCTGTGCCAGGAAATCAGATCTTGGTCACAATGAAGATAGTCCCGAAGGGACGAACCTTCAACAGCTCTTCCTCCGTGCCGTAGTCGGCGCTCAGCTTGTAGCCGTCCGGCAGCTGAATATCAGCAGCGCTGACGCCAGTTGCATCGACTGCAACCTCAGCCTTAGCCTCAATGAAGTTGTTCGGCAGCTCCAGCAGTTTGACATCGATGGTCTTCTTGGTCGGAGTCATGGTCACATCAGTCACGAAGACGATGATGTACTCACCCTTGCTGTCATCCTTGCGGACTTCAACAACAGCGTTCTCGTTCTCCAGATGGTAACCTTCGGGAAGCAGCTTCTTATCGATGTCAGCAACCTTCACAGAGTTCTCGGTCTTCAGAACATCAATCTTGGCAGTCTCACCCACAACGTTGGTCTTACCATCGCCTTCATCCTTCATAAAGATAACCGTAACAGGACGAGTGGTCACACCGGGAACCGCGGGGACATCGGGGCCAGCGTTGCCAGAGCAGCCAGCCAGAACACCGGCAGCAGCAACAGCCAGAGTAGCGACACCTGCGCCCTTCAGGAACTGACGACGAGAGATATTAGACATAATAATCAACCTCACAATCTTTTCTGCATGCCCCCATCACTTTTTTGTGGAGCCTGCTTTTCCTATATAATACCCCCCCCCTGTAACAGTTTGTCAAGTGGTTTTTGGCATCTTTTTCCGCCGGATGCAGAAAAACAGGAGCGACCAAGAGAAAATCGTAAGTTCCGTCAAGCCCGGCAAAAAGGGCCGCTGCACAGCATCCCGTACAGCGGCCCTTTTTGTTCTCCGTTATTTTCATTCATTCTCAACATGTCTTGTTTTCATCTTCTGTCTGCTCATGTTCCCCTCTTGCCGCCCGCATCAGCCCGGCAAACAAAAAACCCAAATTGACCCCCAGAATAAAACCCACGATGCCTGCCGCCAATACCATTGCGCCGCCTCCTTTCTTCTACCATATTTTACCATATATCATTTGTCGGATGCAATTGCAGCCTGTCGCAAAAGGCAAGATCACTGCCCAACGTGCAAGCTTTTTTGCGCCGGAGCGTTGCAAGACTCTGCCGCATCTGCTATACTTTTGACAACACTTATATAAAGGAGGTGCTCTTTATGTCTGTTATGGATACTCTTGTCAGCCGCCGCACCTACCGCCGCTTTGCACAGAAAGCTGTTCCGCAGGATGTGGTGGATGATATCGTCGAGGCCGTCCGCCTGTCCTCCTGCGGAGCCAACCGTCAGGCTGTGCGTCTGGTGGTGGTGAACAAGCCCGAGGCGGTGGCAAAGGTGCAGCCGCTGGTCAAGTGGGCTGCCTATCTGCCGCCGGAGCAGGGCACGCCCAAAGCCGACGAGCTGCCCACCCTGTATGTGGCCGTGGTGCAGGACACTTCCATCCCGGGCGACCTTGCCACCGATACCGGCATCGCCCTTGCCAACATGACCCTTGCCGCATGGGACAAAGGCGTGGGCAGCTGCATCATGGGCGCGATCAACAAGCCTGCCCTCACCGAACTGCTGGGAATTGAAGAACCGCAGAAGCTGGCATTCATGGTGGCGTTCGGCTACCCCACCCACAAGGCACACATTGTGCCGCTGACGGCTGAGACCGGCGTAAAGTATTATCTGGACGAGAACCGGGATTACTGCGTGCCAAAGCGGAGCAAAGAAGAGATCGCAAAATATCTATAATTTGTATATATACATTTCTTTGACACATTTTCTGTATAATTGTTTTCAATTCGGTTTCAATTGATGAGATTTTTTGCACAAGTATTGACTTTTCAATTTGTACAATCTATACTAAATTCGTTCGCCAGATGTTCGATGAATCGCATCGTTCCGGCGTACCGCAAAAACATACAGTACATTTGAGGAGTGTTTGAATATGAAAAAGATCTCTCGTCGCAGCTTTCTGGCAGCTGCCGGTCTGTCCGTTGCCGCTCTGGCTCTGACTGCCTGCGGTGGTTCTTCCGCAAGCACCGCTTCCTCCGTGGCAAGCTCTGCTGCTTCTTCTGAAGCTGCTTCCACCAGCGCTGCCGCTGGCGAGCTGACCACCGTTGAGGCCGGCAAGCTGACCATGGCCACCAACGCAGCCTTCCCTCCGTACGAGATGACCACCGATGCGGGCGAGTTTGAAGGCATCGACATCGAGACTGCTCAGGCCATCGCTGACAAGCTGGGTCTGGAGCTGCAGATCGATGATATGGACTTTGACGCCGCTCTGCTGAGCGTGCAGCAGGGTAAGGCCGACATCGTTATGGCCGGCGTTACCGTCACCGACGAGCGCAAGGCTGTGATGGACTTCTCCGACAGCTACGCTACCGGCATCCAGTCCATCATCGTGCCCGAAGGCTCCGACATTGCTTCCCCTGACGATCTGGCCGGCAAGAAGATCGGCACCCAGCGCGGTACCACCGGCTACATCTACTGCTCCGATGACTTCGGCGACGACAATGTTGTGGCTTACGACGACGGTCTGACCGCTGTGCAGGCTCTGAACAATGGTCAGGTGGATGCAGTTGTCATCGACAACGCTCCCGCCAAGGAGTTCGTTGCTGCCAATCCCGGTCTGGTCATTCTGGATACCAGCTACGCCGAGGAAGATTACGCCATTGGTATGGCAAAGGGTTCTTCTCTGGAAGATGCCGTCAACGCCACTCTGGAAGAGCTGAAGGCTGACGGCACCCTGCAGGCCATCGTGGACAAGTACATCACCGCTGAATAATCAGCTGGCTGATAACGGAACCACGGGGAGGCAGCCCCCCAACTGGGGCACCTCCCCTTTTTTGGAAAAATAAGGTTACAAAATTCTAACAAAACAGGAAAGTGAGGATGCGAATGGCTGCTCAATACGAACTGCTCAAAGAGCTGCTCAACAGCGGCACCAAGCTCAGCTTCGGGCAGGAGTTCTTCTTCAAATTTTATCAGGCCTTCATCCTGAATGACCGCTGGACGCAGTACATCAAGGGCGTGGGCACTACCCTGCTGGTCACTGCGCTGGCACTGGCACTGGGCATCGTGCTGGGCAGCGTGGTAGCTCTGGTGCGTGTAGCACACGACCAGCAGCGCCCCGGCCACAAGAACCCGGTGTTGGGCTTCTTCAACATCATCTGCGAAATTTACACCACCATCATCCGCGGCACGCCTATGATGGTGCAGCTGCTCATCATGAGCATGGTCATTTTTGCCAACAGCCGCAACTTTACCATGGTAGGTGCGCTGGCACTGGGCATCAACTCCGGTGCCTATGTTTCGGAGATCATCCGCGGCGGTCTGATGGCCGTTGACCCCGGCCAGATGGAGGCCGGCCGCAGCCTTGGTTTGAACTACATGACTACCATGGTGGTCATCATCATCCCGCAGGCCATCCGTGCGGTGCTGCCTGCTCTGGGCAACGAGTTCATCATCCTGCTGAAGGATACTTCCCTGATCACCACCATCGGCGGCAAGGAGCTGCTGTATGCCGCGCAGGGCATCATGAACCGCACCTACGAGGCCATGTTCCCGCTGCTGGGCGTTGCGCTGATCTACCTTGTGCTGGTCATGCTGTTCACCCGTCTGCTGGCAAAGTTTGAGAGGAGGCTGGCTCAAAGTGACCGATAAAATTCTGGAAGTCCGCGGCCTGACAAAAACCTACGGCGGCGAAAAGAAGCCGGGCGCAAAGCAGCCCACCCCCACCCTGGACGTGCTGAAGGGCATCGATATCGATATTTACCGCGGCGATGTGGTCTGCCTGATCGGCCCCTCCGGCTGCGGCAAATCTACCTTTCTGCGCTGCCTGAACCGGCTGGAGATTCCCTCCTCCGGCAGCATCAAATTTGAGGGCACCGAGGTGGACGAAGCCCACATCGACGCTGTGCGCCAGAAGATGGGCATGGTGTTCCAGCACTTCAACCTGTTCCCGCACCTGACTGTGAAGAAAAATCTGGAGCTGGCCCCCACCCTGCTGAAGCTGAAGGATAAGGAAGCCATCTCCGCCAAGGCAGACGAACTGCTGGCCCGCGTGGGCCTGGCCGACAAGGCCGATGCCTACCCCAAGAGCCTTTCCGGCGGCCAGCAGCAGCGTATTGCCATTGCCCGTGCCCTTGCCATGGACCCGGACGTGATCCTGTTCGACGAGCCCACCAGCGCCCTCGACCCCGAAATGGTGGGCGAGGTTCTGGAACTGATGAAGGAGCTGGCCCACACCGGCATCACCATGCTGGTGGTCACCCACGAAATGGGCTTCGCCCGCGAGGTGTCCAACCGCGTCATCTTCATCGACGACGGCAAGATCCAGGAGGATGAGCCGCCGCAGGAACTGTTCACCAACCCAAAGCATCCCAGACTGAAAGCATTCCTTTCTAAGATGCTGTAAGGCTTTTTCTACAGAGTAAAAGGGGCTGTTGCATGTGCAGCAGCCCCTTTTACTCTGTATTATTCTTTGATGCGGAACACAAACAGCTTGCTGAAAATGTAATTCAGAGCCATGACGATGAACTGTACCGCAAACTTAGAGATCCGGTCATTCCAGTGCAGAATATTTACCAGCAATGTCATGCAGGCCATTTCGATAAGGAGAGTGGAAATCCTCGCACTGAAAAATTTCAGCATTTCGCGCAATTTATCAGTGCTTTTACTTTCAAAAACGAACTTTCGGTTTGTGATATAAGCAAAAGAAACTGCGCAGATCCATGAGAACGTATTGGCAGCCATCAGTTGAAATGGGTCTTGCGGATCCAGAAAGACTGTAGTGAAAAAATAGTAACTCACCAGACTCACTACCGTAGTCAGACCACCTATGATCACATAGTTGATCAATTCCTTATAACGAAAATAAAGTTGCTTTATTGTTTGTATCATACGCAGCGCCCGGAATTGATTTCCTTTTCCACAATATAGATCGGACGGTTTTTCAGCTCTGCGAATGCAACGGAAAAATATTCACCCATAATTCCGACCAGCAAAAAGAGAACAGCAAATAAAACATTGAATGCCGCAAGAATCACCTTATACTCGCGGAAGCTGCACAGTGCGCTTATAGCAAAAAGCACAGCAGCAAGAAAACTTACAGCACCGGCATAGAGGCCGAGTTTCAGTGGAAAATCAGAAAAACCGACGATGGTGCTGATTGCAAAATTCATCAGTTTTTTCAGCGTATAGTGGCTGGCCCCGCCAGCTCTTTCCGCAGCAGTGTATTCCAGCGTTGTTTTCCGGAAGCCAACGCTTTGTACATATCCACGCAGAAAACGAGTCTTTTCACGGTAATTTGTACGCAGAACATCTGCCACACGGCTACTGATGGCAAAGAAATCCGATGCATTTTCCTCCAGCTTTACTTGATCAGACAAGGCGTTGATCACCCGGTAGAATGCTCTGGATGTAAAGTTTTTGATGGCACCTGCCGATTTGTTGGAGGTTCGGACCATGCTGATAACCTCATAGCCTTCCTCAAATTTCGCCATGATGGGGGCGATGCATTCCAGAGGGTGCTGCAGGTCGGCATCCATGCAAATGATCACATCCCCCGCAGCATGATCGATGCCTGCAATCATGGCAGCCTCGTGGCCAAAATTTCGCGAAAAACTGATTACACGGACATTCTTGTTCTGCTGCGCAATCACTTCCAGAATATTCATACTGGCATCGGTACTACCATCATTTACAAAAATCAGTTCATCCCCCCCATATTTCAAATCGTGCTCTATGTTGCAAAAGGCATTATAGAATTTTTCCAGAACGGCTTCTTCGTTATAAACTGAAATGACCAAAGATAATTTTTTCATTTGACCTTCCTGCTTTTCTGCAGCGTTTACTGCTCATCCGCAAATTTGACAACGATTTTCCCATCGATACACCGGATCGAGCCCTGTTCCGGGTAGCAAGGCATAGATGCCACCTCTGCATTGCCCTCAAACTCTGCGGCATCTCCTAATTCCGGCGCAAAACCACACCAAAGCTCCATGGTTTCCTTCCATGCGTAATCATTGAAAATAAGTTCCCCTTTATATGTGGGCAGATCCAAATCATCGAAATACTCGCTGACTCCAACAAAATTTTTATCGTGCTTGTCATACTCCCCGATATAAACAACCTGCGCATCTTCAGTATAACCTTTAACACTTTCAATTCGCGTGATCAAAGTTGTGTAATAACTGATCATTTGTGTCTGCATCACGTCTGCTTTTAGGTAGAGGATATTGCTGTAACGAATATTTAGAGTCACAAGTACTCCTAATAGGGCAACAGCGGCTTTACATAGGGCACCTTCTACTTTTGTTCTATCTTCGGGATATTTATCAATAAGCCATACAACCAAAGCAAAGGCAAACGCCTGTCCAAAAGTCATTACGGCATGAACATCCCAAGGCTCTACCATCAGGTATACAAAGCATGCTGCAATAGGATATGCGATTAGGATCAATAGGGTTTGAGATCCTTTTGGAGTCTTAAGAATATACATTTTCCGGAGCACAAATATGGCAATTATCGCAGTAACAACAATCAACAAAGTATAGATATATCTTGCGCTGAAGTCTTCCACAGCAGTGCTTGGATAAAAGAAAGATCCATAGCCGCACAGCATCCGATAAATATAATTGCTCAGGTTTGTTCTTCCAAAATGATTGATACCTTTGTAATCCGTCAAAACAACGCCAAACTGATTCAGAAAATATTGATTGACCAGAAAATATTCCGCAATAAACCCAATGCACACAGTTGCATTACACAGAGCCATTTTCCAAAACGCTTTCCAGCTCATATCAGACTGCCGGACATCTTCCATCATATAAAGCAGCAATGTACAGATGAAGACCGGGATATTTGCCTGATACACACCAACAGAACAAGCCATCAAAACCGTACAGAGTAATAGAGCGACAAAATTCTTTTTCTGGTGAAAAATCCATGCTCCAACCACTCCCAGTAGGGACGCAGCGTAATAGTATGGTGCAGTAAACATGTAACTGAATGTTCCCGTCACTGACGGAAATGTCACCATACTTCCGCACAGCAGAATAACAAGAGGCTTTGACTGGATCCTCAAACTATCTGCCAGCAGATATACGATTGCTGCAATGCACAAAATCGTAATCGTACCATTTACCACTGGCAGACTGTAGTTTTTACTGCCCAGCAAATTTGCACTCAGACTTCCAAGAATGCCCAGCATCCACCGTCCAGATTTGTAAGTAACACCCACATCGTTGAAATACCGTGCGTCATCATGGAATGAGTATTTGTTGAACAGAACCATGCCATGCGCCAACAATCCCCAAAAAGCAGCACTGCACAGTACTGTTTTTAATAGGCTCTCATTTACCTTTAGCTTTTCCGCAGTTTTTTCCATGTCTTCCTCCCAAACAAGGCATCATTCCCGAATTTAGCCAAAACTATACAGTTGTATTATACAATTTCAGCCTATCTCCTGCAACTATTTCTGCAAAAAAACGTGCTCTGTGGTTTCTATTATCCACAGAGCACAGTTCTCATCACTCTATTTTATTGCAGCTTTTACAGCGCATTATTCGTACCATCTGTTTCCTGCTCACTGGTATACAGCACCATCAAATGGTTGGCGCTTTCTTCCAGCTGGGTCTTGGCCTGGCGGAGATTGGCTTCCTCGTTTTCATTCATTTTTTCGGGCTTATCCTTGCGCAGGCAGCGGCGGAGGTTGGCGAGGTCGGTTTTGATGCGGTTCTTCTCGTCCTTGTCCAGCTCCTTTTTGCATTTGGAAAGAGCCTCGTCCACCTTGTAGGCCAGCACCTCGGCCTGATTGTGCAGGTCCAGCCGCTCCTTGCGGCGGCTGTCCTCGGCCTCGTAGGCGGCAGCGTCTGCCATGGCGCGCTGGATCTCATTTTCCGAAAGGTTGGTGCTGCCGGTGATGGTGATGTTCTGCTCCCGGCCGGTGCCAAGGTCTTTGGCAGACACCTTCACCACGCCGTTCACGTCGATATCGAAGGTAACTTCGATCTGCGGTTTGGAGGAGAAGCTTGCCCGGATGCCGGTGAGCTTGAATTTGCCCAGACTCTTGTTGTCGCGGGCAAAGTGGCGCTCGCCCTGCAGCACGTTGATCTCCACACTGGTCTGCATGGGCCGTGCGGTGGTGAAGATCTGGCTCTTGCGGGTGGGGATCATGCTGTTGCGGGTGATCAGCGGGGTGGCCACGCCGCCCAGCGTCTCAATGGAGAGGGTCAGCGGGGTCACATCCATCAGCACAAGGCCCTGCGCCGCTGCGCCGGTGGCACCGGCCAGCTTGCCGCCGCCCTGCAGCAGACCGCCCTGCACAGCCGCCCCCATGGCAACACACTCGTCCGGGTTCAGGCTGTGGCTGGGTTCGCAGCCCAGCAGTTCCTTCACCTGACGCTCCACCGCAGGCATCCGAGTGCTGCCGCCCACCAGCAGCACCTTGCCCAGCTGGCTGGCGGAGATCCCTGCATCCCGCAGGGCATTCTGCACGGGAGCCACTGTGCGGGCCAGCAGGTCGCCGGTCATCATTTCGAACTGCGGGCGGGAAAGCGAGATATCCAAGTGGTGAGGGCCGTCCTTGCCCACTGCGATAAAGGGCAGGTTCAGCTGTGCCGACGGCGCGGCAGAAAGCTCCTTCTTTGCCTTTTCGGCTTCCTCTTTCAGCCGGCCCATAGCTGCCGGGTCGCGGGAGAGGTCGATGCGATCCGACTTCTTGAACTCGGCCACGGCATATTCCACGATGCGCTGATCGAAGTCGTCGCCGCCCAGATGGGTGTCGCCGCCGGTGGCAAGCACCGTAAAGGTCCCGTCCTCGATCTCGATGATGGACACATCAAAGGTTCCGCCGCCGAGGTCGTAGACGAGGATCTTCTGCGCCGCTTCGTTATCCAAACCATAGGCCACAGCGGCAGCAGTAGGCTCGTTGATGATGCGCAGCACGTTCAGGCCTGCAATGCGGCCTGCATCCTGCGTAGCCTTGCGCTGGCTGTCGTCGAAGTAGGCGGGCACCGTGATGACCGCTTCGGTCACCGGCTCGCCCAGATAACTCTCGGCATCGCGGCGGATCTTGGCCAAGATCATGGCGCTGATCTCCTGCGGGGTCAGGTCCTTGCCGTCGATGTGCACCCGGTAGTCACTGCCCATATGGCGCTTGATGCTGGAGATGGTGCGCCCGGAATTTGTGGCGATCTGGCGCTTGGCCGCACCGCCCACCAGACGTTCACCGTCCTTCGTGAAGGCCACAACACTGGGGGTGGTGCGCTCACCCTCCGCATTGGTGATGACCACGGGCTTGCCGCCCTCCACCACTGCCACACAGGAATTGGTCGTGCCGAGATCGATGCCGATTACTTTGCTCATACTGTCTGTTTCCTCTCCGGTGCTGTGCATCTTGGGCGCAGCTCTTCAAATCATTTCCGAGTATATCTTACCGTCCCGATATGACGATTTTTTAGTCCAATTGTAAAGATTCCATGTCGTAAGCTGTGGCTCGGGCAGGCAGTTCACTGGTCAGTTCCCGGATGAGCTGGTCGGCTTCGGCCAGCCACTGCTCTGCGTCCGGCTCGTGCTCACGGGCCTTGATGGAAAAGCCCTGCCTTGCTTCTGCGGCCAGTGCCAGCGCCTTTTTGCGGCTGGTGTAGCGCGTTTCGGTCTGGGCCACACGCAGGCACACCTGCGGAGTGTACTCGATATCCGGCATATGGGCTGCGTTGGCGCGGGCACGGCGGTAATACAAAAGTGCCCGGCCATTGTCGCCCCGGGCAGCGCAGTCATCGCCCAGTGCAATGTTGGATAAGATCTCGCCGCTGTCCGCTGCTTCCTTCCACATGCGGCGGGCCTCGGCACGGTTCGTGCGGGTGCCGCGGCCCTTATAAATACAGTCTGCCAGCAGGGCAAGTCCCATGGCGCTGCCAAGCTCGGCTGCTTTTTCAAAGCATTCCACAGCCTGCGCCCAGTTGCCCTTGCGGGCGGCTTCCTTTCCGGCATCCGCTTTCTCATCACCGGGGTCTTCCGGCGTATGGCCCGCGTGCAGCAAACCGTTGAGCAGAGCGCCGTCCAGCGTAGCCGAGTGGCTCCACGGGTCCAGCACCACGCCGTCGATCCCCTCAGTGGAAAGGGCCAGCTCCATGGCATCCTGCAGGGTGTAATCCGCCATTGGCCGGGCAGAAGTGCTGCGGTCGGCGCAGGCCGCAGCTGCAGAGGTGAACATAGGCAGCCATGTGCGGCCCTTCTCGTTGCGCAGGGTCCACAGCTGCAGGTCCTTAGCCTTTGCCGTGGGCACCGGATGCTCCGTCCACGGTGCAGGCGTGTTGTGCACCGTCAGTGCCGTGCGCAGCGGCACCAGAACATGGGTCTCCATTTCCAGTGCATAGTTCAAAGCGCCCATCAGCGTCCAGAAGCTTTCTTCGTTCTGGCCTTTATATAAATTTTCCACTGCCTGCTCAAAGGCCGGGCAGCCGGTGCCCGCCGGGCTGTAGGCCGGAGCGTTCTGCCGATGCTTGCGGGTGCCCACCGGGCGCAGCCGGATGCCGCCGTCTTGTCTTTTTGCCATCTGCTCACCATTCTTCCAGTTTCTAGTCAATTTTTAGTATAGCAGGAAATGGCTTTGGGTACAACGCCTATCTGTATGTATCCATTTTTCCCTGCTCAAAAAAAGCGGGGTGCCAGATCAGCTTCTTCTGGCACCCCGCTAAAAATACATTTTTCCTGAAACGCCTTATTCCGCGTCCAGATCTTCTTCGGTCTCAGCAGCAATATAGATCGGTCTGTGCTTTGTTTCAAGATACGTTTTAGCAAGGTACTCGCCCGCAATGCCCGTACACAGCAGCTGCACACCACTGCACAAAAGGATGATGCAGACAAGGCTCGGCCAGCCGGAAGTAGGGTCGCCGAACATCAGTGCACGCACCACCACGATCATGATGCCTACAAACGCCAATACGCAAAAGGCAAGGCCAAGGCCCGCCGCCATCAGCAGCGGAGCTGTGGAAAAGCCCACAATGCCTTCGATCGAATATTTGAGCAGACCCCAGAAGTTCCACTTTGTTGTGCCCGCCACACGCTCTACGTTTTTGTAGTCGATCCACTTTGTTTTAAAGCCGACCCAGCTGAAAATGCCCTTGCTGAAGCGGTTATATTCCGCCATGCTCAGCACGGCATCAGTCATTTTGCGGCTCATCAGGCGGAAGTCTCTTGCTCCATCCACGATCTCTGTATCCGAGAGCTTATTGATGATCTGATAAAACTTTTTGGCAAACCAGCTGCGAACGGGCGGTTCACCCTCGCGTGTCGTGCGGCGGGTGGCCGCGCAGTCATATTCGCCGGAGAGCAGCAGCTCCAGCATTTCCGGCAGCAGCGAGGGCGGGTCCTGCAGATCCGCATCCATCGTTGCTACATAATCGCCCTTTGCCGCTTTTAATCCGGCATAAATGCCTGCTTCCTTGCCAAAGTTCCGGCTGAAGGAGATGTACCGCACACGGGCATCTTTCCGGTGCAATTCCCGCGCGATCTGCAGTGTGCGGTCTTTTGAGCCGTCATCCACAAAGATGAACTCAAAATCTGCTCTGTGGGATATTCCCATCTGCTGTGCGATCTTGCTGGCCTCTTTATAAAAAATGGGAAGTGATTCTTCCTCATTGTAGCACGGGACGACCAAACTTATCAGCATTTCTGTTTCCCCTTTTGTGCAATATTTAAAATCATTGTAGCATACCCCCACCCTGGTTTCAACCGTTTTCGGCATTTTGCCCGGCGGTTTTCAGCACACTTTTGCAATAAAAACATTTTCTATGGCTTTTTAAGTTTTTGTACGCTATAATAAGTAGGATTTCATAAACCTTATAATGCAAGAAAGCAAGAAAGAAGGAGTATCGCCTTGAACAAGATGCTAGGCTATCTGAAGGACTACAAGCGCGAGAGCGTGCTTGCGCCCCTTTTCAAGATGCTGGAAGCCACGTTCGACCTGTTCGTGCCGCTGGTCATGGCGGATATCGTGAACATCGGCATTGCCGCCCACGACTTCCACTATATTCTTGTGCGGTGCGGCATTTTGCTGCTGCTGGCCATGATCGGCCTTGCCTGCAGCCTGACGGCGCAGTATTTTTCCGCAAAGGCGGCCGTGGGCTATTCCACAGCTCTGCGCCACGCCCTGTTTGAGCACATCCAGACCCTGAGCTTTACCGAGATGGACACCCTCGGCACCAGCACCCTGATCACCCGTATGACCAGCGACGTGAATCAGGTGCAGAGTGGCCTGAACCTGTTTTTACGCCTGTTCCTGCGCAGCCCGTTCGTGGTGATCGGTGCCATGGTCATGGCCTTTACGGTGAATTCCCGTGCAGCGCTGATCTTTGTAGTGACCATCCCGCTGCTGAGCGTGGTGGTGTTCGGCATCATGGCTGCTACCCGGCCCCTGTACAAGACGGTACAGAATCGCCTTGACCGGGTGCTGGGCCTGACCCGCGAAAACCTGACCGGCGTGCGCGTGGTGCGCGCCTTTGATAAGGAAAAGAGCGAGGTAGAGCGCTTTGAGAATGCCAACGACCTGCTGACCAAGATGCAGCTCCATGTAGGCCATATCTCTGCCCTGATGAACCCGCTGACCTATGTGCTCATCAACATTGCCATTGTGGCACTGCTATATGTGGGCAGCATTGAGATCAATGTGGGCGGCATGGCTTCCGGCGACGTGATCGCGCTGGTGAACTACATGAACCAGATCCTTGTGGAGCTGGTCAAGCTGGCAAACCTGATCGTGCAGGTGAGCAAGGCGCTGGCCTGCGCAGGCCGCGTGCAGGCTGTGCTGGACACCAAGCCCGGCATGGCCTTCCCGGAAAAGCTTCTGGGCGAGGTGCCCGCCGAAAAATCCGGCGATGCCGTGCGCTTTGAGCATGTAAGCCTGACCTATGCGGGTGCCGGCGCACCCAGCCTTTCCGACATCAGCTTCACTGCAAAGCGCGGCCAGACCATCGGCATCATCGGCGGCACCGGCAGCGGCAAATCCAGCCTTGTCAACCTGATCCCCCGCTTCTACGATGCCACCGAAGGCACGGTGGAGATCATGGGCCGCGATGCCCGGAACTATCCCCGTGAAGAACTGCGCGGCAAGGCAGCCATGGTCATGCAGAAGGCCCAGCTCTTTGGCGGCACCATCCGCTCCAACCTGCTGTGGGGCAACAAGAATGCCACCGATGCGGACCTGTGGGCCGCACTGGAAACAGCACAGGCTGCAGAGTTCGTCAAAGCCAAGCCCCTTGGGCTGGACGAGCCTGTGGAGCAGGGCGGTCGCAACCTGTCCGGCGGACAGAAGCAGCGCCTGACCATCGCCCGCGCCCTTGTGGGCAAGCCGGAAATTCTGATCCTTGACGACAGCGCCAGCGCACTGGACTACGCCACCGATGCCGCCCTGCGCAAGGCACTGGCTGCTCTGCCCGGCAGCCTGACCGTGTTCATCGTGAGCCAGCGCGCCGCCAGCCTGCAGCACGCGGATCAAATTTTGGTGCTGGACGACGGCCATCTGGTGGGCATCGGCACCCACGACCAGCTGCGCCAGACCTGCCCCGTCTACGAGGAGATCTACGAGAGCCAGTTCAAGAAAGGGGATGCGCAGAAATGAGTGCAAAAGCAAAAACAAAGCTGACCCCGCAGCAGCGCAAGGCCACCCTGACCCGTGTTCTGGGCAAGATCAAACCTTATTCCCTGTTTGTGGTGTGCAGCCTGATCGTTGCTGCCGTGAGTGTGGGTGCACAGCTGTATATCCCCATCCTCTGCGGCAGCGCCATTGATATGATGCTGGGCAAGGGTGCCGTAGATTTTGGTGGTGTGATGCGCATTATCATCGAGGTGCTGGTGGTTGCCGGTGTGGCCGCTCTTGCACAGTGGCTGCTGAGCGTGTGCAACAACCGCATCACCTTCCTTGTCAGCCGCGACCTGCGCAACGAAGCCCTGCGCAAAATTCAGACCCTGCCGCTGTCCTTCCTCGACAGCCATCCCTCCGGCGATATCGTCAGCCGCATGGTGGCCGATGTGGATACCTTTGCGGACGGCCTGCTGATGGGCTTTACACAGCTGTTCAGCGGCGTGCTGACCATCCTCGGCACCCTGCTGTTCATGCTCAGCGAGAATGTGCCCATCACGCTGGTGGTGGTGTGCATCACCCCGCTGAGCCTCGTGGTGGCAAGCTTCCTTGCCAAGCGCAGCTATGGTTACTTCCAGAGCCAGAGCGCCGTGCGCGGCGAGCAGACCGCGCTGGTCAACGAGATGATCGAGGGCCAGAAGGTGGTGCAGGCCTTCGGCCACGAGGCCGAGAGCCTTACCGCCTTTGACGAGGTGAATGGCCGTCTGCAGGACGTGAGCCTGAAGGCCATCTTCTTTTCCAGCCTGACCAACCCCGCCACACGCTTTGTGAATAACATCGTGTACGCAGGCGTGGGCCTTGTGGGTGCCGTGTACGCGGTGCGGGGCGGCATCACCATCGGCCAGCTGAGCGTGTTTTTGAGCTACGCCAACCAGTACACCAAGCCCTTCAACGAAATTTCCGGTGTAGTCACCGAGCTGCAGAATGCTCTGGCCTGCGCCGCCCGCGTGTTTGAGCTGCTGGATGCCGACGATCAGGTGCCGGAAGTCGAGAACGCCTCCGTGCTGCAGCCGGACGGCCATGTGCAGCTGGAGGATGTTTCCTTCCGCTACCTGCCCGACCGCCCGCTGATCGAGGGCCTTTCCCTCGACGTAAAGCCCGGCCAGCGCATTGCCATCGTCGGCCCTACCGGCTGCGGCAAGACCACCCTCATCAACCTGCTCATGCGCTTCTATGATGTGAACGGCGGTTCCATCAAGGTGTCCGGCACCGACATCCGGGATGTGACCCGCGCTTCCCTGCGCGGCAGCTACGGCATGGTGCTGCAGGATACATGGCTGCGGGCCGGTACCGTGCGGGAAAACATTGCCTACGGCAAGCCGGATGCAAGCCTTGAAGAGATCGTGGCAGCAGCCAAAGCCGCCCATGCAGACAGCTTCATCCGCCGCCTGCCGGAGGGCTACGATACCGTCATCGCCGAGGACGGCGGCAACATCAGTCAGGGCCAGAAGCAGCTGCTGTGCATTGCCCGCGTGATGCTCTGCCTGCCGCCGATGCTGATCCTGGACGAGGCCACCTCCTCCATTGATACCCGCACCGAGGTGCGTATCCAGAAAGCTTTTGCCCGCATGATGCAGGGCCGTACCAGCTTTATTGTGGCGCACCGCCTTTCCACCATCCGCGAGGCGGACGTGATCCTTGTGATGAAGGACGGTCACATTGTGGAGCAGGGCAGCCACGACGAGCTGCTTGCTGCAAACGGCTTCTACGCCAAGCTCTACAACAGCCAGTTCGAGGGCGTGGAGACCTGAGAGCCTCTGATGACAATAACAAAAAGGAGAGATGCGTTGCATCTCTCCTTTTTGTTATTATTTGCTTTCAACTTTCTGCACGATGGGTTCATCGGGCGGCGGCGTGAGGGTAGAGTGCTCCACGATGAACTGCTCCGCCCTCTCCCGGGCCAGACGCTGGCGCACCTTGCGTGCATCGTTGGCGGGGAAGGTGCGCTCGCCGTCCAGCTTGGCATCCCAGTGGGCAGCGGCTGCTTCCACCTCGGCATCCGTGGGTGCAAGGCCCTCCTTTTCTGCCACCAGCAGAAGCCCCAGCCAGCTGCGCAGCTTGCGCTCTGCCTGCGCGTGGAGCCATGCACGGAACTCTTCCACCGTCTGGCCGCGCACTTTAAGGAACTGGTCAAAGTTGATGCCATTGGCCTGCAGGCTCAGGTTGAACTGGCGCTGCTCGGCAAAATAGTTACCGCCCACCAGCTGCTTTGGCAGCGGGCCTTTCACTGCATCGCCCAGCTGCCATACCAGCTCCTTGCGTGCCCGCTGCTCAGCCTGGGCACAGCGCTGTGCCCAGATCTCGCGGGCCACCTGCTGCCGCAGCGCCGCCTTGCCCGCTGCATCGGCTGCACGTTCTTCGTCGCCGTGGTGACGGTTGATCTCCAGTTCAATGGTCAGCTGCCGGATGGGGTGCGGCTCAATGGGCTGCACGAAACCGGTGTATGCTCCCACTTCCAGCGGCGGCAGCGCGTAGAACTGCGCCCCCGCCCGGAAGCCCTCGGCCCGGTTCACCGCCAGCAATTCAAAATCCGGGTCGGTCACCGGCACCACATTGTACTCCTGCACCAGCTGCTCATACAGCGCCGAAAAGCCGCCCAGAATGGTGCGGTTCACCGCCTCGGTCAGCAGATCATCCTCTTCCTGCGGCACGTCCGGCCCTGCCTGCACCTGTGCAATGGCTGCCGCCAGTTCCTCGGCACCGGCTGTGAATACCAGACGGCAATCGCCCGGCTCAGCCATGCCAAAATGTTCCAGTTTCATTCTCTTTTCCCCTTTCAGCGGGCAATGCCCACGGTCAGCACCAGCAGGGCCACACCCAGCACGGCATACAGCACCTCGGCTCCCAGCGTGGCCCGGTCGCCCTCTACATACATTTTTTCCGGGTTTTCGGGGTCATAATATAAGGTGACGGTGTCCCCCACCGCAAAGCTTTTGCCGTGCGCAGGCTTCGGGTAGTGCAGCCGATGGCTGCCGCCTGCGGTGGTAAAGGCCAGCACATAGGCACCGCCATCCCGGCTCTGCACGGTGCCCTCCACCGTGGCCGTGACCTTCTGCCCCTGCGTGCACAGCCTGCGCCGTGCCAGCACACTGCGCAGAGCCATAAAGAACATAATGCCTGCTCCCAGCAGGAAAATAATGATATTGAACATTCTGCATTTCCCTCGTTTTCTCAGTCTGCGCGCAGGACACCCTCCCGGCGCGTCCTGTTTATTGTATCACACTTTGGCAAAAATTTCGCCCTGCAGCTGCCATTCAGAATGCATCAATTTTCAAGCAAAATTTTGTCGAGAAAAATTAAAAATAATGCTTGACAATTCTGCTATATCTGGTATAATAACTATCGTTCCGAGCAACACGGCTCATGAACAAAACAGAATATGCGGATATGGCGGAATTGGCAGACGCGTTAGATTCAGGTTCTAATCGGGGCAACTCGGTGGAGGTTCAAGTCCTCTTATCCGCACCATGACGAATGTTCTTACAGCATTTAGCTGTCAAAGAACATTCGTCATT
>ERZ791826.954-NODE-954-length-20356-cov-4.003694_pt1 | contig 20356 bp, 18 predicted proteins | sample MGYA00510297_ERZ791826 | MGnify/ENA primary metagenome ERZ791826 (study PRJEB30046, sample SAMN00792004) | human gut metagenome | study: EMG produced TPA metagenomics assembly of the A metagenome-wide association study of gut microbiota in type 2... | reverse complement strand
TTACCCAAACAGTTGAATATGCACAATACGCAACTGGAGGGAGGTTAGGTGTGAGATAATGTCTAGTGTAATAGTAAAAGAGAACGAGACTTTAGATAGCGCTTTACGTAGATTTAAGAGAAACTGTGCTAAAGCAGGTATCCAGCAGGAGATTCGTAAAAGAGAACACTACGAGAAACCAAGCGTAAAACGTAAGAAAAAATCTGAAGCAGCTAGAAAAAGAAAATACAACTAATAATTAGTTGTAGTGCAAAAAGACTACCGCATGTGTGGTAGTCTTTTTTTTCTCTGAGTGAGGTTATTTACCAGATATATTTTATTGCGATAATAAGTCTATTCGTAAGGTGGATAATCTTTAGAAATATCGTGGAGCAAAGGGCATAGTATTGCAGAAATGCATAAATATGTTTATAATATGAGAAAAGATGTATGAAATACGAATTTAAGATAGAGACAGAATATACGAAATGAGTAGAATGGAGATGATATTTTATGATTAATTTAAAAAACTGCCGGGTAATTATCCGTGAACAGAAAAAAAACAGTGTACTTGCAGACACGGTAATTCTTGGTCATAATCTGCTGACAAATATCATCAAAGTGCGGGCGAGTGCGATGGCATATCGCCCGAAAGAACCAGTGGGACTGCTTGTTTTTCTGGAGAACAAAATATATTCTTATTTAGGTACCGTACAGGGGGCGGTGATCGCAAACGAAATGTCGATTGCGCTATACGATGAAGAACAGAAAAAAGGCAGAAAATTTGAGCGTTATGAGATTGAAGCATCTGGCAAGATCGAAGGTGTCAGGATAAAAAATAACATGATAACGCTCCATAAGCCGATACCGGTTACCATCAAAAATATGAGCGCAAATGGTGTACTGTTTAAAGGAATTTCCGGCTGTCTGGACGTTGGAATGCAGCTACAGCTTTATATGGATGTAACTGATTCAGGAATGCGTTATGAGTATAAAGTGGTTCGTAAGCAGAACAGCAATCCGGAGACCGAAGAGTATGGTTGTAAAATGGTTGCAAAAAAGAAATAGCAGCCATGGGAAATTATTTTGAAAAGATACGAAAAAAGGAACCGTAAAATATGAAAAACAGTTAACAAACTGAAAAATTCATATTTTCACGGTTCTTTTTTAATTAATAACCGAAAGATTCTCCAATCAAAAGTACTTTGATACGTCCTTTGATTCCACTTCTTCTGGTGATGACAACCTGATTACAGATACAGTCCGGAGAAAGACAGTCTGCGCAGGCACCGGTTATGGCACAAGGTGTTTTTTTGTCAAGACGGATACAGTTTTGTGCTGTGGCAACATTATGTACACGGCTCAGGGCCTCGTCTACATTTGCGGCAATTTTATTCATTCCAGCTAAAATAACAACAGTTTCCGGACCATAGATCAGTGCGGCAACACGGTTTCCGGTTCCATCGATGTTGACAAGCTCGCCACCGGTTGTGATTGCATTGGTACTCATAAAATATACGTCGCTGAAAAGAGCGTCGTGATACATTTTTTTTGTTTCATCCGGTGTTTTTGCGGTTGAGCGGTCGATCAGATGGATGGAAGGATCATGGCGGAGCGCTGTCAGCATGCCGGTCTCCTCTAAGGTCATGGAGCCGCCGAAAGATACGGTCTGCCCATCTTTTAAGAATGAAAATGCAAGTTTTTCTGCGTCTTCTACGGTCGGGCAGTAGTAGCCTTCCATCTGGCGTTTTTCAAGGTTTTTGATCACTGTTGCAGCAAGTGTTTCATGGTATTTGCTTTTGATTGTATCCATACATGTACTCCTTTTTATCGTATTTGACATTGGATCGCACTTTGGCAGTCTCAATGTCACTGTGTGCTTCTTTTAGTATAGCACATATTCTTGACTTTTGGGACAGGATAGATAAAATAAAAGAGTTGGAAATGGAGGAATACTATGAGTAAAAACCTGAAAAAGATGATTTCATATTATAAGCCGTATCTGGGAGTGTTCTGGGCAGATATGTTTTTTGCAACGGTATCTGCGGCGGTCGCGCTTGTGATCCCGCTTGTGATCCGTTATGTGACATCTACATTAATCTATATGGAACCGCAGGCGATTTTAGGACAGATCCGTTGGATTGCGCTTATGTTATTCGCACTGGTGGCGGTAGACTGTTACAGCCGTTTTTTTATTGCAAATCAGGGGCATGTGATGGGCGCTAAGATCGAGTATGACATGCGTGCGGAGATTTTTGCACATTTTCAGAAACTGTCATTTTCCTTTTATGATGATCAGAAGGTTGGGCAGCTGATGTCCCGTATTACGACGGATTTATTTGATATCACAGAACTGATGCACCATGGACCGGAAAACATTATCCTTTCCCTGATCAAAATTATTGGTGCGTTCGTGATCTTAATGAGTATTAAACCGGCACTTGCACTTGCCGCATTTGCAGTGCTGCCGTTCATGTTTCTGTTTGCCTATTACATGAACGGAAAAATGCGCCGTGCGTTTCGCAGCAACCGCGAGCGGATCGCCGATATCAATGCACAGATCGAGGATAATTTGTCCGGGATCCGTGTGGTAAAGTCATTTGCGAATGAGGATATCGAAAAAGAAAAATTCCGTCAGGGAAACGAAGGCTTTCTGCGCGCAAAAAAGAACAGTTATTATTATATGGGAAGTTTCTCGGCAGGACTTGGTACTTTTACGACCCTGATCCAGGTAAATGTCATACTTGCGGGTGTCATTCTGATCGCAAAGGGAAGTGTGGATATCAGTGATCTGGTCACATTTTTGCTTTATATCAGCGTGTTTACAGAGCCGGTGCGGACACTGATTGATTTTACGGAACAGTTTCAGAACGGATATACCGGGTTTGAACGTTTTCAGGAGATCATGGCGATCGAACCGGATATTGCAGATAAAGAGGATGCAAAAGAGCTGGTCAATGTCAAAGGCGATATCAGCTTTGAGGATGTATCTTTCCAGTATGAGGAAAATACGGAATGTGTGTTAAATCATATTAACCTGAACGTTCCGGCGGGGGCTTATATGGCACTTGTGGGGTCGTCAGGAGCCGGAAAGAGTACACTGTGTTCACTGATTCCGAGGTTTTATGATGTGACGGCAGGAGCAGTTAAGATTGATGGCTGCGATGTCCGGGATATCAGGTTAAAGAGCCTGCGCGACCATATCGGTATCGTACAGCAGGATGTGTATCTGTTTGTCGGAACCGTTTTTGATAATATCCGTTATGGAAAACCGGATGCAACACGTGAGGAAGTGATTGAAGCGGCGAAAAATGCCAATGCACACGATTTTATCATGTCGCTGCCAAATGGGTATGAAACAGATATCGGACAGCGGGGAATCAAACTTTCCGGCGGGCAGAAACAGCGTTTGTCCATTGCAAGGGTATTTTTAAAGAATCCACCGATCCTGATCTTTGATGAGGCGACGAGTGCACTTGACAATGAAAGTGAGAAAGTCGTGCAGGATTCTCTGAATAAACTTGCAAAGAATCGTACAACATTTGTGATCGCACACCGGCTTTCCACAATCAAAAATGCACAGCGAATCCTGGTTTTGACGGAGGAGGGCATTGCGGAGGAAGGAACGCATGAGGAACTGTTAGAAAAAGGCGGTGTGTATGAAAAACTGTATCAGATGCAGTTTCATAAATAAGAGTGCTGTGTAGACGAGAAGTGTATAGCGTAAAATATAAAAGTTTCATGAAATCCATGCAAAAATTTGCAAAAGAGAAAAAACTAGAGTAAAATAGTAGTGTTTGTGAAGGGAGAGATAAGACAATGACAAAAATTGATATTATATCTGGCTTCCTTGGAGCCGGAAAAACAACATTTATTAAAAAAATGATCGAGGAAGTTTTTAAGGGCGAGAAGATCGTTCTGATTGAGAACGAATTTGGTGAAGTCGGCATTGACGGAGGATTTTTAAAGGATGCAGGAATTGAGATCACAGAGATGAATTCCGGATGCATCTGCTGTTCCTTAGTAGGCGATTTTGGTAAAAACTTACATGAAGTCATCGAGAAGTTCCATCCGGACCGTATTTTGATCGAGCCGTCCGGTGTTGGTAAATTATCCGATGTTATGAAATCTGTCATCGACGTGGAAAAAGACGAGGATGTCAAATTAAACGGACTGATCACGGTTGTAAATGCATTAAAGGCAAGCAAACAGATGAAAGCATTTGGTGAATTTTTCAACAACCAGATCGAATATGCGACAACGGTTGTATTAAGCAGAAGCCAGAAGGCAACACCGGAGCAGTTAGAGCTGTGTGTAAAACAGATCCAGGCATTAAATCCGAAAGCTGCTGTTATCACAACTCCATGGGATGAGATCAAAGGCGAACAGATCTTAAAAGTAGTGGAGGGACAGGACTCTCTGGAAGTAAAACTTCTCGCAGAGCAGCATGCAAAAGAGGAAGCTTTAGAACATGAGCATGAGCATCATCATGACCACGACCACGAAGAGCATGAACATCACCATGATCATGACCACGAGGAGCATGATCATCATCACGATCACGACCATGATCATGAGGATCATGACGAGAACTGCACCTGTGGCTGCCATGATCATGACCATGATCACGAAGAACATGAACATCACCATGACCATGATCACGACCACGATCATGAGGAGCATGACGAGAACTGCACCTGCGGCTGCCATGATCATCATCACCATCATCATGCAGATGAGGTATTTACAAGCTGGGGCAAGGAGACACCTCATAAGTTTACAAAAGAGCAGATTGAGGAAGTGTTAAAGACACTCTGCGAGACAGACGACTACGGCGAGATCCTTCGTGCAAAAGGTATGGTAGCCGATGTGAATGGTTCCTGGATCTACTTTGACATGGTTCCGGGTGAGTACGAGATCCGTGAAGGAGAGCCAGATTATACCGGAAGACTCTGTGTGATTGGTACACATATTGACGAACACAGATTAGAGGAACTGTTTGGAATCGCGTAAAAGCGGGAAAAAGTTACTCAGGAATGGAGATTTATATGAACGAAATACCAGTATATTTATTTACCGGTTTTATGGACAGCGGCAAGACGACTCTGGTGAAGGAGACGTTATTTGATGATGGTTTCACTGAGGGTGGAAGAAGTGTTGTGATCTGCTGTGAGGACGGAGATGTCGAATATGACGAGGAGGAGTTAAAAAAAATCAACGCCAGACTTGTCATGGTAGAAAATGAAGAGGATTTTACCGAAGAGTTTTTAAACAAAGTGCAGGCGGAATATCTGCCGGAGCAGGTGTTTATCGAATACAATGGTACCTGGGGAATGGGAACACTGATGGATATGGAACTCCCGAAACACTGGGTGATCGTACAGCAGTTAGCGACTGTGGATGCGACAACGTTTGACATGTATCTTGCAAATATGCGTACCATGGTAATGGAGCAGTTATTTCAGGCAGATGTCGTGATCTTTAACCGCTGTGATGACAGCACGGACAAAGGCAAATGCCGCCGTAATGTCAAGGCACAGAACCGCAAGGCACAGCTCGTCTTCGAGCGTGAGGACGGCAGCTTGGATGAACGTCCGGAGGAACTTCCGTTTGATCTTTCTGCGGATGTGATCGAGATCACCGATGCAGACTATGCAATCTGGTACATGGACTGTATGGATAATCCGAAAAAATATGAGGGCAAAAAAGTATCTTTCCTGGCATTGGTATACAATCCGGAAAAACTTAAAAAAGGAGTGTTTGTGCCGGGACGTTTTGCGATGACATGCTGCATCGAGGATGTGACATTTATCGGATTTAAGTGTAAATATGCGGATGAGGACAAGATCCCGCACAAATCCTGGATCAATATCACTGCGGAAGTGCATGTGGAATTTGCGAGAGAGTATAAGGGAAAAGGACCGGTACTTTATCCGGTATCCATCGAACCGGCAGAAAAACCGGAAGATGAGCTGGTATATTTCTCGTAAACCGGATATGTTCTGCATGTGTAAGCTGGGAAGAATAATCGCTGCTGGTCACACTTGGAGATGTGAACAGCAACAAATAGATGCATAGGAAAAGGACAGAAGTTGGAAATCCGAAGATTCCAGTTTCTGTCCTTTTAAAATTTTTAGTAATCAGATATTATTTTTTGTGTTCTTGTTTTTCTTTGAGCCTATTCTTCCTTGATTCCATGTTCACGCATATACTCACCAATCTTTTTATCGGAACCTAAGATATGATTGATCAGCCAGCCGGACAAAAAATTGATCAGGTCAATCAGATATTCCTGCTGATTGTCATCCATTTCGTCCAAATCTGTTAAATCAACCTCAACAAGACGTTCCACGAAGGCAGTATGTGCACGTTTCTGAGCACTGATTTCCGGATAATGGATGCGTTCCATGAGATTTTCTTCATCACGGAAATGAAATTCTGTATAGTCTTTTAATTCTACAAGCAGGTGCATGATCTCATCATATTTGTCATGCAGAAGTTCTGCGTGAATCAGATCGTTGGTATCGTGAATGATCTCAAACAGCCGTCGGTGCTCAGTATCAATTAACTCAACGCCGGTTTTGTATTTTTCGCAAAATGCAAATGGATCTTCTTCATCAGCAGAAATAGAAGACATTTTTCCGATCATCGTATCACTGCTTAAGATATGCCGGTATAACCAGCGAGCCAGATAAGCCAGCAGGTCGTTTAGGGATTGCCTTGCTGCTTCCGGGGAAGAAGTATCCAGAGCAAAAGTGTTGATTTTTTTTGTAAATGCTTCATGTTCTTTTTTTTGGATCGGAAGCTCAGGATCATGAATATGCTCCATGTAAGCTTCCTCATGGGCGAAATGTGTTGCGGCGTAATTTTTCAATCCGGAAACCAGATTCTTGGAGATAACAGAGATATCTGAACTTTCTTTTGAAAGGTCAATCGCTTCATTTATCATCTGAAATAACCGACGATGCTCATTATCAATCTCGTCAATTCCAATTAAATAGTCGTCTGTAAATTTATACATTATAAAATCCTCCATTCCGTGGTAAATACCACTTTTCTTTTGAATAAAAATATGGATTTCCCAGCCCATAATTATATTTATGGAGTTATATGGGATAATACATCAACATTATAACATGAATCCGTGTGAGAAAAAAGAAAATAAAAAAGAAAATAAAAAACGTGTTGACAAAATCACTTTAATATATTAAAGTATACCCATAAAGAAAAACCGTTGAGAAAGAGTAGTAAGCATTTTCGGATATCACAGAGAGCTGCAGGTGGTGGGATTGCAGTATGGATGGATTTGCTGAATGGACTTTTGAGGGCGGCCTGAACAGGATTTAGTAGGCGCCGCCGGGAACCGGACCCGTTACCCATCCGGCATGTATGGTTGTACATGAAGTGAGTGGACTTTTCAGTCAATATGAGTGGTACCGCGATAATAGATACTATTACCGTCTCAGGCAAGAACCTGAGGCGGTTTTTTAATGTAAAATTCATTTACATTGTAAACGAAAGTTTGCATGATGACGAATTCCACCTCTCGAAACGGCTTTTTCCAAATTTAAAATCTGGAGGGAATAAGTGCGAAAAATAGAATTTTTCGCACACAGGATTTGTGCTTATGCACAAACCTGTAATGCGCAGAGAACGGCGCAGAAAGGGGAAAGAAATGAAAAGAAAAATGATGGCAGCAGTATTAATGATGGCAATGACAGCAGGTGTGCTTGGTGGATGTGGAAACAGCACGGGAAATAATGCGAAAACAGACACAAATGCACAGAATAATGCAAATACCGCAGAAATAAAAGAGAATGCCAATGCGGATGTGACAGAGATAGCCAATGCAGATGGCACGGTATATAAAGTTGGTATCGTCCAGTATGTAGATGATGCTTCCTTAAACCAGATCGAGAAGGCGATCGAGGCAGAGCTTGATGCAAAAGGTGCAGAACTTGGTGTGACATTCAATTATGCAGATTATACCTATAATGGTCAGGCAGATTCCTCTACCTTAAATCAGATCGCAACGGATCTGGTTGCAGAAAAAGTGGATGTGATCATCCCGATCGCAACACCGGCAGCCATGATCATGCAGAATGCGACAGAGGACAATCAGATCCCGGTTGTATTCTCCGCAGTATCAGATCCGGTCAGCGCAGGACTTGTCGCAGATTTAAATGCACCTGGTGCAAATATCACAGGCACATCCGATGCACTTGACACCACGGCTGTTATGAAACTGATCACGGCAGCCAACCCGGATGTAAAGAAAATCGGACTGTTATATGATAAGAGCCAGGATTCCTCAAAAGTGCCGGTTGCAGATGCAATCGCTTACTGTGAGGAAAACGGTATTGAATATATTGAAAAGACAGGAACCACCAATGCAGAGGTATCTGCAGCAGCAGATGCGCTTGTGGCAGAAGGGGTAGATGCAGTATTCACACCGACCGATAACACAATCATGACAGCCGAGCTTGCAATCTTTGAAAAGTTTGCAGATGCAAAGATCCCGCACTATACAGGAGCTGATTCCTTCGCGTTAAACGGAGCATTCTTAGGATATGGCGTCAATTATACAGAGCTTGGAACTGCAACGGCAGATATGGCAGCAGACATCCTTGTAAATGGTGCTGATCCTGCAGCAACAGCAGTCCGCACATTAGACAGTGGTATCGTGACTGTCAACACGGAGACAGCTGCAGCTGTTGGCATTGATGACAGTGTATTTAAAGATATGTGTGAGGAATTAAAAGAAGTTACAACCGCAGAAGAATTTGAATAAAAGCGGAATAGAAGAAAAACGGAACCGGAGGGGATTATGGGTTCGATCATTACACTTTCCATTGTACAGAGCGCATTAGAACTTGGATTTATCTATGCACTGGTTGCGCTTGCATTATTTGTATCATTTTCCATATTAGATATTGCGGATCTGTCAACAGACGGCTGCTTTACATTAGGCTGTGCAGTCTGTGCGACGGTGACGCTTGCCGGACATCCGGTGTTAGGACTGTTTGCGGCGGCGGCAGCAGGAGTTGTATCGGGATTCGTTACTGCATTTTTACAGACCAGAATGGGTATTCAGTCCATCTTAGCTGGAATCATCGTAAATACAGGATTATACACGATCAACATTGCGGTGATGGGTTTTGCATCCAATATCAATCTTTTTTCCTGTGACACGGTTTTTTCATGGGCGAAAGATCATATCGGGGGAACCTGGTATAAACTGATCGTTGCAGCTGTATTTGTTGTGATTGTCGGTGTGATACTGGCATGGTTTTTAAATACGAGACTGGGACTTTCCATCCGTGCGACCGGCGATAACCCGGATATGGTAAGGGCATCAAGTATCAATACCGGACTTATGATCACGATCGGACTTTGTGTTGCGAATGCCATGACCGGACTTTCCGGCGGACTGCTCGCACAGTATCAGAAATCCTGTGATATCAATCTTGGAACGGGAATGGTAACGATCGCACTTGCGAGTCTGATCATCGGGGAGTCGATCATCGGAAAAGGCGGTGTGTTAAAGCGTGTGATCGGCGTGGTATTAGGAAGCTGCCTGTACCGCTTTATCGTAGCGATTGCTTTAAGATTAAATGTTCCGGCAGAATGTTTAAAACTGGTATCATCACTTATCGTTGCATTTGCGATCGCACTGCCTTATCTGAAAAAGCAGGCAGCGTTTATGAAACAGCGCCGCCTTGCAAAGGCAGAAAACCAGTTATATATGGAACAGATCCAGAAACAGAACCAGAAGAAGGAGGAACCGTGATGTTAATTATGAAAAATGTCAGCAAGACCTTCAATCCGGGAACTGTCAATGAAAAATGCGCATTAAAAAATCTGAATCTGGAATTGAAGGATGGCGACTTTGCAACAATTATCGGAAGCAATGGAGCAGGTAAATCTACATTATTTAATGCAATCACCGGAGCATTTTTTATCGACCGGGGACTTATTGTGTTAGATGGGGAGGATATCACTTACCAGAAAGAACATGTGCGGAGCAAGGTGATTGGTCATTTGTTTCAGGATCCTTTAAAGGGAACCGCGCCGCATATGACGATCGAGGAAAATATGGCACTTGCCTATCTTCGCGCCAAAACCTCAAAAAATGCATATTTCAGCCGTATCAATGCGGCGGATAAAGCAAAATTCAGGGAGCACCTTGCACTGCTTGATATGGGGTTAGAGGATCGTATGAAGCAGCCGGTAGGACTCCTTTCCGGAGGACAGCGCCAGGCACTGACGCTTCTTATGGCGACGATGGTCACACCAAAGATCCTGCTGTTAGATGAGCATACGGCGGCATTGGATCCGGCAACCGCAAAAAAAGTGCTCGACCTGACCAGACAGATCGTTGCAGAGAGAAAGATCACCTGCCTTATGGTAACCCACAATATGCACCAGGCATTAGAACTTGGAAACCGTACCCTGATGATGGATTCCGGAAATATCATCTTAGATGTGAGCGGAGAAAAACGTGCGGGCATGACGGTGGAGGATCTGTTAGAGCAGTTTGCGGTCTGTGCCGGAAAGCGTTTGGACAATGACAGGATCCTGTTTTCGCAGGCGGAATGATGGTTAGTCAACGACAGGATCCTGTTTTCACAGGCAGAATAAGGGAAAAATAGGATTTTTTGCAGGATCTGGCAGTAATAATTTGAGAAAAAACAGAACTAATTGAGAAAAAATAGAGGAAAGCCGTTGAAATTTAACGTGTTTTCCTTTATTATGTTAAAGTATGAAAATAAATACTTTGACGGGCATGTTGATGTATATAAAAATGTTAGGAGGAGACCATGTATCCAATCGTAAGAAGAGAAAAACTGGCAGATAAGATTTATCTTATGGATGTCAAAGCACCTCGTGTGGCACAGTACTGTGAGCCGGGGCAGTTTGTAATTGTAAAGATTGATGAGGAGGGCGAGCGTATTCCGCTTACCATTTGTGATTATGACAGGGAAGCAGGTACGATCACGATCGTATTCCAGACTGTCGGAGCATCTACAGAGCGTATGGCATATTTACAGGAAGGAGATGCATTCCAGGATTTTGTAGGCCCGCTTGGATGTGCGTCTGACCTGATTGACGAAGATATTGAAGAATTAAAGAAAAAGAAGATCCTTTTCGTTGCCGGAGGTGTTGGTACAGCACCGGTATATCCGCAGGTAAAATGGCTGCATGAGCACGGTGTGGACTGTGATGTGATCATGGGATCTAAGACAAAAGATCTGTTGATCTTAGTAGACCAGATGAAAGAAGTTGCGACAAATCTCTATGTGACGACCGATGATGGTTCTTATGGATTCCACGGTATGGGAACTAATCAGTTACAGGAACTCTGGGATGCAGGAAAACGCTATGATCACTGTGTAGCGATCGGACCGATGATCATGATGAAATTCGTATGTAAGCTGACAAAAGAGCTTGGAATCCCGACCGTTGTTTCCATGAACCCGATCATGGTAGACGGAACCGGAATGTGCGGTGCATGTCGTCTGATAGTAGGCGGGGAAGTAAAATTTGCCTGCGTGGACGGACCGGAGTTTGACGGGCATCAGGTTGATTTTGACCAGGCGATGAAACGTCAGGCACAGTACAAGACAGAAGAGGGAAGAGCGATGTTAAAACTGCAGGAAGGTGATACACATCACGGCGGCTGTGGCAACTGTCAGTAGGGTTGAGCGTTTGAAAAGGAGATAGAGAGAATGGACGTATTAAATAGAGTACCGGTTCGCGAGCAGGAACCACAGGTTCGTGCGGCTAACTTTGAAGAGGTATGTTTAGGATATAACGAGGAAGAGGCAAAAGCTGAGGCAGCACGCTGCTTAAACTGTAAAAATGCGCAGTGTATGAAGGGCTGTCCGGTATCTATCAATATCCCGGCATTTATCGCACAGGTAAAGGAAGGAAACTTTGAGGAGGCATATCACATTATCAGTCAGTCTTCCGCACTTCCGGCAGTCTGCGGACGTGTCTGCCCACAGGAGAGCCAGTGTGAAGGAAAATGTATCCGCGGAATCAAGGGTGAACCGGTTGCAATCGGTAAATTAGAGCGTTTTGTTGCCGACTGGGCAAGAGAAAATGGTATTAAACCGAAAAAAGCAGAGAAATTAAACGGACATAAGGTTGCAGTCATCGGTTCCGGCCCTGCAGGTTTAACCTGTGCCGGAGATCTGGCAAAACTTGGCTATGATGTGACAATCTTTGAGGCACTTCATGAGGCAGGCGGTGTACTGATTTACGGTATCCCGGAGTTCCGTCTTCCGAAACAGAAGGTTGTTGCTGCTGAGGTGGAAAATGTAAAAGCACTCGGTGTTAAGATCGAGACAAACGTTGTTATCGGAAAATCTGTTACAATCGATGAATTAATGGAAAACGAGGGATTTGAGGCCGTATTTATCGGTTCCGGTGCCGGACTTCCAAGATTTATGGGTATTCCTGGCGAGCAGGCAATGGGTGTATTTTCTGCAAATGAGTTCCTGACCAGAAACAACCTGATGAAGGCATTTAAAGATGAGTATGATACACCGATCAAAGCAGGCAAGAAAGTTATCGTTGTCGGCGGCGGTAACGTTGCTATGGATGCTGCGAGAACTGCAAAGAGACTTGGCGCGGAGGTACATATCGTATACCGCCGTGGCGAGGAAGAGCTTCCGGCGCGTGTGGAGGAAGTACATCATGCAAAAGAAGAGGGCGTGATCTTTGATCTGCTCCAGAACCCGACAGAAATTCTTGTAGATGAGAATGGCTGGGTAAAAGGCGCGAAAGTCATTAAGATGGAACTCGGTGAACCAGATGCATCCGGAAGAAGAAGCCCGGTAGAGATTCCGGGATCTGAGTATGAGATCGAGGCAGATACCGTGATCATGTCACTTGGAACTTCACCGAACCCGCTGATCTCTTCCACTACAAAGGGACTTGAGATCAACCGCAGAAAATGTATCATCGCAGAGGAAGAAAACGGTGCTACCTCAAAAGCCGGTGTATTTGCCGGTGGTGATGCCGTAACCGGAGCTGCAACTGTAATTCTTGCCATGGGTGCAGGAAAAGCTGCCGCAAAGGGAATCGATGAATATCTGAGCAATAAATAATAGACCAGTGATGGTAAAAATGCCGGAGTCAGTGGAAACTGCTGATGTCCGGCATTTTTTCTTAAAAACTTTTTTTATAAAAATTTCTTAACACATCTAAAATATTCCTTAAATCTTATCCAAAACCTACTTTTTTTCAAAAATATTGGTTATACTTGTAAGCAAAGTTATGATGAATTGTAAATGAGTCAGAGTGACAGTGATGAATACTAAGAGGTATAGCTATATGGAGGAAAATGTGAACCAGACAGAGAAAGAAATGGCAGAAAACGAAAAACAGAATCAGACGGGAAAAGAAGTGGCAGAAAATGCAGACCGGGAACAGACAGAAACGATCCGGGGACTGACCGCACAGCAGGTGGCAGAGCGGAAAGAAAAGGGTCTCTGGAATAAAAAAGCGGAGTCGGCGACAAAGACGACGAAAGAGATCGTAAAATCAAACGTATTTACATATTTTAACCTGATATTTTTAGTGATCGCGTTATTGTTAATCGGCGTTGGTGCTTTCCGGGATCTGACATTTCTTCCAATCATTGTTGCAAATACGCTGATCGGAATCGTGCAGGAGATCCGTTCTAAAAAAGTACTGGATGATCTTTCTATTTTAAACAGTCCTAAAACAAGGGTGATCCGGGATGGCAGTAAAAAGGAGATTCCCGCGGATGAACTGGTACTGGATGATATTGTGGAGCTTTCTGCGGGTGGACAGATACCAGCGGATGCGGTTGTGTTAAACGGACAGTTAAATGTCAATGAATCACTTCTTACCGGTGAGTCAGATGAGATCGTAAAGAAAAGCGGGGACGAACTTCTGTCTGGCAGTTTTGTGGTGTCAGGAAGCTGTCTTGCACGACTGACAAAGGTTGGAGAAGAGTCTTACATATCGAAATTGACCCATCGGGCAACCCAGACAAAAGAAGGGGAACAGTCAGAGATGATCCGTTCTTTAAACCGTCTGGTACAGGCAGTTGGTATTGTAATCATTCCGATCGGTGTGGTTCTTTTTGTGCAGCAGTTTGTGTATGCAGGTACTCCTTTGCGGGACAGTGTAACAAGCATGGTGGCTGCGATCCTTGGTATGATACCGGAGGGACTTTATCTGTTAGCAAGCGTTGCTATGGCGGTAAGTGCCATGCGTCTGGCAAAACAGCAGGTTTTAATCCACGACATGAAATGTATTGAGACGCTAGCGAGAGTGGATGTACTCTGTGTGGACAAGACGGGAACGATCACAGTTCCTGACATGGAGGTAGATACTTTTGTTCTCACAGAAGATCTGATGAAAACGGTTCCGGATGGAGATGATGGTACCAGGGTTTATGTCGATGCAGGAGACAGGGAAGAACAGGAACAGAAATATCGACAGGTCAGAGAAAAAATCGCTGAATTTGCTGTAAACATGAATGCAGATAATGCAACGATGGAGGCGGTCAAAGCATACTTTAAGACAGGGAATACCGTGAATATAAAAAAAGCAGACAAAGTGTTTGCATTTTCATCCAAAACAAAGTACAGCGGAATCATTTCAGAGGGAAAAAGTTATGTGATCGGGGCACCTGAATTTGTGCTTCGGGAGGATTATGCAGAGTACAAAGACCGAATAGAAGCGTATAGTGAGAAAGGGTATCGTGTCCTTGTGTATGGCAGATATGAGGGAATTTTAGACGGACAGCAGCTTACGGAAAAAGTATTGCCGATCGCGTTTATCATGCTGACAAATGCGATCCGGGAAGGAGCAAAGGAAACCTTTTCCTATTTTACAGAGCGTGGTGTGGAGATCAAGGTTATCTCCGGGGATAACCCTAAGACTGTTGCTGAAATTGCGGAAAAAGCGGGAATCTGTGGCTCAGATAACTATGTGGATGCATCCACGTTGACAACAGATGAGAGTATCGCACAGGCTGTAGCAAAATATCAGATTTTTGGCAGGGTGACACCTGATCAGAAGTTAAAGTTTGTGGAAGCGCTGAAAGCACAGGGAAGAACGGTTGCCATGACGGGTGACGGTGTCAATGATGTGCTGGCATTAAAAGATGCGGACTGCAGTATCGCAATGGCATCGGGAAGCGAGGCAGCATCGCAGGTGGCACAGCTTGTTCTTTTGGACAATGATTTTTCAAGGATGCCGTCGGTGGTGATGGAAGGGCGTAGAGTGGTAAACAATATCCAGCGCTCGGCAAGCTTATATCTGGTCAAAAATATTTTTTCCATGCTGCTTGCAGTATTTTCCATGATCTCTATGATCAATTATCCACTGGAACCGTCACAGATTTCATTGATCAGTATGTTTACGATTGGAATTCCGTCTTTTGTGCTTGCATTAGAGCCAAACAAAGACCGCATACAGGGACATTTTATGACAAATGTGTTGTTGAAGGCATTGCCTGCCGGACTTACCGATTTTTTTGCTGTCAGCAGTCTGGTATTGTTTTGTCAGGTATTTGGTGTGAACGAAGAGGACATTTCGACATCCTGTACGATACTTGTTGCTATTGTTGGATTTATGATCTTATATCAGATCGCAAAACCGATGACGGCCGGACACCGGGTACTGATGGTTGGAATGGTCGCCGGCTGGCTGTTCTGCATGATATTTGTCAGCCACTTATTTGCAATCAGGGATATCTCAGGGCAGTGTATGATGCTGACTGCGGTATTTACGGTTGCAGCGGAGTCCATTCTGCGGTATCTGTCGAAATTTGTGGAGTGGATGCGGGAAAGTCTTTTAGTGTTAAAAAAGAAAATACATCAGGCAACAGCATGAAAGAGGACAGGTATTCGGTAAGGATAAAAACCGGATAAAAAACAGCCGCTCCGTTTTTAAAGCAGAGCGGCTGTTTAGCAATCAATTTTTGTGAAAATGAAATGTTGTAGTTATTCCAGATTAAGGTGTTTTTTGATGATAACCATGCACACGATATAGAAAACAACACATTCGATGATCGAAAGAGCGATCCGGAAAACAGCATAGAGGAAACAGTTGTGCTGAATGTAACGTTTTCAGTGGCATTATAAGTTACAACATTGACGTTGTTCATGACACCAAAATATCCGGTAAGTACCAGGATGATCGAGGATACAATCTGACCTGACATGTAAAAGACGATTCCGGCACCGATGGAAGCTCCTACTTTATGTTTTGTAAAGAGCTGACCGATAGAACCGCTTGCAAATACCATCAAAAGGTACTGTAGGCAGGATAAGATCATGGCAAAAATCATATAAATGCTAAACGTATGGAGAGACATGCCAAACAGATTCTGGAAATCTACCATGAGCATATCAAAATCTGCATCAAAGGAAAATCCTCTGTTTGCCGCACAGCCCAGGGCGAAGATCGATACAAACATAATGATCAGGGAGAGCATCAGCCAGCATAGGGAAACGAGCAGTTTTACATTAAAAATTGACATCTGGCCAACCGGCAGTGTGTGTGTCAGGTATCCCTGATCAGAATACATTGTCTTATAAAAATGTACACACATATATACATAGCTTACCACGAAAAGTGCAAATACGCCGAGTACATAAAATACCATAGCTGCTGTAAAGAAGATCTCCTGTAACTGGTTTTCTGTGCCGGCAGGATCACTGTCACCGTACATGGCAATACAGCCAAGGATGGTAACAAACGCCATAACGCCATAGATGATGAACATTAACTTGTATGTGTTTTTAAATTCGTATTTAAATAATTTTCCTAACATCTGAATACCTCCCGGAACAGTGCATCGACGGATTTCCCCTCCTCGGCGCGGATATCGTCCACAGAGGATGAGAGACGGATCTGTCCGTTCTGAATAAAAATAACCTGGTCTAAAATGTTTTCGATATCTGCAATCAGGTGCGTTGAAATCAGGATGGAAGCGGACGGATCGTAATTGGTTAAGATCACGTCTAAAATGTAATCTCTCGCAGCGGGATCGACACCTGCGATCGGCTCATCTAAAATATATAATTCTGCTTTGCGGCTCATGACGAGGATAAGCTGCACTTTTTCTTTCGTTCCCTTTGACATGCTTTTTAGAGAATCATTTGGATTGATATTTAGTTTTTGTAGCATATCATAGGCGCGTTCGCTGTCGAAATCTTCATAAAAGTCCTGAAAGAAGGCGATGATCTCTTTCACACGCTGGTTCATATTCAGATAACTATGATCCGGCAGATAGGAAATGTGGCGTTTGCTCTCGACACCGATCGGATTTTCTTTGTAATAAAGGGTGCCGGAGGTCGGGGTTAAAAGTCCGTTGATCATTTTGATCAGTGTTGTCTTTCCGCTGCCGTTTGGACCGAGCAGACCAATGATATGTCCGCTCTCAATCGAAAGATCAATGTGGTCGATCGCTGTTTTTCCACTGAAACTTTTGGTGAGATCTTTGCATTCAAGTAATGTGCCCATCATTTTTCTCCTTTCATGGTCTGACCGATCATAGCCAGAATCTCATTTTCCTGAAAGCCGAGCTGCTGCATAAATGAGAGCAGTTCTGTAATTTTATCTTTTGCAAGTGTTGATTTTAATTCATCGATCATGGAAGTGTCCTCCGTAATAAATCGTCCGGTTGTCCGCTGTGAGAAAACAAGACCGGTTCGTTCAAGTTCTGTGAAAGCTTTCTGCATCGTGTTTGGATTTACCGCTGCCTCGGCGGCAAGGTCACGGACAGAAGGCAGTTTGTCTCCGGGTTTATATTTGCCCGAAATGATATCCATTTCGATCCGTTCGACGATCTGTATAAAAATAGGACGGTCGGAATTAAGGTTCCATGCCATTGTATCACCTCGTTTCTTTGTACTAGTGAAATAATACAATAATACAAGAAAAGTGTCAAGAGATTTTTTTGTAAAGTATTCTGATTTTATGACGATATAAATTACATAACAGGAGAAAGCTAAGGATGGCGTCTGATTTTCAAGGAATGAAATACCCGGAAAAACAGGCGCCATTTTGTTATATGGATGAAAAATCAGCTGTATAACGGGAAGAACTTAACTGTTGTCATAAAATGAGTTGTGAAATGGGGAAAATGAGTATGAGAGTTGGGAACAGACTAAACAGCACCATTGTGCGTGCGCGGATGAAACGTATTGCAAAGACGAAGACATTTACGACAAAACGGCAGAGAACACAAAAGAGCACTTCCGGGAGTTCCGGACAGTCGATCAGTCAGCTTCTTTCAAAATTAAATGCAAACAGTGGAAAGACGTCATCTGCGGAGCAGTTACTTGCAAACCGGACGCAGACGCTTTTGTACAGTGGTATGGAGACGGCTGCGGAACGTGTGGAAAAACGGTTGGGAAAGTTTTTAAAAACGGATGGTACTTCCGTATTTGACGAGGAAGATGAGACAAAGCTGAAGGAAAATGTGGCGGATAATATAGAGTCGTTTGTGAATGACTATAATTATCTGATGAAGCGTCTCGCACAGTCCGGCGATATTGTTGATTCAAATTATGCCAAAAAACTGAAAAATTATGCAAATGCGGAAAACAAGGAACTCCGTGAGATCGGAATTACGATAAAAGGTGACGGGACATTAGAACTGGACGAAAACAAATTAAAGGCAGCCGATATCAGCCAGGTAAAGAAACTGTTTACCGGTGAAGATGGATTTGCCAAAAAGGTGTCGAATCTGTCAGGCCAGATCGGCAAATATGCAAAAGAAAAGGTGACGGAACTCGAGAAATCAAGTGCGCAGGCGAGCAGTAATTATAACCGTTATGCACGCTACGTGAATAATTCACAGAGTTATAACAGCAGTTATTATAACAATAGCTATTATAACAGTAAGGCATAATGACAGATCAGTTTTACGGTGAAGAATCGATCAAAATAAAGCAGACGGCAAAGACAGGCTGGGTACAGTCCGAATTCAGAAAACAGGAAAAATACCGTAGAAATTATTATGGAACGATCTTCCTTGAAATCCTCTTAGACAAAATGCAGCGGAAAGAGGATGTCCTCTACATTGAGTCAGTCAGGGCGCCGCGGGTTGTGCGGGTGAAGCGGAGAAAAAAAGAGCCGGATCCGAAAAATTGCAACGTGATGGAAAAGCAAAATGAACCTGTCGCAAAAACCTGTGATGAGCACAGGCCAAAAGAACCGGCGGTATCCGGGGGGCGGTCTGTGCAGTCCGTACAGAATGTGCAGGATATGCAGGTCATGCCGGAAATAAGACTGTCCAATGAACCGGCGGAGCGGCTACAGAAGGGGCGTTCGGGACTTGGGATAAATGTTGAAATGCCGCCTGAAAGTCGGAACGTGGGCAATAGTCAGGGTGGAAACCAATATTCTATGGAGCATTCTATGAGATCTTCCATGGAAGTCGTCAAAGAATATTCCATGAATGTTTCAAAAACCGGGATGGCTTCGATTTCTGGAGAAACGATCCTTGTGTGGGCGTCGGGAGATATTTTAGAACTGTCTGTGATGTCGGAGCTGCCGGAAATATCGGGAAATTATAATGCACGGGCGTGCATGGTGTAATGTTGCCGGTCACACAACAGGTGTGTACAGCAGTGTAAAAAAGAGGCGGTGTTCAAGTCGGACACTGTCTTTCTTTAAAAATCGGACTTCTTTTTTGTGCAGACTGCACAAGAAATTTCAAATCAGTTGCATACGAAGAATGACGTATGCTAAGATAAATCAAAGCATATTTCTACCATGTGAACAGCGTTATTCAGACAGTTGCATTTGCTTTACATGACCATAAGGATGACACATCCGTCTACATTTCAAAAAACATTTCAGAAATCTATGCTTTTTATTCACAAAAATGAAAAGCAGGAGATCTGGATGAGCCTCCTGCACACAGGAGAAACTGAATATGAAGAAAAGAGAACCTTTTATCTTTGTACAATGCAGTAACCGGGAACGCTTATCAGAACGCGGATGATCTGAAAATCGTCACGCTGGAAAATGCAATCTACATGGGGATGAAAAACGACCTGGCATTTATGTTAGAGACGAATATTTATCTCTACGAGCACCAGTCCACGTTAAATCCCAACATACCGCTGCGGGATCTGATTTACATAGGAATCGAATATCAGCAGTATGTTGATGATAAGTCCTTGTATTCGTCCCGCCTGCAGAAGATACCGGCACCGAAATTTATGGTATTTTATAATGGAACGGATGCAGTGGATGACCGGGTGGAACTTCGACTGTCAAAGGCTTATGAGCATCTGGCTGGCGAGCCGGACCTGGAGTTAAAAGTCCTGATGTTAAACGTCAATGAAGGACATAACAAAGAGCTGATGGAGCA
>ERZ791826.949-NODE-949-length-20452-cov-3.357994_pt1 | contig 20452 bp, 14 predicted proteins | sample MGYA00510297_ERZ791826 | MGnify/ENA primary metagenome ERZ791826 (study PRJEB30046, sample SAMN00792004) | human gut metagenome | study: EMG produced TPA metagenomics assembly of the A metagenome-wide association study of gut microbiota in type 2... | reverse complement strand
ATACCGACTTATTCGAGCAGATTTTCCAGCGTAAGTTTATGACGTGGCGAAAGCATTGAAAGGAACAGGTGTGCCATTGATTGCCGATGGTGGAATTCGTTATTCGGGTGATATTGTAAAAGCATTGGCTGCTGGGGCTTACTCGGTTATGTTGGGCGGTATGCTGGCTGGTGTTGAAGAATCGCCGGGAGAAACGATCATATTCAATGGACGTAAGTATAAGTCATATCGGGGTATGGGATCTCTCGAAGCGATGGAGAAAGGTTCGAAAGACCGTTATTTCCAAGCTAATGAGACTGATACTAAAAAATTGGTTCCCGAGGGAATTGCGGCTCGTGTTCCCTTTAAAGGATCTTTATATGAAGTGGTTTATCAGATGGTCGGCGGTTTGCGTGCCGGAATGGGATATTGTGGAGCTAAGGATATAGAGGCTTTACATGATGCTAAGTTTACTCGTATTACCAATGCTGGTGTAGCCGAAAGTCACCCTCATGATGTGTCGATAACCAGCGAGGCTCCGAATTATAGTAGAGGATAACTTTTCCGATAAGGAAGGTGGATTTTTATTTTTGGGAAGAATACACTATTTTAGTGATTACGATATAATTTTCTTATATTTGAAGCGTTAAAATAGTGTATTATTTTTGTTGATAACTCGGGACTATCAAGTCTCAATAAAATGTAGTGCATAACACAATGAAAAACAAATGGCTCTTAGCGGCTTTGCTTGCCGGAAATTCTTGGTTTGGAGGGTGGGCTACCGATGTCGACCCTGTTATTATGAGAGTGAATAATAAAGATATTCACAAATCGGAATTTGAGTATATCTATAATAAGAACAGCCAGCAACAAATCGATCATAAATCTCTCGATGAATACGTTACACTATTTAAGAACTACAAGTTGAAAGTTGCCGAGGCCGAAGCTATGGGGATTGATACGACTTCGGCATTTAAAAATGAATTGGCGGGGTATAGAGAAGAGTTGGCTAAACCCTATTTGATCGATGCTTCTGTTGATGACCGTTTGGCACATGAGGCTTATGACCGAATGAAAGAAGATGTGGAGGTAAGCCATATTCTCATAGGATTGAATGCTCGGATTCCTGAGGACCGAGCCGAGGCAAAGAAAAAAGCCGAATCGGTATTGGCTAAAATCAAGGCGGGTGAAGACTTTGGAATGTTGGCAGAGAAATTCAGTGAAGACGGATCGAGGCAGAATAAGGGATATTTAGGATTTATTAGAGGCGGACGTACGGTTTATCCTTTTGAAAAGGCTGCTTTCGCATTACAAGCGGGAGAAGTTTCCGATATAGTGGAAACCCAGTTCGGATATCACATTATAAAAGTACATAGTCGTCGTCCCAATCCGGGAGAGTTTCTATTTTCCCATATCATGATATTGGTGCCTCGTGGTGCTTCTGATGAAGTAAAAGCGCAGAAAGAATCCGAGATACGAGCCATTTATGAAGAATTGAAGTCGGGAGCCGATTTTGCTACGATGGCAAAGGAGCGGTCGGAGGATAAGGCTTCTGCCGTACGAGGTGGAGAATTACCGTGGGTGAGTAGTGGACAATTCGTAAAAGAGTTCGAGGATGCTGCATTTGCTCTTAAAAATAAAGGAGATATTACAGAGCCTGTATTATCTCCCTATGGTTGGCATATCATTAAGTTAATGGACCGGCGGGATATTAAGCCATTTGAACAAATGCGCTCGGAGATTACGCGAATGATGGCACGAGACGAAAGAGGTAGCATGGCTCGTAATGCGATGGTGGCTAAATTGAAAAATGATTATGGCTTTTCTTTGGAAGAATCGCAGCAGGCGAAGTTGATGAAATTGGCTGGCGATTTAGGTAAAGTCGATTCTTCTTATATAGCGGCTATTCATAATGACCAAAGTGTTTTATTCTCATTTGAGAACCATTCATATACAGTGGCCGATTTTGCCTCGTTTTTGTCCAAAGGCCGTGATGTGACGGTCAATGCACCCGATTATGTTTCGACTATGATTGGTTATATGGCCGATATGGAAATATTAGATTTCGAGAAGGCTCATTTGGAAGATAAGTATCCCGATTTTCGCAATTTGATGAATGAATATCGAGACGGCATGTTGCTGTTTGAAATTAGCAATAGGGAAGTTTGGGAAAAAGCATCGAAAGATACCGAGGGCTTGCAGAAGTTTTTCAAGAAAAATAGGAAAAAATACAAATGGGATAAACCTCATTATAAAGGATTTTTGATTCAATGCTGTGATGCGGCTACCGCCGATGGCATAAAGAACCGGATTAAAGAACTCGATGACGATTCTGTAATCGTCGTGTTGAATCGAGAGTTCAATACCGACTCTTTAACAAGAGTAAAAGTGGAACGAGGTTTGTTTGTTGAGGGAGATAATGAAAAAATTGACGAATTGGTATTTAAGGGAGCTCCGGTGAAAGCCGATGAGAAGTTGCCGATAGCTTTTGTGTCTGGTAAACTATTGAAGAAAATGCCGGAAGCGTATACCGATGTGAGAGGACAAGTGACGGCCGATTACCAAACTTACCTTGAAAAAGTTTGGGTGAAGAAACTCAATAAAAAATATCCGGTAGAAATCTATGAAGATGTCCTAAAAACAGTTAATAGGCCGTAGTTGCCATTATTTAGTTGTAATTTAGCGGATATTTATGTAGGTAATATAGATGTATAAAGTCTCGATAATAGTATTATGCGCAGCATTTTCGGCATGCCTTTTTACGGCATGCCGAAGTGGGTTACAGAGCGATGAAAATTCATTGGTACAAGTGGGCGATGAAATACTATCGCGTCAAGAGCTTGCCGATGCCATGCCAGAGAGACTTTCGCGCGCTGATAGTACCGATTTTGCCGACAAGTATATCCGTCGATGGATTTGTGATGTATTATTATATCGAATGGCACAAAAGAATATTCCCGATATAGAACGTATTGATGCATTGGTTGAGAAATACCGACGAGATTTAGTCATATTCGAATATCGTAAGAGATTGGTTAATGAACGGGTGACGAAGTCTTTTGATGAACAAGAAATGCTGGATTATTATGAGCGAAACTCAGAAATGTTTCGTTTGCATGAAGCCATCTTGAAAGGGTTGTTTCTTAAAGTACCGGAGAATACGCCCAATCTTGGACAGTTGAAAAAATGGTATTGTTCTACAAATCCCGATGGAGTAGAAAAGATCGAGAAATATGCTTTGAAAAATGCGGTGATCTATGACTACTTTTATGACAAGTGGATACTGTTTGAAGAAATCGTCAATAATATTCCATACGAGTTTGGAGATGCTGAATCCTTTTTAAAGACACATCATAAGTTGGAATTTAATAAAAACGGATATTGGTATTTACTGAATATTACAGAATATCGTTTGCCGGGAGAAGAAATGCCTTATGATTTTGCTCGGGCTCAAATTCAGGAAATTTTGACAAATAGCAATCGGTTGAACTTTGATCGGGAGCTGGAAGAAAATCTGTATCGGGATGCCGAGAAGTCGGGTGATATAAAGTGGTTGTATAAAGGTGAGAAATCTATTGAAAAAGAGAGTATAAAATAATTGAATTATGTGTAAAGTTACTGATTGGCTTTTATTTTTCTTTATGGCGGTGTCTTTGCCGGCTTTTTCCGATGACAATGTTATCGATGAGGTTGTATGGATAATAGGAGATGAAGCTATTTATAAGTCTGAGGTTGAAGAGCAATATCGACAAATGCAATACGACGGACAACGTATTGATGGCGATCCTTATTGTGTAATACCCGAACAGCTTGCCGTGCAGAAACTTTTTCTGCATCAGGCGAAACTGGATACGATTACAGTTCCTGATGCTACTGTTTTTCAACAAGTAGAGGCTCGTATCAATTATCTGATCGCTAATATCGGGTCGAAGGAAAAAATGGAAGAATACTTTAAAAAGCCGGTAACCGAAATTCGTGAAGAGTTGGCGAATGTTATTCGTGATCAGGGAACCGTACAGGAAGTACAACGAAATTTGGTAAAAGATGTAAAAACCACACCGGCCGAGGTGCGTAAGTTTTATAATCAATTGCCGGCCGACAGTATTCCTTATATTCCCATGCAGGTAGAAGTCCAAATTATTACTTTGAATCCTAAGGTTCCGCAGCAGGAAATAGATAATGTGAAAGCTCGATTGCGTGATTTCAGCGAACAAGTAAATAAAGGCGAGCGGGATTTCTCTACTCTTGCGGTTCTTTATTCCGAAGATCGGGGATCTGCCATGATGGGGGGAGAAATGGGCTTCGTGAGCAAAAGCAATTTGGTGCCGGAGTTTGCCAATGTCGCGTTTAACTTGAATGACCCGAAGAAGGTTTCTAAAATTGTGGAGACCGAATATGGTTACCATATTATACAGTTGATAGAGAAGAGAGGCGACCGTATAAATGTTCGGCATATATTACTTCGTCCGCACGTTTCCGAGAAAGATATATCCGATGCTTTGGTTCGTCTCGATTCGTTGAGGGTAGATTTGATAGATAAGAAAATATCGTTCGATGAAATAACCCAATATGTTTCGCAAGACAAGGATACTCGCAATAACAAGGGACTTATGGTAAACCCTCAAACCGGAAATTCTAAGTTCGAAATGGGACAATTGCCCCAAGATGTGGCTAAGGTGGTTGCCGATTTGAAGGTGGGCGAAATTTCGAAACCGTTTGTCATGACCGACGAACGTAAAAATAAAGAGGTGGTTGCAATCGTAAAGCTGAAAAACAGAATAGATGGACATAAAGCCAATATGTCTGATGATTATCAAACCTTAAAAGCTATTGTAGAGGAAAAGAAGAAGACCGATATATTGAATGAGTGGTTGGCTAAGAAGCAGAGCGAGACATATATCCGCATAAAAGAAGGTTGGCGAAACTGCGAATTTAAGTATGACGGTTGGATAAAGAAATAAGATCGACTCCAATGGGGCATCAAAAAAGAATAAGAGATGAAAAGAGAAGGCATAAAATACTGGTTGGTATTTTATGCCTGCTTACTCTTGGTATGTGGGCGGCATCGGGCACTCCCGAAAAAAAACTTCCTAAACAGGACGATCCCGATAAAGTGTACTTGGTGAATAGTGACGAACTTACTTTCGATAAGGAGCAGAGTGCCGATTATCGAGTATTGAGGGGAAATGTTGTCTTTCGGAAAGATAGTATGTATATGTACTGCGACAGTGCATATTTTTATGAAAAAGACAACTCACTCGATGCATTTAGTAATGTTCGCATGGAGCAGGGCGATACTCTGTTTATTTATGGAGATGTGTTATATTATCGTGGAGATGAGCAGATAGCTCGACTGCGGAATAATGTGCGCATGGAAAACAGAGATGTAACTTTGTTTACCGATAGTTTGAATTATGAGATGATTCCGAATATCGGCTATTATTTCGATGGGGGCAAATTGGTTGATTCTCAGAATGAATTGACTTCTGTATATGGTCAATATTCCCCCGATACCAAACAGTCGGTCTTCAATTTCGATGTGCAGTTGGTGAATGAAAAATATACATTATATTCCGATACGCTCGAATATAATACGCAGACTAAGATTGCCGATATTGTGGGTCCTTCGACTATTGTGTCGGATAGTAATATCATTTATTCGTCGGCGGGTTGGTATAATACCGAAACTGATAAATCGATGCTTTTGGATCGTTCTTTGGTTACGTCGAAAGGACAGAGCCTTACGGGGGATACGATTTTTTACGATAGGAGATCGGGATTCGGCGAAGTGTTCGGTAATATGGTGCTCAACGACTCCATTCGTTCGGTGATTATGGAAGGACAATATGGTTTTTACAATGAAAGAACCGAGTATTCGTTTGCGACAGATTCGGCACGCTTGTTGGAGTTTTCGCGAGGCGATACGTTGTATTTGCATGCCGATACTCTTAAATCTCACTTGGTATTGCCCGATTCCACCCGTCTTTTGCAGGCCTATCATGGTGTGAGATTTTTTAGGATAGATGCGCAGGGAGTTTGTGATTCTATGGAGTTTACGTCGGTAGATTCGCTTCTTCACATGTATAAACTCCCTATCATTTGGAATGAAAATTATCAGATAACCGGAGATACGATTCGTATACACATGAATGACAGTACGGTCGATTGGGCCTTGATTCCTGGGTCTGCTTTTGCTGCACAGCATAAAGATTCTGTTTTTTATGATCAAGTTTCCGGTAAGGAGTTGAAAGCATGGTTTGAGCAAGGGCAGTTGCGTCAAATAGATGTAAATGGCAATGCTCAAACGATTTTCTATCCTCAGGAACGGGATTCGACATTGACAGGGCTGAATAAAGCCGAAAGCGGATTTTTGAGAATGTACTTGAAAAATCAGCAGATGGAGAAGATAATTATTTGGCCTCAACCGCAGGGAAGCATGACTCCGTTGGACTTGATAAAGCCCGAGCAGCTATATTTACCGGCCTATAAATGGTATAGTGATTTGAGGCCGGTAAGCCCCGAAGACATATTTCGAAAACCAGAAGTGAAAATAGAAGTTGTTGAAGAGAAAAAACATCGCTTCAATCATTAAGATTTGGTCGAATTATGAGTGATATCATACATTTATTGCCCGATTCTGTGGCTAATCAAATTGCAGCTGGAGAAGTGATACAACGTCCGGCCTCGGTAATTAAAGAATTGGTGGAGAATGCTGTCGATGCGGGAGCTACGTCTATTCAGATTATTTTGAAAGATGCAGGACGTACTCTTATTCAGGTGATAGACGACGGCAAAGGAATGTCTCCGACCGATGCCCGGTTAGCCTTCGAACGCCATTCGACTTCTAAAATTCGTTCGGCCGACGATTTATTCTCGCTACGTACGATGGGGTTTCGAGGAGAAGCGTTGGCTTCTATCGCCGCTATTTCTCAGGTAGAGCTTCGTACGCGCAGAGTCGACGATGAGGTAGGCACTTGTATACGTATGTCGGCTTCCCAATGTGAAGGGCAGGAGGCGATTTCTACTCCTGTGGGGAGTAATTTTGCGGTAAAAAATATCTTTTTTAATGTGCCAGCACGACGTAAATTTCTTAAATCCAATCAGGTGGAATTGAGCAATATACTCAATGAGTTTGAGCGTATGGCATTGATTAATACTCAAATTAGTTTTATTCTCGTCCATAATGACTCGGAATTGTATAATTTGCCGGCTACCAATTTGAGGCAGCGTATTGTTGCACTTTTTGGTAAGAGTCTTAATCAGCAGTTACTTTCTTTGGGAACGGAAACGTCTTTGGTGAAGATTTCGGGTTATGTGGGGCGTCCCGAAGCTGCTCGCAAAAGAGGAGCATTACAATATTTTTTTGTAAATGGCCGGTATATGCGCCACCCATATTTTCATAAAGCGGTGACGATTTGTTACGAACATTTGATACCGGTCGGTGAAATGCCCAATTACTTTATCAATCTTACGGTCGATCCCGAGACGATTGATGTGAATATCCACCCGACTAAGACCGAAATAAAATTTGAGAACGAGCAGCCCATCTGGCAAATTCTTTCTGCCTCTGTAAAGGAAGCATTGGGAAAATTCAGTACGGCTCCCTCTATCGATTTCGATATGGAAGATGCACCGGAAATTCCAACATCGAAGCCGGGTACACATGTTCTTCCCCCTACGGTTCATGTGGATACGACGTATAACCCTTTTCGAGTAGGAGGTGGCGGTTCTTCTGTGAAGAGACCGAACTATGATTGGCAGCAGCTTTATAGCAGCTTTAACAATACAAAAGAAGGTTCGACCGTTCAGCCCGATTCAGACAACGATTTTCCGTCTAAATTGGATTTCTCTGATGGATATGTTTCTAATTTTTCTAGTGAAGGGGAACAATCGGTTTTTCCTGAGTTCGAGTCGAAACTGAATCAAAGCGGTAGGACTGTGTTGCAGTTGAAAGGGAAATACATTATGACTTCTTCGGCTGAGGGGTTAATGGTGATAGATCAACATCGGGCTCATGGCATAATTTTGTTTGAGCGTTTTATGGCGGGAATATCCTCTCGCGAAATGGCTTCGCAACGTATTTTGTTCCCCGAAATCATGCAATTGACGGTCTCTCAATCAGAAACTTTACATGGAATCTGGGAAGAATTGATAGCACTTGGATTCGATTTAGCCGATATGGGGCAGAATAGCTATTCTATCAATGCGATACCGGCCGGTATAGAAGGGATAGATGTACGAGACCTTATTGGGCAAATGCTTGTAACTGCTTCGGAGAAAGAACATGATGCAAAGGCCTCGTTGCAAAAGCGTATGGCTTGGACTTTGGCCGAGACTGCTGCTGTACCGGTGGGACAGTCTCTTTCTCAGGAAGAAATGTCGTCTATGGTCAATGATTTGTTATCTTTGAAAACACCGGCTTATACGCCCGAAGGCAAATCAGTTTTTATTATCATCTCGTATGACGAGTTGCAGAAACGGTTTAATTGATTGAGTTATGTTGATTTTGTTGTCTCCGGCAAAAACGATGGTAGGGAGTAGTAGAACTACTGTCCCTTTTGTTACCGTTCCGTTATATAAAAGTGAGGCCGAGCATATAGCGATGGAAATGGCTGGTTATTCGGTCGAAGAACTGTCGGGTATGCTGGGGATAAATCGTAATTTGGCCTTGCAGACGAAAGAGAGATATAATGTATTTCATTCGCCCGATGTGCATGGATTACCGGCTCTTTTGGCCTATACCGGTATTGTCTTTCGTTACATTTCGCCAGCCGATTTTACCGAGGCCGATTTTGAATATGCTCAGAATCATTTGCGTATGGCATCGGCTTGTTACGGACTGACTCGGCCGCTCGATGTAATAAAACCCTACCGCATGGAATATGCTGTTGAATTGCCTTCGATGGGTATTCCTGTTTCGGAATATTGGAAGCCGCTTTTAACCGATAAATTGATTGACGATACAAAAGCGGCTGGTGGAATATTGGTCAATTTGGCGAGCCGTGAAATCCAGCAATCGTTCGATTGGTCTCGAATAAATAAAAGGGTACGAGTAATCACTCCCGAATTTAAAGTATATAAAGGCGACGGGTTTAAGACAATCGTGATATACGCGAAAATGATGAGAGGGGCGATGACTCGTTATATCCTAAAAAACAAAATATCCCACCCCGACGATATTTGTTCTTTCTCGGCAGAGGGCTTCCACTTCTCGCCCGAACATTCGAGCGAAAATAATCCTGTATTTGTCGTTTAATCAGCGCTGTTGTCTTATTATATAAATAGTTCCGGTTCTTTTCTTGTTTCGCATTTTTCCTTGAAAGCCCGAATAGATAGAAATAATTTCAGTGGATTTATTTTTCTCGCATTTTGAGGACAGAAGGCGATACATCTCATGCAAGAGATACATTTGCTTTCGTCCGTCATTCGGGGATTCTCTTGGGGAATAGCGTTGGTGGGGCATAATGCCGCGCATTTCCCGCACTGTGTGCATTTTTTACCGGCACGAGGTTTCAGGGGTACTCCGTTATATATTTTATAATCAGCATTTCCTTTCACTTGTATTTCTGTGAAACTCTCTCCATTTTTCAGTTGCACCAATTTAGTTTTGATTTGTTCTGAAAAATTCTTTAAGATCGTTTCATCGTCAGAATCCGGACGACCTTTGGCATAAACCCTCATGATAGAATGCTCGGCAATACAGGCGATACAAGCAACGGTTTGAAATCCGTTCGATTCTATCGTTGTCTTTAATTCAAGTAAAGCATCGTCGTAATCCCGATTCCCGTAGACGACCACGAGTATAGCCGGGGTGTTATGCCCGGTTATACGTTTCAGTCGATCTATGGCTACGGAAGGAACTCTCCCTCCATACACAGGAACAGCCACTAATAGGGTGTCTTCCCCATTTAGATCGTAAGAGTTCTGTTGCCGTGTATGGTCGGTAATATCTATTTCCGTAGCCTGAGGGTCTATCTCTTTGCCGATGATATAGGCAGCCTTTCGGGTTCCACCCGTTGGGCTGAAATAAACGATGTGCATTTTTTTATTGTTTGTTTCTACGCTCCTGAACAATGGCATCGAGAACTGCGACAGTCGTTAGGTTGACAATATCTCTCGTCGAACTGGCAATATCGGTGAAGTGAATAGGTTTGTTCAATCCCATTTGTATCGGGCCGATAGACTCTGCCACACCCATTTCCAGCATCATTTTATAAGCCGAGTTCGCCGAACTTAAATTCGGGAAAACAATCGTATTTACTTCTCGCCCTTTCAGCTTGTTGAACGGATACGATTTGTCTCGGAGTTTATTATTGAGGGCAAAGTTCATTTGCATTTCTCCGTCGATGATGATTTCGGGATATTGTTCGTGTAAAATTTTAATGGCTTCGTGTACTCTTAGGGGACTTCCTTGATTATCCGACCCGAAGTTAGAATAGGATACCATAGCGATAACAGGATCTTTGGCAAAAAACCTTACAGAGTCATAGGACAATTTTGCAATGTCGATTAATGTTTCGGTAGTCGGTTTCCGATTGATGAGTGTATCGGCGAGGAAATAAGTCCCGCACTTGGTGTTCATGATGTGCATGGCTCCGAAATGTTTGTATCCTTCGCGTATACCGATAACCTCTTTCGCAATCTGTATAGTCTCTGCATACTTGGAGTATGTGCCTGTGATGAAGGCATCGGCTTCTCCGGCTTCGACCATCATCATACCGAAGTAATTGCGGTCGAACATCTTTTCATGAGCTTCGGCGTAGGTCATGCCCTCGCGTTGTCTCTTTTCTGTAAGAAGCTGTGCGTAGCGGATACGGCGGTCTTCTTCGTTCGGATGCCTCAAATTGATAATTTGCATGCCCGATAAATCTACACCTATGGATTCTGCCAGCTTCCCTATTAACTCATCGTTCCCTAATAAAATAGGTTTGCAAATACCCTCTTTCATTGCCGTAGAAGCCGCTTGTAACATATTGGCATGATTGGCTTCGGCAAACACGACACGTTTGGGCTCTTTGCGGGCCATTTCGGTAAATTCCCGTAACATCTTGTTGTCATATCCCATCAGCTTTTTCAGCCGGTCATTGTAGGCATCCCAGTCGGTGATGTGATGCTGGGCGACACCAGAGTCCATCGCTGCTTTGGCGACTGCGGGGGCTACTGCGGTCAATAGTCTGGGGTCGAGAGCTTTGGGGATAATATATTCGGGACCGAACGAAAGTCTCTTTATTCCATAGGCCGAGTTGACAACATCGGGTACAGGTTCTTTGGTTAGTTTGGCAATGGCATACGTAGCGGCCAGTTTCATCTCTTCGTTAATGGCGGTAGCGCGAACATCGAGAGCTCCTCTGAAAATGTAAGGGAATCCCAATACATTATTTATTTGGTTGGGATAGTCCGACCGACCGGTAGCGAATATCAAATCTTTGCGAGAAGCCATTGCTTTATCGTAAGATATTTCGGGATTAGGATTGGCCAATGCGAATACAATGGGCTTTTCATTCATGGATTGTACCATTTCTGTTGTCAAGACATCGGCCACGGAAAGTCCCAGAAAAATATCCGCTCCGCGCATGGCATCGGCTAAGGTCTTTATATCGGTTCGTTCGGTGGCGAATTGCTTTTTTGCCGGTGACAAATCGGTGCGGCTGGTGCTGATGACCCCTTTGCTGTCCACCATGACGATGTTCTCTTTTTTAATGCCCAATCCCATGTATAATTTCGTACAAGAACTGGCTGCGGCTCCGGCGCCGTTAACGACGAGTTTCGCCTCTTCTATTTTTTTCCCTTGTATATCGAGGGCATTTAAAAGTCCGGCCCCGGAAATAATCGCTGTTCCGTGCTGATCGTCGTGCATAACGGGGATATTTAGTTCCTCTTTTAATCGGGTTTCTATTTCGAAACACTCGGGAGCTTTTATATCTTCCAAATTTATACCTCCGAAAGTGGGGGATATGGCTTTTACTGCGGCAATAAATTTGTCAGGGTCTTTTTCATTGACCTCAATATCGAATACGTCGATACCTGCGAATATCTTGAATAGCAAGCCTTTCCCTTCCATGACGGGCTTTCCGGCCAAAGCACCGATGTCGCCTAAACCCAATACAGCCGTCCCATTGGAAATGACTGCTACCAAATTACCTTTGGCTGTGTATTCATACGCCTTTTCTGCATCTTGTTCTATTTCAAGACACGGTTCTGCTACTCCCGGAGTATAGGCTAGGGATAGGTCTCGTTGTGTACTATAAGGTTTGGTAGGAATTACTTCTATTTTTCCAGCTTTACCTTCACTGTGATATTTTAAGGCATCTTCTTTTGAAACTTTTGACATAAGTATACTATTTAGTGGTTTATCTGTTTAATTTGTATTCCCAAAAGTTAAATAACTTTTAATTTGTAAGCGTATCGAGTACAAATGTAGCAAATTTATCTCATCTCTTATGTTAAGAAAAACATTTCTTTAAAAATAAAAGTTTTACAAGGGGAATCAGCTCTTTCGATATTCTTTGGGTGATAATCCGATTTGATGTTTAAAATATTTACTGAAAAAAGTTTGTGAGGGAAAGTTCAGTTCATTGCTGATTTGCTGAATCGTCATACTTGAATTTTTGAGTAATCTTTGAGCCTCCAAAATGACATACCTCTTTATCCATTCGCTAGCCGATATGCCGCTATTATTTTTTACGGTTGTAGATAAATATTTGGCTGTAATACATAGCTTGTCGGCATAGAAATTCAACTGTCTATATTTTTTGAATTTTTTTTCTACCAAATCTAAGAATTCGTAGGTAATATAGTCGGCTCTTGTCTTTTCGTTTTTTTTGTAAGAACTTATTTGTTTCCAAACTGTCGAATAGAAAAGTGCTACGGTAAGGTGTTGTATCGATTTTATTCGGAAAGGATTATCAGTATCGGCTATTATCTTTTTTATGTAAGCACAATAGTCCAATAATGCAGTTAAAGTTTCCTGAGATAAATGATGAGATATATTGTCTTGCCGGGGGAACCTTAATAATAAAATTTCATTTTTGGAATACGATGCGATATTGCTGGCGAAGTTTTTGGTAAAAGCAATGCAAATGATATAAAAATCTTCGCTGTTACTATCGTGTTGTAAAATTTGATTGGGATAAATGCTGATTACGCAAGGAGCGATTGCGTTATACTCTATGGAATTTATTTTCCCTTTAACCCAACCTTTCAGGACAATACATAATGTGAATGCTTCTGCTTTGTAAGGATAGTTGAATTTTGATAAATCCGAGATATTATCTTTATTAATCTCTATCAAAGCGAACTCGTTATCGACATGTAAAACATGTTTGTAATGATTGAAGCTCTCGTTGGGAATATCGGTTATGTGAATGGTCATAAATATTTTTATTTTTTCGGAGCAAAAATAGTCTAATTGTCTTGTAAATAATCTTGAATGAGAAAAATAGACCTGAATAGGGGGATAAAAGGACTCATTTGTATGTAAAGATGGATTTATATTTGCAGCCGAAATAAAATCTCTGAAAGAGAATTTGTAATAGAATGAAGGATATAATTTTTATTTATTTTATTTTTTCATTCTTTCCAGCTATTATACAGAGTTTATGCCTAAATTTGTAGCATTCGAAATGTGTTTGAAAAATCCCTGTTTATAGGGGTTATAAAGGTTTTATGTAGGTATTGATTAAATTTATCAATAAGTTGTGTTTAATAATTTTTAATATAAAATTTTAACTCGACTTGGAATATCAACGTTGAAAATAATTTTTGTTGCTTATGAAATTGACTAAAAATTTTATTCAGCCTATCGCAGGTGCGATGCTTTGTATTTTTTTATTTTCCTGTGGAGGAAAAAATGCCCAGAATGGAGGCGGAATGGTTCGCGAATATGCCGTAATGACATTACAGCCCGATTCGATGGAGTGGTATAGCAATTACCCTGCTGCAATTAAGGGTAAGCGGGATATTGAGATACGTCCGAATGTTAGTGGCTTTATTACAGATTTGAGAGTCGATGAGGGGTCTGTCGTAAGAAAAGGTCAAGTTCTTTTCGTTATCGATACAGTCCCGTACAAAGCTGCATTGAAAGTCGCCGAGACTAATGTAGAGGTAGCGAAAGCCAGTACCGAAACCGCTCGCCTTACGGCAGAAAACAAACGGGAGTTGCAGAGACGAGATATCATCAGCGAATATGATTTGCAAATGGCCGAAAACTCTTATGCTTCGGCTAAGGCCCAGTTGGCTCAGGCGGAAGCCCAATTGGTAAATGCCCGTAATAACGATTCCTATACGCGAGTTATCAGTCCGCTCGATGGAGTAGTGGGGGAGATTCCTTTCCGTGTGGGGAGTTTGGTGTCGCCGTCTTCGGCCACTCCGCTTACCACTGTTTCGGATAATTCCGAGATGTATGTTTACTTTTCGATGACCGAGCGGCAAATTTTGGAATTGGTGGCACAATACGGTGCTGAGAATTTTTTGCAAAAACTTCCGACTGTATCGTTGAAACTTTCCGATGGTAGTATATACCCGTTGAAGGGGCGGATCGAAACGGTCAGTGGAATTATAGATACACAGACAGGCTCCTCGAATATGCGTGCTACTTTTGAAAATCCGAATAGGTTGTTGCGTAGCGGAGGTTCGGGAGTTATCATGATTCCTATGAAAAACGACCATGCTATTTTGGTTCCGCAAAAAGCTACTTACGAAATTCAAGATAAGAAATTTGTTTATGTTTTAAATGACGACTCTACGGTGACTTCTACCGAAATAACCATTGCATCGATCGACAACGGAAAAGAGTATATGGTAACTTCGGGATTGAAAGCCGGGGATCGTATCGTGACAGAAGGTGTCAATACTTTGAAGGACGGCATGACTATTAAAGCAGCTGGTTCGCAAAATAATCAATAACAAGAACTTCAAATAGATAAAAGATTATGAAGTTAGATAGATTTATCAACCGCCCGGTATTATCGACCGTTATTTCCATTTTTATGGTCATACTGGGTGTTATAGGACTTGTATTTTTACCGATTACGCAATATCCAGATATTGCTCCTCCTACTATACAAGTTTCGACAACTTATACAGGAGCTAACGCTCAAACCATATTGAATAGTGTTATAGCTCCGTTGGAAGAGTCCATAAATGGTGTGGAAAACATGCTATACATGACTTCTACGGCAACCAATACAGGATCGGCGTCGATCAACGTATATTTTAAGCAAGGAACCGATCCCGATATGGCTGCCGTGAATGTGCAGAACAGGGTCGCTAAGGCTCAAAATCTGTTGCCGGCAGAAGTAACGCGGGTGGGTGTGATTACCGAAAAACGTCAGACGAGTATGTTGATGGTATTCTCTCTGTTCAGTCCAGATGACCGGTACAGTTTGGAGTTCCTTGAAAATTATGCAAAAATTAATGTCCTCCCCTTAATTCAGCGTGTATCTGGTGTCGGTGCTGCCGATGTTATGGCGACAGACTATTCTATGCGTATTTGGTTGAAACCCGATGTTATGGCGCAATATGGTTTGATGCCGGCGGATATTGCAGGTATTTTGGCTGAGCAGAATATCGAAGCCGCTCCCGGTCAGTTCGGAGATCAGGGAAATCAATCGTTTCAATACGTTTTGACCTATAAAGGCCGTTTGCAAACCCCTGAGGAGTTTGGTAATATGGTGATACGAGCAAACGACGATGGGCAAATTTTGTACTTGAAAGATGTTGCCGATATTGAATTAGGTCGGTTGACCTATGGGTTTAAAAACTTCCAGAACGGGCATAATGCGGTAAGTGCGATGGTCTATCAGGCTGCCGGATCCAATGCCACTGCAATTATCGGCGATATTACAAATTTGTTGGAAGATATAAAGAAAGACCTTCCCCCCGGAATGGAAATCGAAACGACTTTGAATGCTAACGACTTCCTGTTTGCTTCGATTCACGAGGTAATCAAGACCCTTATCGAAGCCTTTATTTTGGTGTTCTTTGTAGTGTATGTCTTCTTGCAAGATTTCCGTTCGACGTTGATTCCCGCTATCGCTATTCCGGTGTCGTTGATCGGTACGTTCTTTGCCTTGTATTTGATGGGATTTAGTTTGAACTTGTTGACTCTTTGTGCATTGGTTCTTGCCATTGCGATTGTGGTCGATGATGCCATAGTGGTCGTCGAGGGAGTCCATGCTAAGTTGGATCAAGGATATAAGTCACCCCGTAAAGCATCTATCGATGCCATGCGCGAGCTTTCTGGCGCTATCATTTCGATTACGTTGGTGATGATGTCGGTGTTTATTCCGGTAAGTTTCATGCCGGGAACTTCGGGAACATTCTATCGGCAGTTCGGTCTCACGATGGCATTTGCCATTGGTTTCTCGGCGATCAACGCATTGACGCTGAGTCCGGCTTTGTGTGCTATTTTATTGAAACCTCACAATAAAGACGGACATGAAAATAAAAAAACATCGTTTATCGATCGTTTTCATATAGCGTTTAATGCAGCATACAACACGATGCTCTCCAAATATAAAAATGGGGTTACCCATTTTGTCCATCATAAAAAACTTTCGTTTGCGGGAGTTATCGTAGGAGTTATTGTCTTGGTTATTTTAATGAACATCACTCCTACGGGACTTGTCCCGAATGAAGATACAGGTACGATAATGATTACAGCCGATTTGCAGCCGGGAACTTCTCAGGAACGTACGGAGAAAATTCTTATGGAGGTAGATAGTATTATCGCTACTCATCCGGCAGTAAAAAGTCGTACACAAATTTTAGGATTCAGTTTTATCGGTGGACAAGGGAATACCTATGGCTCTTTTATCGTGAAATTGAAAGATTGGGACGAACGTACCGGAAAAGGTATGGATGCCAATTCTGTAATCGGGACTCTTTATATGAAGTTCGCTACGGAAATAAAGGATGCCCGTGTATTGTGTTTTGCTCCGCCTATGATTCCGGGGTACAGTATCAGTAATGGTTTCGAGTTGAACTTGCAGGACAAGACCGGTGGTTCGCTGGATCATTTTTATGAAGTCGCTCAAAATTTATGAGCTGAGCTGATGAAGCGACCGGAGATAGCGATGGCCTCGACGACATTTAATCCTTCGTTCCCGCAGTATATGGTCGATGTCGATGTCGCCAAATGTAAACAGGCCGGTATTAGCCCGAGCGATGTGCTGGCGGCTCTACAAGGTTATTTGGGAGGTATGTACTCTTCTAACTTTAACCGTTTCGGTAAGTTATACCGTGTCATGATACAAGCAGAACCGAGTGCTCGGGCCAATCCCGAAAGTCTGAACAACATAAAAATTCGTAATGGTTCAGAGATGGCTCCGATTACCAATTTCATTACCTTGAAAAAGGTATATGGTCCCGATAATATCAAGCGTTTCAATATGTTTACGGCTATGACTATTAACGGTAATCCGGCCGACGGATATAGTTCTGGTGAAGCTATTAAAGCTATCGAGGAAGTCGCCGCCGAAACATTGCCGGTAGGTTATGGATATGAGTTCTCGGGTATGACCCGTGAAGAGCAGGGTTCGAGCAGCGGTACGACAGCTATTATCTTTATGTTGTGCTTGGTATTTGTTTACCTGTTGTTAAGTGCTCAATACGAAAGTTATATTTTGCCGCTTTCGGTAATCCTCTCGATACCGTTTGGATTGGCCGGTAGCTTTATATTTGCATTGATGATGGGAGTCGAGAATAATATCTATTTGCAAATCGCTTTGATTATGCTTATCGGTTTGTTGGCGAAGAATGCGATTCTTATCGTAGAGTTTGCGTTGGATCGTCGTCGTACGGGTATGCCTATTATCAATGCGGCCATCGATGGAGCGGCAGCCCGTCTGCGTCCTATCTTGATGACGTCATTGGCGATGGTTATCGGTTTGTTGCCTATGATGTTTGCCAGTGGAGTAGGTGCTAACGGTAACGGCACTCTGGGAGCCGGAGCCGTGGGAGGTATGCTCATCGGTATGATATGTCAGATATTTATTGTTCCGGCTTTGTTCGTTGTCTTCCAGATTATTCAAGAAAAGATTAAACCTCTTAAATGGAACGATCTTGATAATTCGGAGGTTATTTCGGAGATTGAACAATATTCCAAATAAATTTGAGGTAACTCTATAAAACAGAGAATATATGAAACGAATTCTTTTATATACCGTGTGTGGTTTAGCTATGCTCACTATGTTTAATAGCTGCCACATATATAATAAATATCATCGACCCGATGTCGATGTAGAAGGCTTGTTCCGAGATACTGTCGCGGCAGGCGATACCCTTGTGGCAGATTCCTTGAATATAGGGAATTTGCCATGGGAAGAAGTCTTTACCGACACGATATTGCAGAATCTCATACGCATTGGATTAGAAAAAAATAGCGATCTGCAAAGTGCCATGTTGCAAGTAGAAGCGGCTCAGGCTAGTTTCAATGCCGCTCGCTTGGCGTTTTTGCCAACGTTGAATTTGACTCCGCAAGGCGGTGTAAGTAGTTTCGATGGTAGCAAAGCCTCATGGACTTACAATGCGCCGGTTACGGCAAGTTGGGAGATCGATATATTTGGAAGAGTGCTGAATTCAAAACGCAATGCAAAAGCTGTATTAATGCAAAGCGAAGCGTATGAACAAGCGGTTCGTACACAGATTATCGCTACCATAGCTAATGGTTATTACACCTTGTTGATGCTCGATAAGCAACTCGCTGTTACGGAAGAGACCGCTTTGTTGTGGGAAAAGAGCGTGGAGACGATAAAAGCGATGAAGATTGGAGGCATGACAAATGAAGCTGCGGTAGCGCAAAGTGAAGCGAATAGCTATATGATTGCGGCTTCGATACCGGCTTTGCGGCAACAGATAAGAGAAGCGGAAAACAGTTTGTCCACATTGCTTTATCAAGCGCCCCAATCGATCGAGAGAGGAACGTTTGAAGACCAGAAACTCCCCGAAATGTTACAAGTGGGAGTCCCGGTTCAATTACTTTCCAATCGTCCCGATGTACGGTCGGCAGAGCTCTCGTTGGCTGCGGCATATTATACTACGAATATAGCGCGGTCTGCCTTTTATCCCAACTTGGTAATTTCGGGATCTGCCGGATGGACCAACTCAGCCGGGAGCATGATCGTTAATCCCGGAAAAGTGTTGCTGTCTGCAGCTGCATCGTTGGTACAACCGATATTCAATCATGGCAGTAATGTCGCGAATCTGAAAGCTGCCAAAGCTCAGCAGAAGATGGCTGCTATTAATTTCCAGCAGACAATCCTTAATGCAGGAAAAGAGGTAAGCAATGCTCTTTATCAAATTCAAACGACAAAGGAAACTCTTGTAAATAGAAATCAGCAGGTCGCTTCTTTGGAAAGAGCTGTTGAAGCTACCGAGTCGTTGATGAAGCTGGGCACTTCGACCTATCTCGAAGTCCTTACAGCTCAACAGTCGTTGTTGAATGCCCAGTTGTCCCAGATTTCCGATTCGTATCAATGCATGGTCGCTGTCGTCAGTTTGTATCATGCCTTAGGCGGAGGTCGGGAAATAGAGGAAAATACGAAGTAAAAATTAAAAATAATATACTATGATTAGTCCGTTAGCGTACGTCGATTCCAAAGCGGTGATTGGGAACAATGTGACGATTCACCCCTTTGCTTATATCGATAAAGATGTTGTCATTGGAGACAATTGTGTGATATATCCATACGCCAGTGTTTTGGCGGGAACTGTCATGGGAAAAAACAATCGGGTTTTTCAAGGTGCTATTTTGGGCGCCGAGCCGCAGGATTTCCATTATAAAGGCGATGCTACCCGGTTGTCTATCGGGGACGATAATATGATTCGAGAATATGTTATCATCAATAGAGCTACGACTCCCGAAGGAGAAACTGTCATTGGAAATAGAATTTGTCTGTTGAAAGGAACACGTATCGGACACGACTGCCGTGTGGACGACGATTGCATTTTAGGTATCGATTGTGACCTCTCGGGAGAGTGTCATATTCATAGTAAAGCAATTCTCGCCGGACGTGTAATCGTGAAAGAGCGCTGTCGGGTAGGTAGCTGGACTTTGGTGAAAAGCGGTTGCCGTACGGGTAAAGATATACCTCCGTATATTTTAGCTGCACATAATCCCATTACATATAAGGGAATAAATGCATTTATTCTTAGACGGCGAGGATTCGGTGAGGCTACTATCGAGAATATCGCTTTGGCTTATCGACAAATATATCAGTCGGGTACTAGTCTTGAAAATGCAGTGCTTCGTATTAAAGAAGTGGTGGAGCCAAGTCCCGAAATTGATTATATTCTATCTTTTATAGAAGATTCGAAAATGGGTATAATTGCTACCTATGGAGAAGAAAAATAAAGTAGAAAAGTAGACTGAAAGAAACCCCGGTTAAAAATAACCGGGGTTTCTTTTTATAAATGCCTATTCTCTTTTTCTATTTTAAATATATAAATATTTGATTATTATATAATTATGTGC
>ERZ791826.942-NODE-942-length-20557-cov-4.175934_pt1 | contig 20557 bp, 19 predicted proteins | sample MGYA00510297_ERZ791826 | MGnify/ENA primary metagenome ERZ791826 (study PRJEB30046, sample SAMN00792004) | human gut metagenome | study: EMG produced TPA metagenomics assembly of the A metagenome-wide association study of gut microbiota in type 2... | reverse complement strand
AGAACAGATCGGTGAAAAACTGGCGTTTTGCGGGGCGGAGGTTTTAAGCGGCATGGCAAGAGGAATTGATGCATACGGACATATCGGGGCATTAAAAGCGGGCGGAAATACGTATGCGGTGCTGGGGTGCGGCGTAAATGTCTGTTATCCCAGAACGAATCAGAAATTGTATGAGAATATTCTTTCGCATGGAGGAATCATCTCGGAATATCCGCCGGAGACTGAACCGATCGCACAATTATTTCCTGCCAGGAACCGGATCATATCAGCGCTCTCGGATGTGGTCGTGATCGTGGAGGCAAAGGAGAGAAGCGGTTCCCTGATCACAGCTGATTTTGCGCTGGAGCAGGGAAAGGATATTTATGCAGTTCCGGGGCGTGTGACAGATTCCTTAAGCATGGGCTGCAATAACCTGATCCGGCAGGGTGCAGGCATTATAAACAGTGTAGAAGATTTTGTAAAAGATCTTGAATTGTATACATGTATTGACACAACTCAAGAAAATTTTAACAAATTATTACTTGAAAAAGATGAAAGCTTGGTGTATGCTTGTTTGAGTTTACGACCGAAAAGTATGGAAGAACTTTTGAAAAAAACAGGATTTGAAATGCCTCAGATGGCAGATGTCCTGCAGAGACTGATTCAGAAGGACTTTATCACGGAATCTTTTAAAAATTATTATATACGCAAAATCTGAGAGTGAGGAGACAGTTGAATGGCTAAGTACCTGGTTATCGTGGAATCGCCGGCAAAGGTGAAGACAATTAAAAAGTTTCTGGGAAAAAATTATGAGGTTGCAGCTTCAAACGGACATGTGCGCGATCTTCCAAAGAGTCAGCTTGGGGTTGATGTGGAACATGATTTTGAACCGAAGTACATTACTATCCGAGGAAAAGGAGATATCCTTGCGAATCTTCGCAAAGAAGTGAAAAAAGCAGATAAAGTGTATCTCGCAACTGACCCGGACCGTGAGGGAGAAGCGATTTCCTGGCATCTTAGCAAAGCATTAAAGCTGGAGGGCAAGGACATCAACCGCATCAGTTTCAATGAGATCACACAGAGTGCAGTGAAAGCCTCTTTGAAACAGCCGAGAGACATTGACATGAACCTTGTGAATGCGCAGCAGGCGAGACGTATCTTAGACCGCATAGTTGGTTATAAGATCAGCCCGCTGCTCTGGGCAAAAGTAAAACGTGGCTTAAGTGCCGGACGAGTGCAGTCCGTTGCGCTGCGTATTATCTGTGACCGCGAGGAGGAGATCAACGCTTTTATCCCGGAAGAATACTGGACGCTTGACGCAGAATTAAAGATCGCAGGTGAGAAAAAACCTTTGCTTGCAAAGTTCTATGGAGACAGCGAAAGCAAGATGAATATCTCTTCGAGGGAGGAGATGGACCGCGTGATGGCAGAAATCTCCAAAGAGAAATTTAAAGTGATCGAGGTAAAAAAAGGCGAGCGTGTGAAAAAAGCGCCGCTTCCATTTACGACCAGTACCCTGCAGCAGGAGGCATCCAAAGCGCTGAACTTCCCAATCTCAAAGACGATGAGAATCGCCCAGCAGCTCTATGAAGGTGTGGATGTGAAGGGGCAGGGAACGGTCGGTCTTATCACTTACCTGCGTACAGACTCTGTCCGCATTTCCGAGGAAGCAGATGCACAGGCACATGAGTACATCGGAAAAAATTACGGTGAAAATTATCTTGCAACACAGACAACTGCCAAAAAGTCCGGCGCAAAGATCCAGGATGCACATGAGGCCATCCGTCCATCCGATATCAATCGTACACCGGCAATGGTAAAAGATTCCCTTTCCAGAGATCAGTTTCGCCTGTATCAGCTGATCTGGAAACGTTTTGCAGCAAGCCGTATGGCATCTGCGGTATATGAGACGACCAACGTGAAGATCGGTGCCGGAAATTACCGGTTTACAGTATCAGCATCCAAGATCGCATTTGATGGATTTATGTCTGTATATACCAGTGAGGATGACGAAAAGGCAGAAAATAATGTGCTGCTGAAGTCGATCGATGAGAGTACGGAACTTTCTTTGGAAAAGCTTGATGAAAAACAGCATTTTACCCAGCCGCCGGCGCACTATACAGAGGCGTCTCTGGTCAAGACATTAGAGGAACTTGGAATCGGACGTCCGAGTACCTATTCCCCGACCATTACAACGATTCTTGCAAGACGCTATATTGTAAAGGAAAATAAGAACATTTACGTGACAGAACTCGGCGAAGTGGTAAATCAGATCATGAAGGAATCTTTCCCGTCTATCGTGGATGAACATTTCACGGCAAACATGGAGAGCCTGCTCGACAGTGTCGGCGAGGGAACTGTTAACTGGAAAACGGTTATAGAGAACTTTTATCCGGATCTTGAAAAAGCAGTCGAGGCTGCGGAAAAAGATCTTGAGAAGGTCAAAATTGAGGATGAAGTGACCGACGTGGTCTGCGATGTCTGTGGCAGAAATATGGTTGTGAAATATGGACCGCATGGTAAGTTCCTTGCCTGCCCTGGATTCCCGGAATGCCGCAACACAAAACCTTATCTGGAAAAAATCGGCGTCAAATGTCCGAAATGCGGCAAAGAGATCGTACTCAAAAAGACCAAGAAGGGCAGAAAGTATTACGGCTGTGAGAATAACCCGGAATGCGACTTTATGAGCTGGTCACGTCCGGTAGAAGAGAAATGCCCGAAATGCGGCGGCTACATGGTTATGAAAGGCAGCAAAATCGTCTGCGCAGACGAGCAGTGCGGTTATGTGACAGAGAAGAAAGAAAAAAATCAGGAATAATTTGAATATATTGAATTTTCTGAATAAATGTGCTAAAATACAAAATGTCATAAAAAACCAGCAAAAACTTATGGGAGGCTGTCAAATGAGCGTTCAATTGTTAGATAAAACAAGAAAAATCAATAAATTGCTGCATAACAACAATTCGTCAAAAGTGGTATTTAATGATATCTGTGATGTGCTTAAGGATATTTTAAACTCTAACATTCTTGTGATCAGTAAAAAGGGAAAAGTGTTAGGAACCGGTCTGACGGATGGTGTGGAAGAGATCCGGGAGCTGATCGTGGATGAGGTCGGCGGATTTATCGATCCATTGCTGAATGAACGTTTGCTTGGAATCCTGTCCACAAAAGAGAATGTCAATCTCGAGACGTTGGGATTTGTGAATGACATTAAGAAATATACTGCGATCATAACACCGATCGACATTGCAGGAGAGCGGCTCGGAACACTGTTTGTGTACCGGGAGAATGATCCGTATGATATTGATGATATTATTTTGAGCGAATATGGGACAACCGTGGTAGGACTTGAGATGATGCGTTCGGTAAATGAAGAGAACGCTGAGGAGACAAGAAAAGTCCAGATCGTAAAATCTGCGATCAGCACGCTTTCTTTTTCAGAACTGGAAGCCATCACCCACATTTTTGAGGAGATGGATGGCAAAGAGGGAATTCTTGTTGCAAGTAAGATCGCAGACCGTGTAGGGATCACAAGATCTGTGATCGTCAATGCACTCCGCAAGTTTGAGAGCGCAGGAGTGATCGAATCAAGATCTTCCGGCATGAAGGGAACCTACATCAAAGTTCTGAATGACGTTGTCTTTGATGAACTGGAACAGATCAAGAAAGAAAATAACATAAAATAAAGGGATTTACGCAAAAAAGGGATTTTATAGCCTGCTATAGAGTCCTTTTTTTCGCATTAAGCAGGAATTGTCAGGGAAGATGGGAACACAGATTGAAAAAACAAAGCACCATATTGTGCCTGACAGTCAAAAATCTACAAGATATGTCAAAAATGGTAAAAAAAGACTTGTGTTTTTTGATTTATTCTTTATAATAAAACTAGGTTACTGTTGAATTATGTAAATTGGAAGGGGAATGTGTCATGATTACTACGAACGCATTTGACTATATCAATGTGTTGGATAAAGCGGCGGATGCAAGCTGGCTTCGTGAGACTGCAATTATGAATAATCTTGCGAACACAGATACGCCGGGATATAAGAGACAGGAAGTGGATTTTGAGTCTGTACTTCAGAGAGAATTAGGCCACTCCAAATACACAACGCTGGACAAGAAAATCCGTTCCTTAAATGCGGATCTTTCCGGTCTGAATGTATCTACCTATACAGACTCATCAAATTATTCTTACCGTCTGGACCGGAACAACGTGGATCCGGATACCGAGAATGTGGAACTGGCATCGGAGACGATCCGTTATCAGGCACTTACGAACAGCATTACCTCTGATTTTACGAGAATGCAGGCAGTTTTAAAGTAAAATAAGAGCAGGATTACAGGAGGATAAAAATGGCTTTATTTCAGGCGTTTGATATCAGTGCTTCGGGAATGACTGCGGAGCGTTTCCGTATGGATACCATTGCAGAGAATATTGCAAATGTAAATACGACAAGAACAGAAGATGGAACTCCATACCGAAGAAAAATAGTTACTTTTGCAGAGAAGGAAGTGACTTCTTTCTCAAGGTATTATCAGAATGCCAGATCTAAGTTTGTCGGAAATGGTGTGAAAGTATCTTCTGTCAAAGAGGACACAGAGACTGATTTTATCATGGAGTATGATCCGTCCAATCCGGATGCGGATGAGAATGGTTATGTTTCTTATCCGAATGTGAATACGGTCACAGAGATGACGAACCTTATTGATGCATCCCGTGCGTATGAGGCAAACACAACAGCATTCGAGGCTGCAAAATCAATTGCACAGAGCGGACTCTCCATTGGAAAATAAGTAAAGATAAAAGATAAGTAAGGTGGTATGACATATGGATATCAGTTCATTGACAAATATCAGTTCAGATTATCTGAATCAGATCGCACAGCAGAACAGGCTGGTCACGACAGATGATGATTCGTTCAGTTCTGTCCTTTCATCTGCGATGAATATGGTTTCGGAGACAAACGACCTGCAGAACAACGCACAGTCGGAGGTGATCCGTTTTGCATTGGGACAGTCAGAGAACACACATGATCTGACAACGGCACAGTACAAAGCACTTACTGCGATCCAGTATACGGTGGCAGTGAGAGATAAAATGATCGATGCATACAAAGAAATCATGAATATGCAAATTTAGTGAACGAGGGTAGATGAAAATGCCGGAACAGGTACAAAAGGTTTTAGACAGAATCCTAGAATGGTGGAAAAAATTCAATACAAAACAAAAGACACTGCTGATCAGCATTGTGGCAGTTGTGCTTGTGGCTCTTGCAATTCTTGCGGCAGTCGTTTCCAAGCCTAAAATGGTAACATTAGTTACCTGCGAAACAACAGCAGAATCCGGGCAGGTCAAGAACATACTTGACTCTGAGAATATTTCCTATGAACTCTCCGCTGATGGACTTGCCTTTCAGGTAAATGAAAAGGATTACGCAAATGCTTCCATCGTTCTTGGAACAAATGACATTCCAACCAGCGGCACAAAGTTAAGCGATGTGTTTGATGGCGGTTTCAGCTCCACCGAGGCGGATAAAACAAAAAAATATAAATTATATCTCGAAGAGTATTATGCTGAGAAGCTTGAGACATTATCGAATGTAGATGCAGCGGCAGTGACACTGGATCTGCCGGATGAAGATGGAACGATCCTCTCCAAAGGCGAACAGGCATATGTGACAGCGATCCTGACGCTCAACGGAACGATGGATGATGAACAGGCAGCCGGACTTGCAAAATATCTTGCAACAAATGTTGGAAATGATGACACATCCAATGTGCTCATCCTCGATAATAGTTCAAATGTTCTTTTCTCTGGTCAGGATGATACGTCTGTGACAGGAAATGCCAACAACCAGTTGTCTTTAAAGACCAAAGCGGAAAATCAGGTAAAAGGCCAGGTGAAAGATGTCCTTGTAGGATCATCACTGTTTGACAATGTAGAAGTCGGTCTGAATCTTGCGATGAATTTTGACCAGACCACAGAATCCACACATGAGTATTATGCGCCGGATGGACAGACAAACGGTATGGTGGGATCAAAGAGTGAATATCAATCGAATGCAGTCGGTGGAGCAGCGGCAACACCGGGAACAGATTCCAATGATGACGATACGACTTATGTGATGGAAGATAATGATTACACAAGTTCCAGTGTGTCTGAGACGAACACGAACTACCAGAATAACGAGAAGATCACAACAACAACACCGGCAGTTGGAACTGTTAATTATGACGGCTCATCCATATCTGCAGTCGCAACGAACTATGTGATCTATGATGAGGATACACTGCGTGCTTCCGGAACGCTCGGTGACATGACCTTTGATGAGTATGTTGCTGCAAACAGTGAACCTGTAAAGGCGGAAGTAGACCAGGATCTTTATACGCTGATCTCCAATGCAACAGGTGTACCGGTGAGCAATATCACGATCATTGCATATGATCAGCCGATGTTCCAGTACAGCAAAGGAAGTACACGGACTATATCGGATTATCTGCAGATCATCCTTGCAGTATTGATTTTTGCACTATTAGGTTATGTAGTATTCCGCAGCACAAGAAAAGAGAAAGCAGTCGAGCCGGAGCCGGAACTTTCCGTGGAGTCTCTGCTTGAATCCACGAAAGAATCTGCAGATACATTGCAGGATATCGGATTCAATGAAAAATCAGAGACAAGAGTCCTGATAGAAAAATTCGTAGAAGAAAATCCGGAAGCGGCAGCTTCCTTACTTAGAAACTGGCTGAATGAGGAGTGGGAGTAGAATATGGCAACTGCAGATTACAATGGCGTTCAGAAAGCCGCAATCCTGCTGATTACATTAGGACCTGAACGTTCCGCAGATATTTTTAAACATCTGAAAGAAGAAGAGATTGAGGAACTTACGCTGGAGATCGCAAATACAAGAAGCGTGTCTCCACAGGTAAAAGAAGATATTTTAAATGAGTTTTATCAGGTGTGTCTGGCACAGCAGTATATCGCAGAGGGTGGTATCGGTTATGCAAAAGAGCTTCTTGACAAGGCTCTTGGACAGGAAAAAGCACAGGAGGTTATCTCCAAGCTGACTGCTTCCTTACAGGTCCGCCCGTTCGAGTTCGTGCGGAAGACAGATCCGAGTCAGCTTTTGAACTTTATCCAGGATGAGCATCCACAGACGATCGCAATGATTTTATCATATCTGACAGCAGCGCAGGCGGCGATGGTTTTAGGAGCACTTCCACCGGAGAAACAGGCGGATGTTGCAAAGAGGATCGCAATGATGGATCGTACATCACCGGATGTGATCAAAGAGGTGGAGCGAGTGTTAGAAAGAAGACTTTCTTCTCTGGTCAACCAGGATTACACGATTGTCGGAGGTGTCGATGCGATCGTGAATATCTTAAATACGGTAGACCGTTCTACAGAGAAGCATATTATGGAATCTCTTGAAATTGAAGAACCTGAGCTTGCAGATGAGATCCGTAAGAAGATGTTCGTATTTGAGGATATCCTTCTTCTCGATGACAGAGCTATCCAGCGTGTTCTTCGTGATGTTGAAAACTCAGATCTTGGTATTGCATTGAAGGGTGCAAACGAAGATGTTCAGAATGCGATCTTTAACAACCTGTCAAAACGTCTGGCTGCCATGATCAAAGAGGATATGGAATTTATGGGACCTGTGCGTATGAAGGATGTTGAGGAGGCACAGCAGAAGATTGTCAGTGTGATCCGAAAACTCGAAGATGCAGGTGAGATCGTAATTTCAAGAGGCGGAGGTGACGAGATTATTGCCTAATCTTTACAAACAATATTTCGTGCACAATGAGCCGGATAAAACATGCGTCATTAACTCAAATGATATTGTAGAAAAGCGTTTAGAGAAGATGGCAGAGCTTAAGCGCATGGAACAAAAAACAACAGACGGAAATGGTTTCTCAGCAGGGATCGTTGGTCCTGACACAGATTATGTGGAGGAGATCGACCATACTGCAGAAGCAAAAAAAGAGGCTGAGAAGATTTTAGCAGAAGCACATGCGCAGGCAGAAACAATTTTAAATCAGGCAGATCAGGAAGCTGAAAATATCCGGGAGAATGCAAAAAATACCGGATATCAGGAGGGAAGACAGTGCCTGGAGAGTGAGCTGGCGGCACAGCGTGAACAGTTACAGAATGAATATCAGAGAAAACAGGAAACGCTTCAGGATGAATTCAGGGAGAAACAAAAAAATATGGAAAAGGATCTGGTAGATGTGATCCTTGAGGTTTTTAACAAAGTATTCCATATTCAGTTTGATAATAAAAAACACATTCTGATGTATCTCATTGATGATGCAATTTTAAATATCGAGGGAGATAAAAAATTCCGCATCAAGGTTGCTAACAGCAATGTGATGTTTCTTGAGAATCATAAAGAAGAAATTCTGGAACGAGTGGGAGCCGGAATCGAGATCGAGATTGTTGCAGATTCCTCCATGGATGGAAATTCCTGCGTGATCGAGACAGACTCGGGAGTATTCGACTGCAGCCTTGGTGTGCAGCTCGAAAATCTCATAAAAGATATAAAATCACTATGCTTATAAGGATGGTTGAAAGTGGACAGCAGGTATAACAAGTATTTACGACTGGCGGAGAATACATATTTTAAACGGCTTGGAAAAGTTGTTAAAATTGTTGGATTGACCATTGAATCCGTAGGTCCGGACGCAAAACTGAATGACTTGTGCAGAATTATCATTGATGAAAATGCTGACACCGTGGTAATGGCTGAGGTTGTGGGTTTCAGGGATAAAAGACTGCTTTTGATGCCTTATGAGAGCGTAGAGGGGATAGGAGTAGGATGTATCGTTGAAAATACGGGGCATCCTTTATCTGTTCCTGTAGGAAATGAACTCTTAGGGCATACCTTAGACGGAATTGGACGTCCAACGGACATTGACAAATTAGAAACACCGTATGAATATCCGGTCGATGCACAGCCTCCGGATCCGATGTCAAGAAAGATCATCAGTGAGGTGCTTCCTCTCGGCGTGAAAGCGGTCGACGGATTGATCACAGTCGGAAAAGGACAGCGTATCGGAATTTTTGCAGGTTCCGGTGTCGGAAAAAGTACACTGCTTGGTATGTTTGCAAGAAATACAAAGGCAGATATCAATGTCATTGCCCTGATCGGTGAGCGTGGCCGTGAGGTGCGCGAATTTGTGGAACGGGATCTTGGAGAAGAGGGTATGAAACGTTCCATTGTCGTTGTGGCGACTTCTGACAAGCCGGCATTGATCCGTAAGAAGGCAGCAATGACGGCGACATCCATTGCAGAGTATTTCAGGGATCAGGGAAAAGATGTGCTTCTGATGATGGATTCCCTGACACGTTTTTCCATGGCACAGCGCGAGATCGGACTTGCATCCGGAGAACCGCCTGTAACCAGAGGATATCCGCCGAGTGTATATTCGGAGATGCCAAAACTGTTAGAGCGTGCAGGAACTTCAGATAAAGGATCAATCACCGGATTATATACGGTGCTGGTAGATGGTGATGATTTTAATGAACCGATCACAGATACAGCCCGAAGCATTTTGGATGGTCATATCATGCTGTCCAGAAAACTGGGACATAAAAACCACTATCCGGCCATTGATATTTTACAGAGTATTTCCAGGGTTATGAGTTCCATTGCAACGCCGGAACATAAAGAACTGGCAGGCAGGTTAAAAAATGTACTTGCCACATACAATGAGGCAGAAGATCTGATCAATATTGGAGCCTATAAGAGCGGTTCTAACAGGAATATCGATTATGCCATCCAGAAAATCGATGCTGTAAATGATTTCCTGATGCAGAAGACCGACGAAAAATTCCAGTTTGAACAGGAGATCGATCTGCTGCGTGCACTTTTTAATGATTAGAGGTTGATAGGATATGGCAAAATTTGCATATCGGATGCAAAGCATATTAGATATAAAAGAAAAAATGGAAGGCCAGGCGAAGATTGCATATGGAGTTGCAAATGCAAAACTCATGGATGAACAGGGAAAACTCCAGCAGATCATGATACGCAAGGCGGGTTATGAAAGCCAGGCGAGAAATTTGGTGAATGGAACCATTGATGTACCTAAGATCAAAGAATGCAAGCGGGCAGTAGATACCATGAAAACGATGCAGCGCAGCCAGATGATGAATGTGCATGTCGCAGAAAAAAATGTAGAGGCTGCCCGGTTGAAACTCAATGAAGTCATGATGGAAAGAAAGACGCATGAGAGACTGAAAGAGCAGGCGTTTGAAGTTTTTAAACAGGAAATGCAATATGCAGAGAATAAAGAAATTGATGAGCTTGTAAGTTACACCTATCATGAGGGGATGACAGAAACCCGGTAATTTTGACAGGGCAATATACGAGAAAGGCATGGACGAGATTATGGCAGAACAAAAGCAGCAGGAAGAATTACAGCAGGAAAATGAAGTTTTAGATAAAAAACAGTTAAAGGCGGCAAAAAAGCTGGAAAAAAAGAAGAGAAAACAGAAAAATCCGGATGATCTGGATGGAGATGAGGAAACCGTTGGAGGAAAAATCCTTGTTTTCTTTGTCACGATTATTATCATTCTGATCTGGCTTGCCATCTTTGCAATGCTGATCAAGCTGGATGTAGGTGGGTTTGGCTCGGGAGTCTTAGCTCCTGTGATCAAAGATGTTCCTTATCTGAATAAGATTTTGCCGGATTCTGTCACAGAGGAGATTTCCACGGAAGACAGCCAGTATGCATACACAAATCTGGATGATGCGATCAACCGGATCAAAGAGCTTGAGATTGAGCTTGCAGATGCCCAGAACAGTGCAAATTCTGATGCAGATTATATTGCACAGTTGGAGGAGAAGGCGAAAGAGCTGGATACCTATAAGCAGAATGAGGCAGATTTTGAGAAGGAAAAAGAAAAATGGTATGAGGATGTTGTCTTTTCGGAAGATGCTCCCGATATAAGTAATTACAAAGAGTATTATGAGAGCATTGATGCGGCAAATGCGGAAGTGCTTTATAAACAGGTGGTAGAACAGACTCTGACGGATGAACAGATGGATGATTATGTGAAGACTTATTCCAGCATGAAGCCGAAAGAGGCGGCAGCTATTTTTGATACAATGACAGACAACCTTCAATTGGTAGCAGATATATTATCCAATATGGACACGCAGTCCAGAGGAGATATTCTCGGTAAGATGAACTCAGATACGGCAGCAAAAGTAACTGAGATCATGGAGCCTTCAGAATAGAGGGAGAGATCTGAGGATCTTTTCCGGGCAGTGCATACTGCCAGACAGTAAGACGATAAAAGAAGAAAGGAGGAAGCATATGGCTGGTACAACAATTTCTGAATTAGGAAAAATGTTTAACCAAAGCACACAGTCTGTGCAGGGGACAGAAAGCAATACCCGGATCACCACTGGAAAAGTAGATTTTGGTTCTATGATGAAACAGTCCGGAAACCGTCAGACAGCATCTTATGCAGGGATTGACCACAACGAAACAGTAAAGACAGCAGCAAATGGCAGTAAGGACACTGTGAAAGCGGCAGATGATTATCAGAAGTATCAGTACAAGGATAATACGATCGCATCAGAGATAAAACAGGTCACATCTGAGGATGTTGTCAAAGAGCAGTTCGAACAGTTTACAGAAGATGTAAAAGAAGTTCTGAAAGAGGAGCTTGGCGTGTCCGATGAAGCGATTGAAGCAGCAATGCAGACCCTTGGCTTACAGTTCCAGGATCTGCTGAATCAGAATAATCTTGCAAATCTTGTGGCAGAACTTACCGGAGCAGACAGCGTACCACAGCTTTTGTGCAGTGAACAGTTTGTAAATGTACTGCAGAGTGTCAATGACATTGGAAAAGATATTTTAAATGCACTTGACATGAGTCTGGAAGAGTTTCAGAGCGCAGTTGCCAAAGTGATGGACGATAATGCCGGATCGTCAGATGCTGTTACCGGACAGGAAACAGAAGCATCTGTGGATGAGGCAGTTGTTACAGATCAGACAGTCACAGAGGATACCAGTGCATCAACACAGAAATTTGTGGTAGAGGATGGAAGACAGACAAAAGCAGCAGAAAATGCACCTGCGCAGGATACACAGTCTTCTGAGGTAACGGAAGATATTCCGGAACAGGAAACTGTACAGAATAGGATGACATCCGAAAATGCGGCAGAGGATTCCACAGATCAGAACAATTCTTCTGATACACCCGGCAGGTTCCGTTTTACAAATGAGACAGCCCATACTGCAGACGGGGCGGTTATCACACCACAGAGTCATGTGGTACAGGAATTTGCTAATGTTGAGACAGTAGAACCATTACCGCAGAGTGTAAATACACAGGATGTGATCGATCAGATCGTAGAGTCCGCAAGAGTGATCCTGACAGAAGATAAGACGAGCATGGAGTTACAGCTGAACCCGCAGAACCTCGGAAAGATCATTCTTAAGGTTACCGAGCAGGAAGGTGCAGTGACAGCAAAGATCATGACACAGAATGCAGTGGTAAAAGAGGCATTAGAAGCCCAGACCGTAGAACTCAGACAGAATTTAGAGCAGGCTGGTGTGAAAGTGGATGCTGTTGAAGTGACCGTTGCAAGCCATGAGTTTGAGAAAAACCTTGAGCAGAATGCAGAAGGTGAAAAACAGCAGGGCGAGCAGCAGGAAAAAGAAAAAGGCAGAACCCGCAGATTAAATCTGAATGATTTAAGTGAATTATCCGGCGTGATGTCGGAAGAAGAAACTCTGGCAGCCAAAATGATGGCAGAACAGGGAAACAGTGTAGATTACACTGCATAAGTTTTGAGAAAGGAGAGAGACAATGGCGTTAATTCAGCAGGTAAAAGATGGAAAATTTATAGATGAGACTACCGGTACAGGCAGTACATCAACAAAATCGTCCGAGAAAGATAAAAAGACCAACGAGCTTGGTTATGACCAGTTCTTACAGATTTTATGCGCAGAGATGCAGTATCAGGATCCGTTGGAACCGACAAGTAATACCGAGTATATTGCACAGCTTGCGACCTTCTCACAGCTGGAGTCACAGCTTAGTGTGCAGAGTACGATCGAGGCCTCTTCGGCAAATGATCTGGTTGGCAAGTATGTCATCATGAAAGTGACTTCATCTACAACAGGAGAGACAAGCTATATCGCAGGAACCTGTGATTATGTACTTCACAAAAACGGAGAAACATTTCTTTCTGTCAATGATGGACTTTACAACCTGAAGGATCTGGATACTGTTGCAGACGCAACTTATATGGAAGCAGTGACACTTGCAGAGACAATTAAATCCGCAATTTCATTACTGCCATCCAAAAATTCAATCTCGCTTGCAAACAAAGATGATATTGAGAGCATCCGTAAGATGTATGATGGACTGAACGATTACCAGAAGAAATTCGTTTCCAAAGATTCCTGGAAGAAGTTTGAAGAACTTGAGGCAAGATTAAAAGAACTGATCAAGGCAAACGAATCTGCAGATGGATCTGACAAAACAGACAAATCTGACAAAGCGGATGGAACAGACAAAACTGACAGTACAGGCAAGACGGACAGTACAGACAAAGCTGACAGCACAGGCAAGACGGACAGTACAGACAAAGCTGACAGCACAGGCAAGACGGATAGCACAGACAAATCTGATAGTACAGACAAAACAGAAGAAACAGAAAGTGCAGGATCAGGAGATACAACCGATAACAGTTCAGACAGGACAGAGTAACAGGAGATGGGGTTATGAATAAAATTAATAACCAATTCACTTCGATTGAACAGATCACGGACCGTTATCTTGGTACCGGAAAAGGAAATTCCACAGTCAATGCATCGGGATTGTCCTTTGAGGAAATTTTAAAACAGAAACAGGATGTTTCTGAGAGCTTGGAACTGAAATTTTCCAAACATGCCTCCATGAGACTGGAGAACAGAAAAATCAATCTGTCAAAAGAACAGAGCGAACGGCTGGAGAGTGGAGTTCAAAAAGCAAGTGAAAAGGGAATTCGGGAGTCACTCGTAATCGTTGATTCTCTGGCATTCATTGTAAATGTCCCAAACAAAACAGTTGTGACAGCAATGGACCGCACGGAATCCGATGACAACATTTATACCAATATTGATGGCGCAGTGATCATATAGCTGGACCTTAGGGGAGCAATCGGTTTCTGACTGACAGAAGAAACCAGACACCCTGCGCCAAAAGAACTTTAGGAGGTCATTTCATTATGATGAGATCAATGTACTCTGCTGTGTCAGGTTTAAAGACACATCAGACAAGAATGGACGTGATCGGTAATAATATCGCCAACGTCAACACAGTAGCTTTTAAATCTTCTTCCGTAACATTCAGTGATATCTTATATCAGACCACTTCGAATGCGTCCGGAGCAAATGCAACAACCGGTACCGGCGGTGTCAATGCAAAGCAGATCGGTCTCGGTACAACTGCGGCAGCAACCAAAGTCAGCATCACTTCTGCAGGTGCATCTGAGACAACCGGAAATCCATTTGATATCCGTCTGACTGATAAAAACTCAACGAACTTCTTTATTGTAAACAATGGTTCTGAGAACGTATTTACCCGTTCCGGTTCTTTCTACGTAGACGGTTCCGGTAACTTATGTATGTCCTCAACAGGCTATACGGTTATGGGATGGCAGGTTGACGAGACAACAGGTGAGATCCGCAAGGACACTGTTTCGGCACTCCGTATCATGCAGGAGAAGAACCTGACTTCTGCACCGGAGGCAACCACACAGGCAACTATCGCCGGTGTTCTGGATGAGAATGATACAGATGTTAAAAATGATGCCGGCAGGGTAATGAACTTAAACTTCTACGATAACCTTGGCTATCAGTATACTGCGAAGTTTGCAATCAAGTCTACTGGAACAGATGGAAAATATACCGTTGAACTGACATCTGTTTTGGATAGCAATAATCAGAATATCATCAAAAATCTTACAAAACAGAAGATTTCACAGATTTTCGGTGATTACCAAGCAGATGCAACACTTGGACAATATGGTCTGGCAAAGGGTGTTAAATTTGATGCTGCCAATAATCAATATGAAAAAGATGGCAAAAAATACCAGGTGTCTGCAGATAGTACTGTATTTCAAGAGGTAGGTAATCCTACTAATACTGTAAGCATTACGGAAATCTTTTCTGGTATCACAACAACAATGGCTAACGATATTAAAGATAAAACAAGTAAAACAAATGTTGAATTTGATACTGCAACCGGACAGGCAACTGTAAAAGGTGAGAAGACTTCTTATGACCTGGTATTTGATACAAGCACAGGTAAGTTTGCTTCCATCGGTGGTGATACCCCATCTAAAATGCTGAATATGTCTGTACTTTCTTCTGGTTTGCTAAATAGGAACGGAAACTTCCAGAATATTACTGTAGACTTCTCCCAGTGCTTAAACTATGAGAATGGTGGTAAATCCACAATCGGTGCAGATGCCGGAGCAACTGACGGAAAAACCGGAAAAGGACGTAAGCTTGGTGCCATGACAGGTATTTCCATTGATACAAGCGGACGTATCTACGGTACATATGACAATGGTAACACAGAGCTGTTAGGACAGATCGCAGTTGCACAGTTCTCGAATGCATCCGGTCTTGAAAAAGTCGGAGAGAGCTGCTACCGCACAACCTTAAACTCCGGTGAGTTCGATGGAATCGGTGTGGAGATTTCCGCAGACGGATCTTCCATGACAACCGGAGAGCTGGAAATGTCGAACGTAGACCTTTCCTCAGAGTTTACGTCCATGATCACGACACAGCGTGGTTTCCAGGCAAACTCCCGTGTTATTACAACCTCCGATACATTATTAGAGGAACTTGTAAACTTAAAACGATAATATAAACTGAATGGAGGAATCTATAAAACGTTACAGATTCCTCCTTGAATAGAAATAGTATAAAAAAAGTAACGATTATTTAGTAAATATGTTCCATACTACAACAAGATATGGTATACTAAACGTTGTTTCATTGTTTTCATTGTCTGTTAACAATAAGGAAAGGATGAACACTATGATCGAAGTGACAAGATTAAATGGTACACAGATTTTGGTGAATGCGGATCTGATCGAACTTGTCGAAGAAACACCGGATACCGTGATCACTTTCACGACAGGACGAAAAATAATTGTAAAAGAAAGTAGACAACAGATAAAAAGTTTAGTAAAATCATATAAGCGGGAAATTATGGAAATTGGATTTGAAGCAGAAAATGAAAATTAAATTTTAAATATATTAACAAGGATGGCAGGTGGAAGATATGGATATCGCATCTTTAGCCGGTATAATACTCGGCGCAGTAATGTTTGTATTCGGTGTTTTCAGTAATGGTGGATTTGAAGCTTTGAAAAACATGGTTGATTCGGCGTCTATCATCATAACAGTCGGAGGTTCTATCTCCGGTGTACTGGCAGCACACAAGTTACCGGATTTCATTAATGGACTGAAGGGTATTACACTTACCTTCAAGGAAAAGGCAGAAGATCCGGCAGAGACGATCAAAAAGATCATTGATCTCTCGAATGTGGCAAGAAAAGAAGGATTGCTCGCATTAGAGGAAGCAGCCAATGATATTGAAGACGATTTTATGAAAAAGGGCGTAATGCTTGTTGTGGATGGTACGGATCCGGAACTGGTGCGTGGCATCATGGAGACAAGCCTGTCCTGTATGGAAGAAAGACATAAGAAAGTAATCGCATTCTGGGAGAAATGGGCAGAATTAGGTCCTGCATGGGGTATGATCGGTACGCTGATCGGTCTTATTAACATGCTTAAGAATCTGGAAGATGCATCGAGTATCGGACCGGCTATGTCGGTTGCCCTGGTCACTACATTATATGGTTCATTGATCGCCAACTGGCTTTGTAATCCAACTGCGTCAAAGCTTAAGGTGAATAATGAGAGAGAAGTTGCAATAAAAGAAATGATCGTGGAAGGATTGCTTTCCATTCAGGCAGGTGAAAATCCGCGTGTCATTGAAGAAAAGCTGAAATCATTCCTGACACCACAGGCAGCAGGAAGTCTCGGAGAAGGTGATGAAGCAGCCGGAGGTGAAGCATAGTGGCAAGAAAGAAGACAGAAGAAGCACCGGCAGGCGCTCCGGCATGGATGGCGACGTTTAGTGATCTTATGAATTTACTTCTTTGCTTTTTCGTTTTACTGTTTTCTATGTCAACAGTGGATGCTGAGAAGTTTGAGATGGTGATTGCATCTTTACAGAGCAGCTTTAGTATTCTGCCAAGCGGTGGAGCTTCCATCGGAGATGGTGAGATGGTTTCTTCCGGCGTGAGCCAGTTACAGATGTATGACATCTATTATAATCAGATGGCAAATACGCAGACGACAGATGATACATCAGAAAGTTCAGATGTTGCGGAAGAGTATAAAGAAGAAGCGCTTGCCGAGTCAGAACAGATGGCAGAGCAGGTGCAGGATCTTGTGGCACAATATGGCATACAGGATCAGGTGGAAATCGATTTTAATGCGGAATATGTGCTGTTGAATTTAAATGGTGCAGTGCTGTTTGATTCCGGAAAATCTGAGATCAAGTCAGAAGCCTATCCTTTGATGGATAAGATTGGAAAGATTCTTCAGAGTTATCAGCAGAACATGATAGAGATAGAGGGACACACGGATAATATTCCGTTCACGCATTCTTCAAAATATGAAAATAACGATGTGCTGTCAATGTACAGGGCATTATATGTGGCAGATTATATGCGCAATATCACAACGATCGATCCGTCACATATCAAGTCATCCGGAAGAGGCGAATACGTTCCGATTGCAGATAATTCCACACCGGAGGGAAGGGCGCGCAACAGACGTGTTGAGATAAAGATATATAATTCATATTATTCCGAAATAAATTAATTAACAGAAGAAAGGCACAAACAATGAAAAAGAATCTGATGACAGTAATTATCCTTGCATTAGTTCTGGTGAATCTCGTTTTGACTGCAATTCTTGCGTTTACGATCATTCCTCAGACGAGAAAATCAAATCAGCTGATCGATAAGATCGCATCAGCAATTGATCTGGAGCTGGAAGATGGAAGCAGCAAAGATACCGCAGCAGTTCCGGTGGAAGATATTGAAGTTTATGATATTGAAGCCAGCTTTACCGTCAACTTAAGTCCAAGCGGTGATGGAAAAGACCATGTGGCTGTATTTTCTATCGGTTTGTCGCTGAATACAAAGAGTGACGGATACAAGAGCATAGGTACAGAAGGATTGAAAGCGAAGGAAACATTGATCAAAAATGATATCAACACGATTGTTTCCGGATATACAATGGAACAGTTCCGGGAGGACGAGCAGAGCGTTAAAGATGCTATTCTCGAAGATCTGCAGGAGATGTTCGGTTCTGACTTTATCGTTGGGGTAAGTTTCTCCAGTGTAAATACGCAGTAAATTAGAATGCTAGGTGGTGAAAGAGAATGGGTGAAGTCTTATCTCAAAATGAGATAGATAGTCTTCTGCAGGCATTGAGCAGTGGTGAACTTGATGCTGAGGACATGAAAGTAAAAGACGAAAAACAAGTGAAAAATTATGATTTTACCCGTCCAGCAAAGTTCTCAAAAGAGCATTTGCGTACGTTGGAAATCATTTTTGAACATTATGGAAGACTTCTTTCGACGAACTTACCTGTTTATTTGAGAAAAACAGTACAGGTGGAAGTGATGAATTCAGAGGCGGTTACCTATTCTGAATTCACGAATGCACTGTCAAATCCGGTTTTACTCGGATTGGTGAATGTATCGCCTTTGAGTGGCAGTATTATTATAGAACTTGCAGACAATCTGGGGTATGCAATTGTTGACCGAATGCTCGGTGGATTGGGAACTCCGTTAGATAAGCCAAGAGATTTCTCCGAGATTGAACTTCTGATCCTGGAGAGGATCTATAATGTATGTGTAAGTCTTTTGCCGGAGCCTTGGTCGAGTGTCTGTGAGATTTCACCGCGGCTTGAACGGATTGAGACAAACTCACAGTTTGCGCAGATTATTTCGCCGACCGAGATGATCGCACTTGTGACATTACATATCAAGATTGGCGATGTGGAAGGTCTTATGAATATCTGTCTTCCGTATCTGACATTGGAAAGTGTCATGGACAAGCTGAATACGAAGTTCTGGTATTCCAATCTTCAGGAACATGACGATAAGCAGTATACAGATGCGATCGAAGCTTTGATCTCAAAAGCGAAGATTCCTGTAAAAGCGGTTTTGGGAAACAGTACTATTTCCGTGGACGATTTTGTAAATCTTCAGGTTGGAGATATTATCCGGCTGGATTCGGGTGTGAATCAGGATCTGAATATTTTTGTCGGTAATATAAAAAAATTTACTGCTCTGCCGGGAGCTGTCGGCGATAATTATGCAGTAAGAGTTACATCAGTGGTAAGAGAGGAGCAGTAGTAATGGATGGTGTTTTGTCACAGGAAGAAATCAGTGCTTTGCTGAATAACCCGGATGATGCAAATAAAAATGATTTGCTGACAGATGCTGAGAAAGACGCGATTGGCGAAATTGGTAACATCAGCATGGGAACAGCGGCAACAACATTGTTTTCCCTTGTAAATCGTAAAGTAGATATTTCAACGCCGGTTGTATCTTTTGCAACATGGAGTGACATCTGTGATGCATATGAAAAACCGTGTGTATTTATCCGAATTGCATATACAGTTGGTTTGGATGGAAGTAATATTCTTGTTTTAAAAGAACATGATGTAAAAGTCATTACAGACCTGATGATGGGTGGTGATGGTACTAATACAGATGGAGAACTTGGAGAGTTACATTTAAGTGCAATCAGCGAAGCGATGAATCAGATGATGGGTTCCGCAGCGACCTCTCTTTCCTCTATGCTGAATAAGACCATCGATATCAGTCCGCCAGTTGCAGATCTTGTGGATCTTCATGATAATATTGATGAGGGATCAATCGCAGATTTTTTATCCGGTTCGTTTGTTAAGATTTCATTTAAGATGGAGATTGGAGATCTGGTAGACAGTGAGATCATGCAGTTGTATCCGGTTTCTTTTGCGAAGGAGATGTGCGCAAGCATTACAAAGAATATGGAAGCGGATACCAATTCCACATCGAACGAGGCAGAAAAAGCAGTGAGTGCACAGCCAGCTGCACCACAGCCTCAGATGGAACAGCCGATGGGAGGTCAGCAGGTTATGGGACAGCCAATGATGGGGCAGCCGATGATGGGACAGCCGATGATGGGACAGCCAATGATGGCACCGAATATGAATCAAATGTATGCACAGCCGGTAAATGTACAGCCGGCACAGTTTCAGGCTTTTAATCCAAGTATTGCACAGGTTGCAGGAGCAGAGAACATCGGATTGATCATGGATGTTCCACTTGAAGTGACAGTAGAACTTGGAAGAACAACAAAGTCGATCCATGAGATTTTGGATTTCGCACCTGGTACGATTATCGAGTTGAATCGAATTGCCGGTGAACCAATAGATATTCTGGTAAACGGAAAATACGTTGCCAAGGGTGAAGTCGTAGTAATTGAAG